>Ga0105047_10001905_pt1 | contig 37524 bp, 37 predicted proteins | sample MAT04_FD_78384 | JGI IMG/M metagenome (GOLD analysis project Ga0105047, IMG submission 78384) | Freshwater microbial communities from Lake Fryxell liftoff mats and glacier meltwater in Antarctica - MAT-04 (megahit assembly) | ecosystem: Environmental > Aquatic > Freshwater > Ice > Liftoff... | reverse complement strand
TACCATAGAATATGATATAAATGGACAGTGCAGAGAGGTCGCAACAGTTTTAGTGAAAATAAAAAATGACATTGAGAAGGCTATCCCAAATATATTTTTACCATCTTCATCTAGTGGTAACAATAAATTTTATATTCCCCAGGTGCGAGGGATTACCCGTATAAACTCCATCCGCATTTTTGACCGATGGGCAGAAAATGTTTATGTAGTTAATAATATTCTGCCAGGTGATCCGATTAGCGGTTGGGATGGTACATTTAATGGGAAAGATGTGCAACCTGGTGTTTTTGTAGTCTTTGTTGAATTGGTATTGTCGGACGGTATTGTGTGGAAGTATCAGGGTGATGTTACCTTGCTGAGGTGATCAATAGCCGCCAATAATTTTTCACTTCTTAGATTGATGGTATATTTATTTACAATTAATTTTCTAATTTCATACGGATCCTTCTCAATTTTATCCGTTATAATTGAATCTATTAATTTTGTAAGTAAGGTTAAATCTCTCTTATTTAAAATATATCCTTTATTTCCTATGATTTCAGGCATCATTCCTGTGTTGCTTACAATAGGTATACATCCGCAAAGCATGGATTCGCACAATGAAAGCCCAAAACTCTCTGAAATGGACAATTGAAGGTAAAATTTATTATCATTGTAATATTTCAATAGTTCAGATTGTGATACTTTTCCTATGACTTTGACATTTTTTAGATTGCCATTATAATTGAAAATATGTTTTGAACCAATAATTGTTACTTTATAATTGGGATTTTTTTCTGCCCAATTTAATATTAAATCGATTCCTTTTAGTTTGAAATTTTTTTCGTTCTTCAGGCCTAATGCTACAGTCAAAAAACTATATGGGTCTCTTTGCTTCTTATTTATGAAAAAAAAGGAAGTATCAATCCCATTATGGACTACTTTAATTGGTGTTTTTAAACCCGAGATATTTTTGTTTAAACCTAAGTTTATTTGTCTTTCAGTATAGTAATTTGAATCGTTGTGGATTAAACTATTACTTACTGGTATTAATAAATCAGCATTTAGAATAGATTTCTTAGTAAACCATTTTAATATAGGTCTTTGAAGATTTCCATAATTTATTTCAGGTATTATGTTACATTCTGTCCCATGTAATATTATTATGTGTTTTTTAAGCCCAAAATAGGAGAGTAAAGAAGGAATATAAGTATGATAGCCTGAGATTTGTGAGATAATTAGATGGTATTTTCCCCAATGGCTGATTAAGAAGATAAATTGCCAAATAAATAGCAAAGGATATAATATTTTAATTTTTGAATAAAATTCAAAATCATAAACATTATATTTGGAAGCTATTATAGTATGGTCACTATTTATAAATGATGATTTTTTCTGATAATTATAAATTAATGCCTTAGAATTTGTCATTTTTTACATTGAGCAATATAATTTCCCCATTTTTCAAAACTCTTAACTTCGATATTGACTAATTTACCTTTTTTAATCTCGAAAAAATTATATCCAAAATTATAAAAAAACTCCAAAACATCTTTTGTTGAATAGTTTGCAGAATTGAATGTTTCTTCGTTTATTTCAATTAAGATGGTTGGCTTAAATTTTTGAATACTTTTTGACATACCCTGAAGGGCGAAGAGCTCTGCACCTTCAATATCTATTTTGATAAAGTCTAGCCTATCTAAATCATTGAAAAACAAGTCATCAAATACTTTTATCTGAATAATTTCCTGTAGAATATTTCTTTCTGATGAGAAGTATAATGATGATAATCCTTCATGTCTTCCGTGATGAAGGGATGTATTTGCAGAAGTGTAGATTGGTAACTCACTATTTTTATTTCCAAGACCAAACGGATAGATTTCTATTTGTTGAAAATTATTAATTACTTTATTTTTTTCCAAAAGCGTCCTTTGTTGGCTTACCGGTTCGAAGGATAATATTTTTCCTGAATTTATTATCGAAGCTGCAATAAGTGAAAATTCTCCTTGGTTTGCTCCTACATCAATAAACGTCATATTTGACCTTAAAATAGTATTTAAGTATAATGCTTCAGTTAAGTGGTGAAATCCAGTCCAAAATATGCTTCCCCCCATATAAGTAAACCTATCGAGATATATTTTAGCGCCATTAAATAATGCAACAGTCTGAAAATCAGTTTTATTTGAATCAATGTAAACTTTCTTTCTTAGCCATCTTCCCAATCTAATCATTATCATACCAGGGTAATAGGTTACCTCATTTGTAACTAAAATTATAGATATCTTCCTAATTAAAAATGCTAAAATGTTAATCATTACATGTATTTGTTAAGTAAATGTACTTTTTCTTTAGGAGCAAAGATATAATTTCTATTTTCAGAATCAATAAATTTAGATACAATTAATGTTATTCGGAGAAACTAAAATAAATATCAGGAAAATGATAAAATAACTTTTCATAATTTATATATTGTGTCAAAAAATAAGGGGTTCACTAATTTTTTTTATATTTTATGGGTAAATATAAATTAAGTTTGATTTTATGAGACTAGGTAAAATTATTACGCGGCAAATTTTATCTCCTTTAGGAATGCTTCTAAAAGGAGATAAGTTTTTACGTAATATGTCACGACATAATATTATAAATATCATGTATCACGGTGTTGTCAGCGATGATTCAACATATTTTTCTCCCAGACATATACATATCGACCAATTTGAAAAACAGATAAAATATTTAAAAAAGGAATTCGATGTTTTGACCATTGAAGAAGCCTTTGAACTTAAAAAAAATGGTTCAACGTCAAAGAATAAAGCTATTACTATCACTTTTGATGACGGGTATATGAATAATCTTTATGCTGCCTTGCCTATCTTAGAAGCAAATAGCGTGAACGCTACATTTTATATTTCTTCCATTTGTATAGAAGATAGCAATTATGTATTATGGTCTGACTTAATAGCTGCTTTAAAGTATTTTTATAAAAATGAAACATTAGAGATTGAAATCCAAAAGTTATTCCATTTAAATACATTTAATTTATCAATTACTGATTTGATAAAATCATTAAAATTTGGTGAAAGAGAAACTTTCTTAGAGCAGCTTATTGAAAAGTATAATTTAATATCAAAGATTAAAACACTTCCAGAAGAAATTTGGCGGTTGATGAATAAAGAAGAATTGACACAACTCTCCAAATCTAAGTGTGTCACTATTGGCTCGCATGGACATCTACATTATAATTTGTCAAATATTTCCAAAGAAGATGCAAGATCAGAATTATCTAAATCGAAGAATTTATTAGAATCAAATTTAGGAGTCAATATCACTTCAGTAGCTTTTCCGGATGGATCTTATGATCAAGAAATTAAGGAAATAGCTTTATCGCTTGGTTATCAGCATCAGTTAGCTGTAAACTATAAATTGCCAAACGATAAAAATGATATCAGTATTTTAAACAGACATGGAATTTCCAGCACAACAACATTTGAATCAAATATCCTATTATTAAGTAAGTCATTTAAAACAAAAGGATTTTAGTATGTATAAATTTGTAAAGATTGAACCAGATTTGTACAACCATATTAGAACGCTCTACTCAAGATGTTTTAATGTTGATATTAGTATTTTAAAAATAGAGAAAAAGTATAACACATCATCTTTCGGATGCAGAGATATTGGTTTTTTGGCTTTTGATGAAAACAATAATCCTGCCGCATATTATGGCGTTTTTCCATTGATAGTAAAATATAAGGAAACTGACATTTTAATAGCCCAGTCTGGTGATACCATGACAGATCCTAAACATCAAAAGAAGGGACTCTTTGTTCAATTAGCAAGCAAAACTTATGAATATGCAAAACAAATGGGTATTCAATTTATTTTTGGGTTCCCAAATGAAAACTCTTATCCAGGTTTTAAAAATAAGTTAAATTGGATTTTCACTGGCGAAATGCAAACATTTGCTTTAATAAATTTTACAATTCCTATTTGTGAAATTGCTTTCAGAATTACTTTTTTCGAATCAATTTATAATCAATTAGTAAAAATAACGCTGAGAAACTTAAATATACCTTTATTTCCTGAAAATATTTTAGATTTTAAATCTAAGGAAGGATATAACATTGTGATTAAGGATGATGATTTTTTCAACTATAAACTAAATAATAAAAATAATCACCTGATTGAATTTAAAGGCTTTAAATTTTTGATAAAAACAAATGGACATTTAATAATAGGTGAGGTTGGATATTTCGATTATTCCCGGCTACAGAGTTTCCTTTTAGCAATAAAGCGTTTAGGTTTAATATTATTTGCCAGAAAGACAGTTTTGAGTTTGAGTACTGGTCATTGGTTATTTAGCTATCTTAAAGATGAGTTAAAACCTACGGAGGGTCTTCCGATTGGATTCTGTAAGTTAAATGAGGTAGAATTTACCTTTGAAAATATTGTATTTAGCCAAGCAGACTTTGACACATTTTAGTATTAAGTGACTTTTTAATCTCCAAATATTTCCACCCCGAAAAAAAGTACATCTAAAATTTTCAGTAATTTAACATAAAGATAAAAAAAGGCCATATATAAGATGGCCTTTCTATTTTTTAGGTGATTTCTTTTATTAGAAAAAAACTTCTGTTCCAGAAAAATGAAAAGCACCTTCAATGGCTGCATTTTCATCACTGTCAGATCCGTGTACAGCGTTTTCACCTATATTTTTTGCAAATCTGGCTCTTATGGTACCAGGTGCTGCTTCGACAGGATTGGTAGCGCCAATCAGTTTTCTGAAATCTTCCACAGCATTTTCTTTTTCAAGAATAGCCGCTACGATAGGTCCGGAAGACATAAAACTTACCAACTCTCCATAAAATGGTCTTGCACTGTGAACAGCATAAAATTCACCTGCTTTTTCAGAAGATAGTTTGGTATATTTCATGGCCACTATTTTATAGCCCGCTTCGTTGATTTGAGCTAAGATGCCACCAATATGTCCTGATGCCACAGCATCCGGTTTGATCATAGTAAACGTTCTCTTTCCTGTCATTTTTATTATTTTATAATCTGATTTCTTAAAAACGCCACAAAAGTATAAAATCATATTTCATTTTGGCAGAAAAAACAGAAATTAATTTTGACGTCTGCGTTTTTATTCGGACTTTTGCACCCCGTATGACAGAAGAAATCAAGCAATTAAAACAATTATTATCTTTTCCTAAGGAAATAACGATCGTCACTCACAGAAATCCTGATGGTGATGCCATCGGATCTTCTATGGGCCTTGCAAGTTATCTTAAGAAATTGCACCACAATGTAAAAGTGATTTTCCCTAGTGAATATCCTACCAGCTATGGGTTTATTACTGGTATTCAGATGGCAATGATCTTCGATCTTGATCCTAATGCCGCCAGAACGGCCATTGATAAAAGCGATGTCATCTTTTGTCTCGATTTTAATGGACTGGACAGGGTAGATAAGCTGGGAGAAAGTATTCAGTTCAGTAAAGCAAAAAAAGTATTGATAGATCATCATCTGGAACCTGAGCCATTTTCAGACATAGAATTTTCTGATACTTCGGCCAGCAGTACATGTGAGTTAGTATTTAAGGTCATTGATGAAATGGGGGACAGAAATAAAATAGATCCTGATACGGGTGAATGTTTGTTTACCGGTCTTATTACTGATACAGGATCCTTCAGATACGGCACCAGACCCTATACATATGAAGTGGCGGCAGCGCTCAAAACACTTGGTGTGGATGACTATTTGCTTGCTGATAAAATATTTAATTCTCAAAAGGAAAAACATTTGCGATTATTGGGTCACTGTCTTGCAAACCGAATGGACATCATGAAAGATTATGGGGTAGGCATCATGTGGCTCACTAGAAAGGATTATGCAGATTTTGATATTCAAAGAGGTGACACAGAAGGAATAGTAAATTATATGTTGATGATGGAAAATATTAAAGTTGCGGCTTTTGTACTGGAACAACCATCTATCATTAAGATTTCATTGAGAAGCAAAGGAGATATTTCAGTACAAGAGATTGCTCAAAAATATTTTAACGGCGGAGGACATAAAAATGCATCAGGAGGCGGGGTTTATGCCAGTCTGAACGATATCATCGATAAAGTCAAAAAAGTCATGCCACAATATCTACCCAAATTAAATGTATAAATTCGTTCATAATTTTTTTTAAACCAATAATTTTTAACACATGAAATTCAATTTTATCGCAATATTATCAGCTTTCACTCTGTTGATAGTATCCTGTAAACCTTCTGAAACCAAAACGCCCAGTGGATACAATTACACAATTGTAACTAAAGGTACAGGCGATTCACCTAAAACAAAGGAGTATGTATTTTTTACCATCAAAATCACTGGTGATGATGGTAAAGTATTACAAGAGATGAAGGAAGGCCCACAGATGCCTGTAATACAAATACCTGAAGAATTTTCAAAAGGTAAGGAAGCTAATGCAGTGATTGAATTGCTGGCAGTAAGTAAAATCGGCGGAGTCTACAAGCTTATCATGCCAGTGGATTCTATACCAAATGCACCTATGGATATTCAATCAATGAAGCATATTGAATATGAAATTGTCGTAAAACAGATTAAAAACGAAGAAGAATATAAAAAATACATGGAAGAAATGCAGGCTGAGCAACAGAAAAAAATCTCCGCCAATATGGAAAAAATTCCGGCCATTGAAGAACTGGTGAAATCTACACTTATTGACTATAAATCCGGAAAATTGGAAACTAAGTCAACGGACTCTGGGTTAAAGTACTATATAGTAAGTGAAGGCGAAGGTACAAATGCTGCCAATGGTAATACGGTTACGGTAAATTATTACGGATGCTTAATGGACGGAACAAGATTTGACGATTCATTCAGCAGAGGTCAGTCATTTCCATTTACCTTGGGCGTTGGTCAGGTGATCAAAGGGTGGGACGAAGGTGTAGCTTTACTTAATAAAGGCACAAAAGCATTCTTATTTATACCTTACGCATCGGCCTATGGTGAAGCAGGTAGTCCTCCGACCATTCCTTCAAAAGCTGATTTAGTCTTTTATATAGAGTTGGAAGATATTTCAGGACAATAATTATTATTTATAAAACATTAATACCGGATTTTGGGTTACATCATCCTGAAACCGGTATTTTTTTCATCATTTAAACATGCAGGGCAATGACCAATGAACAGTTAGCTGATATCAGGGTGCGATTGACATCGGTAAGGAGGTATCTTTGACGTCGATCGCCGAAAAGTAGAAATAGAAGAAAAGGAGCAAATATCCTTGGACCCAACCTTCTGGCAGGATCCTGATAAAGCCGAGGTAACATTAAAGGAACTAAAGGACAATAAAAAGTGGGTAGATAAGTATCAGGGTTTGGAATCCAACACGGATGATTTGGAAGTGTTGCTCGAGTTTCAGAGAGAAGGTGAAGCAACAGAAGCAGAAGTAGAAGAAAAATACAGAGAAATGCTGGCTTTTCTCGACGATATAGAATTCAGAACAACATTGGATCAGCCTGAAGATATGCTGAATTGTACATTGGAGATCAATGCAGGCGCTGGAGGAACCGAGGCATGCGACTGGACGTCAATGTTGCACAGGATGTTTGTAATGTGGGGAGATAAAAATGGATTTAAAGTAACAGAACTGGATAGAGTAGATGGTGACGTAGCAGGTATAAAATCAGTATCTATTGAGATAGAAGGAGAGTTTGCTTATGGTATGCTTAAAGGTGAAAATGGTGTACATAGACTAGTGCGTGTCAGTCCGTTTAATTCTCAGGGAAAAAGAATGACATCTTTTGCATCCGTTTTTGTGCATCCTATGATAGATGATACCATTGAAATAGAAATCAGTCCGGCTGATATAGAATGGGACACCTTTAGAGCACAAGGAGCAGGTGGACAGAACGTAAATAAGGTGGAAACAGCCGTTCGTATCAGGCATATCCCCACAGGTATTGCCATACAATGTCAGGAAGCTAGGTCTCAGCACATGAACAGAGACAAAGCCATGAAAATGCTTAAGTCAAGGCTTTACGAAATTGAGCTTGAAAAGCAAAGATCAGAGCGCAATAAAATTGAAGCGGGAAAAATGAAAAATGAATGGGGATCACAGATTCGTTCTTATGTGTTGGATGACAGAAGAGTAAAGGACCACAGAACAGGATTTGAAACTCGCAATACCGATGCAGTCCTTGATGGCGGAATCGATGGATTTTTGAAGGCATTTCTGATGTGGGATGGCAATTAAAATGATTGGTCTGAATCATTATTCTATTGCTGTAAGTGGTCTTCAAAAAAGCCTTGCATTTTATCATCAGGTATTAGGAATGGACTTACTGCCAAGACCTGATTTTAATTTCAGTGGTGCTTGGTTGGACTGTGGAAATGGTATTTCTTTGCATCTGATCTTACAGGAAGACATTATGGTGAATCAATCTGGTAGCAGGCATTTGCATTTTGCCTTTACAATGTCTGATATTTTACAGACAAAAAATGAATTATTAAATCAAGGTATTCGTATGGTAAAAAACATCAAACCCCGTCCTGATGATAAACTTCAGATGTTCATTCAGGATTCTGACGATTACTATGCGGAGTTGACGGAATTGTAAAATAAAATTATGCCAATTTGACAGAAATTTGACTTTATTTGGTAAGACTGTCAATTTTAATACCAGAATAAATGTATAAATGGCAGTTTTTTAGCTTTGGCATATTTAATGATGATTAATGTAGAATTCAAATATTTATTTTTTAACATATTAAATTAAATTCAGATATTATATGAAACCAATTAATGACAGAGTGGTAGTAAAACCGGCTCCAGCTGAGGAAAAAACAACAGGAGGTATTATCATACCTGATACCGCAAAAGAAAAGCCGCAAAAAGGAGAAGTCGTGGCTGTTGGACCAGGCAAAGATGATAGCAAAATGACGGTAAAAAAGGGTGACGTTGTGCTGTATGGTAAATATGCGGGTCAGGAAATTAACCACAATGGGGAAGATTATTTGATCATGCGAGAAGATGATATTCTGGTTATTTTATAAGTAACGTACCGAAAATTCAATTATTAACTTAAAATTTTAAAATTAAATTTATATGGCTAAGATAGTCAGCTTTGATTCAGAAGCAAGAACAAAATTAAAATCGGGTATTGACCAGTTGGCCAATGCTGTAAAAGTAACCTTGGGACCTAAAGGTAGAAACGTGATCATCCAAAAAAGTTTTGGTGCCCCCATAATTACTAAAGATGGTGTGACAGTAGCAAAAGAAATTGAACTTGAAGATGCTATTGAAAACATGGGAGCTCAAATGGTAAAGGAAGTGGCTTCCAAAACAGCAGATGCTGCTGGTGATGGTACCACTACTGCCACTGTTTTAGCTCAGGCTATGGTCAATGCAGGAATGAAATATGTCACTGCCGGAGCAAACCCAATGGATCTGAAAAGAGGAATTGATAAGGCGGTGGCTGCTGTAATTGCTGACTTGAAAAAGCAGAGTGAAGTAGTTGGGTCAGATTTCAGTAAAATCAAACAGGTGGCGTCTATTTCTGCCAACAATGACGATGAAATCGGGTCTTTGATAGCTGATGCAATGAAACGTGTTACTAAGGATGGTGTGATCACTGTAGAAGAGGCTAAAGGTACGGACACATATGTGGATGAAGTGATAGGTATGCAGTTTGATAGAGGATATTTGTCTCCATATTTTATTACCAATACTGAAAACATGACAACGGAGTATGAAAACCCGTTGATACTTATTCATGATAAAAAAATATCCAATGTGCAGGAAATCGTGCCAGTATTGGAAAAAGCAGTACAGACGGGTAGACCATTGTTAATCATTGCTGAAGATGTAGATAGTCAGGCTTTGGGAACTTTGGTAGTCAACAGATTAAGAGCAGGTCTTAAAATTGTAGCTGTCAAAGCGCCAGGTTTTGGAGATAGAAGAAAGGCCATGTTGGAAGATATCGCTGTACTAACAGGTGGTGTGGTTATTTCAGAAGAAAAAGGGTATAAATTGGAGAATGCCACTGTGGCTGAATTGGGACAGGCAGAAAAAATCACTGTAGATAAAGACAATACTACTATAGTTAACGGTAAAGGTCAGCAGGCAGATATCAATGTACGAATCGGACAGATTAAGGCTCAGATTGAAACTACTACCTCTGATTACGATAAAGAAAAACTTCAAGAGAGATTGGCTAAATTGGCTGGTGGAGTAGCTGTACTTTATGTAGGAGCTGCCACTGAGGTAGAAATGAAGGAGAAAAAAGACAGAGTAGATGATGCTTTAAACGCCACAAGAGCTGCAGTGGAAGAAGGAATTGTAGCAGGGGGAGGAGTAGCATTGGTAAGAAGCATAGAAAGCATTAAAGACTTGAAAGGATTAAATGAAGATGAAAATCTGGGTATTCAGATCGTAAAAAAGGCACTTGAATCACCTTTAAGAATCATTGCTGAAAATGCAGGTGTGGACGGTTCAGTAGTATTCCAGGAAGTTTCTAAATCTACTGGTGCCAACGGATACAATGCCAGAACCAATGAATATGAAGATTTGAAAAAAGCAGGTGTAATCGATCCTACCAAAGTGACCAGAGTAGCATTGGAAAATGCCGGCTCAATCGCAAGTATGGTGCTGACTACAGAATGTGTTATTTCTGATAAAAAAGAAGAAGGTGGAGGTCACGCTCATCCTCCTATGGGTGGCGGTATGGGTGGCATGATGTAAAAATGATGTGCTTCCTAAAAGCAATATATCCAGCCCCTGCAGTATTTTTGTTGCAGGGGCTTTTTGTTTTATAGGCAGAATATTTAAGATCAAATGATAATAAATCTCTAGCATTTATACCTAAAAGGCATTGTGAACCTGTGTTTGTCCGGTTTATTACTTGTTAATACACAACACATATAAATTTATCAATATATATTACTATCTTTGCTCATCAATTATTTTGCAATGATAAAAAATAGTAAACCAACACAATTCTATGCCACCATATCCACTTCAATTGTTTTGGTTTTAATTGCATTGTTTCTATTGATTTTTTTTCACTCCAGCAATATTACCAATATTGTCAAGGAAAATATTAATATTCTGGTAGAACTTGAAGACAAACTCCCGTCAGGCGAAATAGAAAGTATAAAAAAGTCATTGGCTCAGTATGAAGGTGTTATTACTTCTTCTGTTCAATTTGTGGGTAAAGAAGATGCATTGGCTCAGATGTCCAAAGAACTTAATATATCTCAGAACGCTGAAGATAACCCATTTAAAGACCTGATAAAATTTAATCTTACCAATGCGGCTTACTCCGAAGAAAAAATCAAAGAAATTAAATCGGGTATTGAACTGGAGAAAGGTGTCTTAGGATTATATTATGAAAATGATAGTGTAGATCTTGTTAAGACCAATCTTGAAAAAGTTTCTTTAGGTATATTGATTCTTGCCTTTTGTTTTGTCGTATTGGCATTGGCAATTATTTTTAATACGGTAAGGCTTACCCTTCACAGCGATATAAAACAAATAAAAACCATGCAGATGGTAGGAGCGGATAATGGTTTTATAAAAAGACCTTATCTTCGATCCGCATTTTGGTTGTCTGCTAAAGCTGTCCTTGCGGTACTTGTCTTTGTGGGTGGACTTTGTATATATCTCATACAGAGCAATTCAGTTTTTTCAGAGATTATCCAATGGGAATATGTAGCATTGACTATTTTGATCAGCTTTGTTGCAGCTTTTCTAATACAGTTTTTGACCACCAATATGATCATTAATCAATTTCTTAGAAGAGAAGGTAGGTAATTATTTGGAATAAAACAGCTCATAAATTATGGCGCCTGGATCACACCATTTTTTAGTATAAGGTATAAATCAATCGAAATAAATTGCTTAGTGAAATTTATTTACCAAATATTTTTCTTCCTTACAAAAAGAATATTATGCTACCTTAATATTATCAGTTTCGACACAAATAAACTGTCGCTACTTTTGCAGAACACAGTATAGTGTCCCGGTAATACATCTGATACATCCCAGGATAATATACCATTTTTAACCATTTGATATCCTGATTTTAAAATTTTTCCATCACTTGAAAAAATAATGGATTGTATATTTCCTTCTGCATTTCCCGGCAATGTAATGGTTATATTTTGATCAGCAGGATTTGGGTGGATGCTTGCTGCTTGAATTTGTACATCATCTGTCTGTACAGCACCTTCAAATACAGCTACCAAAGTATCTTTTCCTGCTATTTGCACTTTTGAGTTTGTCAATGCTGAAGAACCAAAAGTAGATTTGCCCGTAGCACTTATCCAATACAAAAACTTACTTCCTGATGATGGTAAAACTTCAACTTCATTGGTCATATTGCCGAAGTAGTTTCCGTTCCAGGGCAATGATTGGTGGATTTGTGAGTTGAGTCTTATATGGCCTTTATCTGGAGGATTTGTGATTAGTGTGACATTATGTGGTCCGGAAAGATTGTAACAGTTGATTAGTCCTTTATTGATCCTCGCACAGCGTTTTAAAACAAAATCCCTTAATTTTTTTACATTTCTTTCCCATTCCTGCATACTTCCTCCCCATCTGCTTATATGACGTGGCATTTCGGGTCTGATAATAGCAATCAGGCTATCCAGCGTGGTAGTCATAGAAGTACAACTAAAAGTTCCATTGAGCATATCTGCATAACGTGCAAAATACATTTCACGAAATGTTTGACTTTCATCGAGAAGTTTTAAAAATATTTTTTCGTGTTTTCCGGGATCTGGATAGATATAAAAAGTATCCCCTGATATATAATTCCACATATTATTAAAATAAAATGAATCTGGTGGCAATTCTACCAGGGTAGTATCCAATGGGAAGAACTCGTCCATATAGTCACTAATTTCTTCAATATCACAAGCTTTTGCATCCGGTGAAGTATCAGGAACACCGGAATAATTGATATAATAGTCAAATGTAGCGTCATTGTCCCACATAATATAGCCCCATTTTTTATGTTTGCCGCTATTTTTGAGTCCACGCCACCAACCGGTATTATAATTGAGCCAGTCAGAAGATACACAGGTAAGGTTGGCAATCATATAGTCCATCAAACTGGTAACGTCCAATTCGCTATTGATTTTATTATATACTTCAGATTTGCTAACATCATTTTCCAGTACATATCTTCTGAATTTGATCCAATCAGTCAATGCTTTTTCGTCACCATATTCTACCCATGTCTGTCCCCAGGTCTTCAAGAACTGAAGATCGTATTTGTCCTGTTTGTAGGTAAATTCCGTGTAGTCATGGTCATCCGGCTTTTCTCTGATGGTGTACACTCCCCAATACTTTCCGTTCAGATACACAAGATATCTTTCCAATGACCTTACATCCAAATGCATTCCGGCTTTTTGTACCAGAGTATGGACAAATTCGTCTCTTACATGTGTGCTGCCTTCGTGATCGCCATCATCTACAGCAGGATAATTGTCATCCCCAGAAGCTCTCAAAATAATTCTTTGATATTCATTTCTTTCAGAATAATGAAACAATTTGTACGCTATACCGGAGTCGTGGCCCATCTCATCTCTGCTGATCCAATCCAGACTTCTTTGATCATTGACCCAGCTGTCCTGGCCATGACGATCCAGCTCGCCATATGATTTACTTAAAAAAGATCCATCGCTTGAAAATATTTCACAGGAACCAATAGGCTCAAGTGATCTATCTCCTTCAGCAAGTTCAATCAATATATCGCCACCACCTATGGATATGATAGGCAAGGTACTGGTTGGCTCATTTATAAAAAAAGATTTGAAGTCTGTAAAACTTTGCAAAACCAAAGGATCATCTGAAAAGCTCGCGGCACTTAGAACAGCACTTTTTGTAATAATAACTTCACTTTGATATATTTCTGAGTTATCGCTAGGTATAGATCCATCCAAAGTATATCTGATGGTTTCAATCCCTGAATTGGTGATCGTTACTTTTAGTGCATTACTGGAAAATCCTGCTTTACCACTGATAACTGGTGTTGTTGCATATCCATTAAATAATTCACTTACGTCATTTGGCTTCCCTGGTGTAGGGGCTTTACATATCTTCCAATTATTATTTTCGTCTGGTGATTTAGCTACAGAATGATGTAGTTTTGTAATGACGAGCGGATATGACTCCAAGATAAAACCGGCTGAATTGGCAAGGACTACAAATTCATCCTTATCTGATTGTGTAAATTTAAAATTGGTATGAAAATCAGTATCGGATACTACATCACGACCCGAAGCCCAAAAAACTAAGTACCCTTTTTGGGGAATGATTGTACCGCTTGGAATTTTCCATTTTTTTGGTTTATCCTTTTTATCAGACAGATGCCAACCTGAAATATCTACATCATTATTTCCACGGTTGTATAATTCTATCCAGTCTTCATACTTTCCATAATTATCAGAAAACATCCTTAAGTTCGAGGCAGAATATTCATTTATAATTACCTGACATATGGCAGAAGATGATAAAAAAAGGCTGATTACCATTAATTTGAGTCTCATATTATTACTTTAAATCTGCGACAATATAGGTGCTTTAGACATACTTTAAAAACGAATTATAAAAAAAAGTCGTCTGTCTGTCATAAACTGGATTGAAATTATTCATGATTTATAAATATTAAAATAAGTTTCAGAAATTATATGACTAAAACTGATTACTCCTTTTAATTTTATGTAATACTTCCAATAAAAAGTGAATTAATTTCGTATAATGTATAACTTTGCGTCACAATATCAAACAATGTATCATGGCAAAAGAAAAGGGATATACCAAAAGAGTAGAAACGACCGCTACAACTACTGGGGAAAGGGCGTTTCAGTCAAAAGATGTTGAAACAGATTTGCTTTTTGGTAAAAAAAACTATATGTATATTTTATCAGGAATAGGATTGATTTTTTTGGGTATGGTGCTTATGTCAGGTGGCCATATGCCGTCTCCTGAAATATGGGACGAGTCTTTGATCTATAGTCCGATAAGAATTACTGTTGCGCCTATGCTGATTTTAATAGGATTAATAGTAAATGTTTACGCTGTTTTTGTAAAGAAATAGGAACATTTTTTTGCACTTTTATTAAATCATTCAGATACAAAGTTGAAACTGCAGTTCAGTATGATTGAGATTTTAAATGCCATTATATTAGGTATTGTACAGGGACTCACAGAGTTTTTGCCTGTAAGCAGTAGCGGTCATCTTGAGTTGGCTAAATACATCATTGGAGATGACGCTTTGCCCGAAGAAAGCCTAATGATGACAGTAGTACTTCATTTTGGTACCGCGCTGGCCACAGTGTATGTTTTTCGAAAAGAAATAGTTGAGATTGTAAAAGGATTTTTCTCAAAAGGACAGAATGAAGAAAAGTCATTTGCATATAAGATTGTTTTATCCATGATACCTGCAGCCATAGTAGGTTTATTCTTTGAAAAAGAACTGGAAGCATTGTTTTCCCAAAATATAATGCTGGTCTGTTCGATGCTTATACTAACAGGTTTGTTATTATTTGTTGCGGACAGGGCTACTTTTACTGATAAGGATGTTACTTTCAGCAGTGCATTTAAAGTGGGTATTGCTCAGGCTATAGCCATAATACCGGGAATCAGCAGGTCCGGCGCAACAATTTCTACTTCAGTATTGCTTGGAATAGACCGTTCAAAAGCAGCAAAATTTTCATTTCTCATGGTTGTTCCACTTATCATGGGCAAGATAGCCAAAGATTTGCTGGAAGGTGACCTTACATCAGGAAATCACTCCTATGTCATGCTTACGGTTGGATTTATTACTGCTTTCATTACAGGAATATTTGCTTGTACCTGGATGATATCATTGGTTCGAAAAAGTCAATTGAAATATTTTGCATGGTATTGTTTAATCATTGGAGTGGGAGGAGTAATTTATGCCATATACCATTGACCAGATTATTCTGAAGGATGCCATTTGCCATCCTATTGACTTTCAACGAGGTGTTGTCTTGCTGGTAGACAAACCAATTGGCTGGACTTCCTTTGATGTAGTCAATAAAATAAGATTCAAAATAAAACACGGTCTGGGTATTAAAAAGATTAAAGTAGGTCACGCGGGCACATTGGATCCGAATGCAAGCGGCCTTCTTATCATTTGTACAGGAAAACTAACAAAAGCAATAGATACGCTCCAGGCTCAGGAAAAAATCTATTCAGGTACTATACATATTGGCGCAACTACGCCTACTTATGATATTGAAAGCGATATAGATGGTATATTCGCTACTGATCATATTACCAGTGAAGCAATGGATGTTGCAAAAGCAGAACTTACAGGCCCGCTTTTACAGATACCACCTGTGTATTCTGCGATAAAAATCGAAGGACAAAAGTCTTATGATCTGGCACGTAGGGGTAAGGAAGTGGAAATGAAAGCCAGACCCGTTACTATTTATTCTTTTGACCTTACATCTTATGAGTTGCCGGAAATAAGATTTGTAGTCAAATGCAGCAAAGGGACTTATATCAGGTCGTTGGCGTTTGATTTTGGCAAAGCGTTACTTTCAGGTGCTTATCTATCATCACTCAGAAGAGAAGCCATAGGCGATTTTAGCGTCAAAGATGCATTTTCGATGGAAGAAATGGTCATTTTTATAGAAAAGACCACATCTGCAGAGTTACCAATGGAATAGCGAATAAATTCCTTTTTTTAATTATCCATTGTGCCTTCCATTTTTATTTTTACCTTATCTTGTGCCCAAATAACCCCCAATTATGAAATTAATAGACGGCAAAGCAGTGGCTGAAGAGTTAAAAAACTCAATGAAGCAGGATGTTTTAGAGTTTAAAAAGAAATCAGGGCGAGTCCCCCACCTCGCAGCTATATTGGTTGGCAATAATCCTGCAAGTAAGGCCTATGTCGGAAATAAAGTTAAATCATGTGAACAGGTGGGGTTTAAATCTACGCTGATTAAGCTTGATGAAGATGTTAAGGAAGAAATATTGCTCCAGGAGATTGAAAAACTGAATGAAGATCCCGACATCGACGGATTTATTGTCCAATTGCCTTTGCCAAAACACATTGATGAAGTAAAGGTAACATTGTCTATTGATTATAAAAAAGATGTAGATGGTTTTCATCCGGTAAATTTCGGTAGAATGGCCCAAGGTCTTCCATGTTATCTTCCTGCTACTCCCTTTGGGATTACATTACTGCTGGATAGATATAATATTGAAACGGCAGGAAAACATGTAGTGGTCGTAGGAAGGAGCAATATTGTGGGTACGCCAATAAGTATTTTGCTTTCACGTAAGTCAAAAGTAGGTGATGCTACAGTGACGCTGACACATAGCAAAACTAAAAATCTGCAGCGAATACTCTTACAAGCGGATATCATCATAGCAGCGATAGGCATTCCGGGTTTTATAAAAGAAGACATGGTACGCCAGGGAGCTGTGGTCATAGATGTCGGAATCAACAGAGTGGAGGATGAAAAATTAGAAAAAGGCTCCAGATTAGTAGGAGATGTTGATTTTGAAACAGTAAAAGAAAAATGTAGTTTTATTACACCAGTTCCCGGTGGAGTAGGGCCAATGACTGTCATGGGGCTTATGATGAATACCTTTAAGTCAGCAACCAAAGAAGTTTACCCATAATAAGTTATATTTTTTTTGATGGATACATATATAGCGCTCAAGGTAGAAAGTACAGACGAAATACTCATGGCTTTATTAACACAGTTTGAGTTTGAGTCATTTGAGGAGAACGATGATCACTTTATAGCATATATCAATGAAAAAAATCTGGATGACCAGACCAGAATAGATATTGGTGGAATTATTCAGCCATATACTGATAAGTATTCTTTTGAAGTCATAGCTCCTCAGAACTGGAATGCTTTATGGGAAGCGTCGTTTCAACCGGTGATCGTAGATGATTTTTGTCAGATAAGGGCAGATTTTCATCCTGCTATTGAAGGTATAAGTTTTGATTTGGTCATTAATCCCAAAATGGCCTTTGGAACGGGTCATCATGCTACTACATTTATGATGATAAAATTGATGGCGGGCCTGGATTTTAAAGAAAAATGTACATTTGATTTTGGATGTGGTACAGGAATACTTGCTATATTGGCTTCAAAACTTGGCGCTAAAGAAATAGATGCTGTAGACATTGAGCATGAATCTTACTTAAATACCATAGAAAACAGTTTCATAAATAGCGTTCCAAACATCGTTGTTTATGAAGGAGGTCTAGATGTTGTCCCTATTCGACAATATGATATCATACTTGCCAATATCAATAGAAATATTCTTGTAAAATATGCCAGTGAGCTCATGGCCCGGTTGAGTCATAATGGTATTTTATTGTTTTCGGGTGTTTTGGAGGAAGACAGACAAATCGTGACAGATGTATATGGATCCAAGGGACTGGTGCAGGAATTTTTGACCAGAGATGGTTGGGTCTGTATAAAGATGGCGCTTAAATAAGACTATCTTACTCGTACCCGCTTATAAAATCAAATATAACATATCTCTCACTAAGCATATTTACTCATATCTATGCTGGTTTATTTTTAACCCTATAAAACGCATCAAACTTCTCTCTTAGTTGATTTTAAGGTTATTTATAGACAGTTCATTTTAGTTCTTAGTCTAATCGTTTATGATATTGGTAGAGTATTATAAGTAATTGGTATGTACGGATGCAACTTAAAATGACCTTTTCCCGTCATTGGTATATAAAATTTGAATATAATTAATCATTTGATTTTCTAAACCCTTAAATATTTATTATCATGAAAAGTGTAAAAAATTTATTAGTTGTAGTTTGTTTTTCATTGGCAGCCAATTTTGTGAATGCCACAGAACTCACAAACATCAAGAAAACTGAAAGTGCTCAGATTCAATCTATGTTGAAAACCATCGATTTTCAAAATTTCATAGAAAATGAAACTAGGGTTAGTATTAGTTTTTTTATCAATGCCCAGAATGAAGTGATTGTAGTTTCTACAAATAACAGAGATTTGGATGCAATTGTAAAAAGTACTTTAAATTATAAGAAAATAGCCGTCAATGAGCTGGAGTACAATAAAGTGTATACAGTGCCGGTTGTGATCAAATAAGAGTTTTTCATAGTTAATTGTTTTGAAGCCGAAGATTAATCAGTCTTCGGCTTTTTTACTTTGACTTTATAGAGATTTTAAGCCCTGAAGCAAAATTTATTTTCTTTTTATTGTCGTCTGTAAAACAAAAATTAATTTATTCCGTTTATATTTTAATATTTCCATGAAATTTTATTTTCTTTGCACCCGATTTAAATATTAAATACAAATTAAATTTTAAAATATTTTCCAATGGCAGATTACAAGATGGACAAAATAGATCTGAAGATTCTTAAAATGCTTCAGGAAAACAGTAAAATCACTAACCTTGACTTGTCTAAAAGAATAGGACTTTCACCAGCTCCGACATTGGAGCGAGTAAAAAAATTAGAGCAGTCAGGTATTATTCAAAGTTATCATGCCAAAGTAGATTCATCTGCGATTGGTCTTAATGTCAAAACATTTGTTTTGGTTTCACTAGCGTGGCAAAAACCAAATGCTTTGGATAACTTTATATCGAAAGTGAAGACTATTCCTGAAATTACCGAATGTTATATCATAACAGGAGACGCAGACTTTTTATTAAAAATAGTATGTAGAGACATACCAACGTACGAAAAGCTTTTGTTTAAGACGTTATCACAAATAGAAGAGATCGAAAGACTAAAGACACTAATGACGCTTTCAAAAGTAAAGAAAGAAAAGGTATTGCCCTATGATTATGATAATGCAGAAGAATAATATTTTTTCTTTCAAAGATTAAATATAAAAAAGCCGTCTTTCTACTCAGAGAAAGTCGGCTTTTTTAATTCATAGAATTCCTTGAATAAATTGTGTCTACATCTTAACGATGTCATCCATTGGAAGTATCTGAAAGTTATAGTACTACCTGATTAAAAATCATAATCATCACATCATCAATAAATTAAAAGAATCTAAGCACATGAAATTTTATTTTATATGAAGACCACCGGATTGTTATGGAAGTTTTACAAAAGTGATCCGAATGATTGCCATTATTTATTCGGTACCATGCATTTGGCTACAGATGCTGCATATACCTACGTAGAGTTGGCTAAGGAATACATACAAAAGTCATCCTTATATGCGGCGGAAATGGACCTGAATGATGTAAAAAATGAGGATATGATGGTCTACTTTAAATTGAGCCCAGATGCTAAGTTTTCTGATTTTTTCAGACCAAAACAGTATATAAAATATAGATTATTGATTTTGAAGTCGTTAAATATTGATTTGGATCACTATCTCAATTTTACTCCATTTTTTATTAATAACCTTTTGGCAGAAGTTTCATTGAAAAGAACCAAAAATGAGGCCCTTGATCATCATTTGTGGCAATATGCCATGAACCATGAACTTGAAATGGTAGGCGTTGAATCATTTGAAAATCAGTTAAATATACTAAAACAGATACCTTTGGCTTTTCAAATTAAATCCTTTAAAGACACAGTCAGGAATATATCTTCATTCAGAAAAAAGATAAATAATCTGAATGAATTGTATCGAAAAGGTGACTTAGTACAATTATATAAAAGTTCTAGGAAAAGCATGGGAAGCATCAGAAAAATGATGATTTATGACCGAAATGTTTTTATGACCGAGCGGATTATAGAACTTAGCAACAGAAAATCTTCATTTTTTGCGATTGGTGCTGCTCACTTTGCTGGCAACAAGGGAATCATTGCCATGTTAAAGAAAAACGGTTATATCTTGAAAAATATTTGATTTTTCTGCTGATTACTTATTTGGTAGGGTCCTGAACATTAAAGCCTTTGCTGGCTACTTTGTTTTCAGAAAAAAGGCTAACATAATAAATCATACCCGGTAATTGTATGTCAGGTTGTATACTCAATTTCTTTTCCCCAAATACTGGTGGAAAAAACTTATCTGTAAAAACTAATTTTCCTGAAATATCAAACAGTTTTAAGGTAATTTCTTTTGCATCTTCACTGATATAATTCACATTGAGCATACCATTTGTCCATGTCACCGCATTTATTTTCAGGTTACCTACTGGTGCCAACTCTAGCGAGCAATAATTCTCCAGAATTTTCGACACACTTTTTGAAATATTCATTCTTCCTTCCGAAACGGTTTTACCGGCTAAGGTTGATTTTTTGTCAGTTGAGTTTAGTAGAATTGATTTTATAGAGAGTGCAGCATTTTTGGGATCTTGTGTTAGCAGGGCATTAAATGCTTGACACTTTATGGAGTATAGGAGCGCAACAGCACCGGCCACCATTGGAGTGGAAAGCGAAGTTCCTGATTCAGTTTTGTACAATCCTTTACTCATAAGATCTGTGGTTAATATACGTTCGCCAGGAGCTGAAATATCAACACTTACGTTTCCGTATCCCGTAGATGCGTCGATTTCGTCAGCCTGATTAGTACTATTGACGATAATCAGGTATGGACTGGTACAGGTAGATGGCATATCACCTACTTCTTCGACATTATCATTTTCGTTGGTAGTGGCTGCTACATTTAAAATACCTTCCATGCCCAGTTTATCATACACAGCACACCATATCGGAAAGTCTGCGGCAAAAGCCTTTGACAAACCACCTGAATAGCTGGATACTACTATGTTAGAACCTTTTACCCCTGCACTACTATTATACTGTTTTTTCTCAGCTAAAATATATTCATAACCTTCAATCACATCACTTACCAGATTTCCGGTTGTAACAGGGAGTATTTTAATATTCCAGTTCACGCCTGAGATTCCTTTTTGGTTGTTGCCCTTTGCACCCATTACGCCAAGTATATTTGTCCCGTGACTTTTTGTGTCATGAATTCCGTTATTTGTCCGCGTATTCCATCCTGATACATCATCCTTATATCCATTATTATCATTGTCTATATTATCACCGGGTATTTCATCAGGATTATTGTATATATTGGAAGAAAGATCTTCATGTGAAAGCTCGTATCCATCATCTATAACTCCAATCACAATGTCTTTTCCAGTATAACCTTTTCCACCTGTTGTAATATCCCAAGCTTCATATGCTTTAATTAAACCCAAATAATATTGTTCATTAATTTTCGAATCGTTGGGTTTTAAGCGTTGTTCCAACTCAAAATTGTATTCAATGGCAGTTATCCGCGGATTATTTTTAGTTAAATCAAACAAGGATGTATCATTCATATCTGATGTCAATAAGAAAAGACCTGCCAGACTCCCCAAACTTTTATATTTAATTTCAGATTGTCTTTTTTGATCAATGGAATAAATGATTTCCAAAATGTATTTTGGTTCACATTGGACGATCACCCCTTTTGATTTCCTGGGAGATTGTCCGAGCATTAAAAATGGAAAAACTAAAAATATTAAAATACTGAATATTTGTCTCATGAAATGCTTCATTTTATACTGAAATAAATACAAAAATATTATAATTTATTGTGCAACGCTTAAAAAATATAATTGATTTACAATTATTGCATAATTTATATGCAAGTTCCTTTTTAATATCAGGTGAATAAATTCCATTCTGAAATCAATATCTAGGAATTTTATTGAAAAGAAAAACCCTGGACTGATGTTCGCCCCTTTAAAAAACTGGTTTCACCATCATCGCAGTCCAAACACAATTAATTTTTCTCATTTCTTTTTTAGTATAATTGAATGATTTAAAACGAAGTTTTATTGAATATTTAGATTATTAAACTACTTTTTAAGTTGGAAGAATATAATTGGCGTAAGATATTTCTAGTATTTTTGATTACCAATTTTACCATATAAATCATTTATGTAAAGATCTGCTTCCAGTAATCTGGACCCGTACCATGAAAACATTTCTCCATCTACCAGTATTATGTTCGTATCAGGTAATAATTTTAGCAACTCTGTCTTTTCTTTTTCTTTGAAGGGATAGGGCTCTGACGATAACATCACGATTTTTGGTTGGCGGACTTTTATATTTTCTACAGACACTACTGGATATCTTTCTGTAGCGGAGTAAATATTTTGGAATCCATATTTTTCCATCATGTAGTGTATGAATGTATCCTGCCCGACTGTCATCCATGGGTCTTTCCATATTAAATAGCAGGTGGGTATTTTTTCCCTTTCTGTATATAGAGGTATTTTTTGTAGTTTATAGAATAATCGCTCGCATGCTTCTGTCTTGAATAACAAATTCAACATATGAAGGAAGTTCAATATACCCTGATTGTTTTTAATATCAGTAACATAGACTTGGGTATATTTTTTTAACTCGTTGATATCTTCCAGTCTGTTTTCTTCTTTATTGGCAAATATCAAATCAGGTTTGATGGCAAGGATATTTCTGATTCTGGGATTTTTAGTACCACCTATTACTTCTATTTCCTTAAGAAGTCCCTTTGGGTGCACGCAAAACTTTGTAATTCCCACAAGTGTAGTTTTCAGGCCAGCTTCTACCAGAGTTTCAGTCAGTGAAGGCACCAGTGAGATAATTTTTTTAGGCTCACAAGTAAATAATATTGGTGTTCCCAAATCATCCTTTAGCTGTATCAAGAGCCTTGTTTTTTATATTTTCCTTTGAAGTTTTTTTCACCTGCCGGAACTTCTATTTCAATATGATTTTCTCTTGGCGGAATTGGGCAATTAAATCCATCGCTATATGCGCACCATGGATTATAACTTTTATTGAAGTCAATTTCTATTTCATCGTTTTTAATATCAGTATCAAGTAGATTTATGTATCTGCCGCCACCGTAAGTACTTTCATTACTGGTGTAGTCTTTAAACGGGAGAAAAAGATTGTTTTTATAAACAGGATTAATAGGTTGGTGTATATTTTTATAAAGATGTAGTGTCAGGTTTTGATTGAAGTAGCTACATTTTGCTACAGCATAAAGCAGGTATGTTCGTGTGACTCCGCTATAGGTAGGCATTTCAAAAGGTTTTGCATCTGAAACCATCTGACAGGCGCAATTTAATTTCCAATCTTCATTTGCAGGATAAAAATTTAAATACGGTAAATCATCAGCCGTAAGAGGAGATCGTGAATTGTTCAGAAAACCGTTTTTATATGTTTCCCTATACATATTCAATGAATCGTTATAAGTCGATATAATTTTTTTTGCTGAACAGCCTCCCAAAATCAATAGTAAATAAATTGTAAATCGAATAGGCATCATAAGTTATTTATTGTTGATAAATACCATTCTGTCCCTTACTACTGAAAGTCGGTTGATATTGTTTATTCCCTTGGTAGATAAGTCTGCAATACTGATCCAGTATTTGTCTTTCTCAGGATGAAGTGTTTTTAAAAATGGTCCATCACCTACTACAAGAGTTCCACTCATCATGATATCAAAATCTTCCCTTCCTGTTGGCATTTTGCATACCGTGACCATTGTTTGATCTTGAAAATGGTAAGATTTCAAGACCCAATTGTCGGAATTTATTTTGTGTACAAACAAAAGATTGCCTTCATTATCTATTTTCAGACATCTTCCTATATTTTCTACTATAGTTTTCACTGCTCCTGTTTTTACGTTTGCCAAAGCAAGTTTATGTGGGCTTCCTACCAAAAATAAGGCTATAGTATCTTTATTGAGCCAAGCGTAATATCCTATATTTTTTAAAGCGGGAAATAATCTTATTCCGGGACCAGATCTATCAGATGGATATTTCCATAGACTCTGGTCAACTCCATCCAGTTCGATCCGCACACAAGTAAATGTACCCAATAAGGGAGTGGGTGTGGGCGAAAATTCACTAATTTTTTCTGTATCAGTTACCCTGTAACTTTCAGATTTTTTAAGATCAAGGTGATAAATGTCTGTGGTTTGCGCTGTATCTATAGCTGCTGTCATGTAGATCTCATCATAACCAAAAAACTTTGGCTGGTTGTTGTATCCATTGGGATTAAACCCATTGAGATATTTCAGGGAAACCATTTGTGGCTGGGTACCCAGATTTTTAAATTCCGCGAGATAAACATCTGTCTTGGGAAGTTGAGCAAAAATCGTAGAGGTAAATATCAAAAGTGTACCTAATAATTTTAATTTCTGCATGATCTTCACATTTATTGAACGAATGATCTATTCTTTACTGGCAGACATAAATAATCTGTCCCAATTTATACCATTACGTATATTGCCTTCTTTTGTTGAGAACCAAATGAACAATGGTTTCCCAACTATATGGTCAAAAGGCACGTAGCCCCATGCCCGTGAATCTTCTGAATTGTGTCGGTTGTCTCCCATAGCCCAGTAATAATCCTGCTTGAAAGTGTAGCTATTTGCTTTCTGACCGTTGATATATATATCCTGACCTTTTACTTCTAGTGTATTATTTTCATATACTTCTATTGCTCTTTTATAAAAAGCCAAATTGCCAAGACTTAGTGGTGTAGTAGCTCCTGCCTTTGGTATCCATATGGGCCCATAATTATCTAAGGACCAATTTTTGCCGATGATGGTGTCAAAAGGAAAAAGTTTGGTCGGTTCTGCCGTCTGTGGATATGGCTGTATTTTTACATTAGCATCCAATGATTTTAGTTTATCTACCTGCTCATCATCAAGATAAAGAAATCCCTGTCCACCATTGAATAATTGAGTGCCACCTACCGCATTATCGCCAAAGTCAATGCCCCACTTATCCAGTTTTTTGTTGTTTATACTTACATTTTGAGGAAGTTGTATCTGATACAAATATTGTAAATGCTTTGGATTTTTGACCGCTTTGCCATTCAAATATAGTTGTCTGTCCACAATCTTAAGGCTGTCTCCGGGTCCTGCAACACATCTTTTGATGTAATGATCTTTTTTATCCAGTGGTCTGACTACATAATCTTTGTTTTTAACTTTTTCCATCAACTCTCTGTCTTGTCCTATATATTCAGGTTGTCTTTCTATCTGACTTACAAAGTAAGATCTTGAGCCTGTGATGTACACACTATCACCTACAGGCCAGTTAAAAACAATAGGTTTACCCGCTTCTATTTTTTCTAAAGCAGGAAATCTTCGATACGGCAGGCTTGGTTTTTTCAGATAAGATTCTTTATTTATGATTGGAATCTGATTATGCAGCAAAGGGATCATAGCTACAGTCATCGGTGGTCTTATCCCATAATGTGCTTTCGACACAAACAAAAAATCACCTACATTGAGCGATCCTTCCATCGATGGGGTAGGGATGACATAAGCTTCTATCAGAAACATTCTAATAAATGCTGCTGCAAAAACGGCAAAAACTATTGATTCTACCCATTCTCTTGCAACAGATTTTTTATATGGATTTTTTTCTTCCAGTTGCTTTAACTTATACGCGTCTCCTGCCGCTTTTGCTTCTTCTATATTTTTTGCATACTCAGCTTCTCTGACTAAAGTTGGCCCCAGATAGGTGTCTTCCGGAGTTTTGGCAAGTTTAAAAAATATAGCAGGTGCATAAATAACAGCTGCAGCGGTGTGTTTAAATTCCAATTTGCCGAATGACCTGACCAAGTCAACCGCCATAGCAACAAAAATAAAAAGATTGACTATCGGAAATAGCAACCAAAGCGCGTGAGTAGGTTTTCTGCCTATAAGTTTGCACCATTCAATAAAATTTATTCCCGGTATAAGTCCTTTTACTGCATCTACACCAGCTTTAGGGAATAACATATACAGACTTACACTCAACAAAACATAGGAAACTATCAGAAATATTAGAACACTCACAATGTATAATTTTATTGGTGCAAAGATATGATTTTAAATCAGATATAAATGAGGTTTCAGTCTAGTTTTAGAAGGATATGAGATTTTTTCATACCAATATGTGCGATTTAGCTGATCAAATTAGGTTTCGGATAATTTAGTTTTCCACTCTCGATAGCCCCAGTAAGCCATAACCAGAAAAAGTATATACATCAATGTAAACAACATAAAACCTTTGTAAAAATTCAGCGGAATTGCTATAATATTACTAAAGATCCAAGCATGCCAGTTTTCAATTTTCCTTTTTGCCATCCACCACATGGCAGTTACTGCCGATGATGAGACAAGTGCGTCAAGTATGGGTGTATTACTATTTGTGAGCAGATGCAACATTAAGTAAATTAAAATCCAGGCCCCGATAAATCCTGTAATACCTGTACGTAACTCATTTTTACTACAGCTACTTATTTTGTAGACCAACTCCTGATCACCTTCCATCCTGCTCCAGTTATACCACCCGTAAATGCTCATAAAAAAATAATAGATATTCAACATTCCATCAGCATAAAGCGGAGGTGCAGATATAAATAAATATAGCCATGCAGCAAGCAATACGCCTAATATACCAGTGGGATAGACAAGGATATTATTTTTACGGGCATACCATACACTGGCAACCTGTGTGACGGTACTTATCCACTCCTGCCAACTTAAGTATTGGAAGTCTGTTATAAATTTGGTGTATATTTCATATGCAGTCATGAAATCTGCAATAATTTAAACACCTGTTGTGCTGCTCTTTGCGAAGCCCCTTTGTTCCCAAGTTTTAATTTGAGATTTTCATAATTCTGTTTTATAGTTTCTTGGTTTATCAAAATATTTTCTATTTCTTTTCTTATATTTTGCGATGTAAGGTCATCTTGAATGAGTTCTTTAATCACTTCCTCATCAGCAATCAGATTTACCAAAGAAATATATTTCAGATCAACCAATCGTTTGGCAATATAGTATGAAATGGCGTTGCCTTTGTAACAAACCACCTGCGGGACCTTGAAGAGTGCTGTTTCAAGTGTAGCTGTGCCACTGCTTACCAATGCAAAATCTGACACAGACAGAATATCATACGTTTGGTTTCTGATCAATCGTACTTTATGCTGCATTTTCATTTTCTCAATTATATCAAGATACAAACCATCTAATACAGAAGGTGCTCCTGCCAATAGTAATTCATAGTCTACATTTTGTACCGACTCAAGCATGATTGGAAGCATCATTTTTATCTCCTGAGTGCGACTCCCGGGCAGCAAAGCCAAAACTTTGTTTTCTTTTTTTGTATACTTTTTAAATGTAGGGTCGGGTTTAAAGTTCTCTATAGCATCCAGTAAAGGATGCCCAACATAGATGGCTTCATATCCATATTTTTTAAAAAAATCGGCTTCAAATGGTAATATTACCAATAATTTGTCTGTATACCTACCAAGGTCATGGACTCTGCTCTTGTGCCATGCCCAAACCTGTGGTGTGATGTAATAGACCACTTTAATCCCCTTTTTATTGGCCCATTTAGCTATCCTAAGATTAAATCCCGGATAATCGATTAAAATTAATACGTCCGGCTGACTGGATAAAATATCTGATTTACACCTTTTTATAAATCCTAATATGATTTTTAAATTTTTAATAACTTCCACAAATCCCATGAATGCCATATTGCTATAATGCTCTATCAGAACACCCCCGACTTCCGACATTTTGTCACCTCCCCAGTATCTAAAAATAGCGGCGTTGTCCAGTTGCTGCAAACTTTTCATAAGATTGGATCCATGCAGATCTCCGGAAGCTTCTCCCGCTATCAGATAATACTTCATTGCTTAGCCGAATAATTCGCCATAAAATTTTAATATCCAAGCACCTACATATATCAGCGTCGGAAATATAATGCCTCTCATCGTATCATCCCATTTTCTGTTTTTTGCTATATTGAAAGGTACAAGATTGCTACATAAAGCTATCAGGGTTAAAGTTCTGAATCTGCGTCCTGAAGATGATTCACTTACCTCAGCCATGAGACCAAATTGGGTCATTTGATTAAATATAAATTCTACCAACACAAATCCTAAAACAGGAACGATGCAGCCTAAAACCAGACCAAAAACAAGTGAATTTTTATCTATCATTTTAAAATTTTTCTAACGGTTTAAGTTTGTCAATTTCAGGGTAAAATGTCAAATCATGCCCTGATGGTACTACAGATACATACTTATGGTGTAGTGCCCAAATGTCATTGTCTTCGCTATCAGGATCTTCAAAGGAAACAAATTTACCGGTCAGCCAGTAATATTTTTCTCCACGCGGATCAGTACCTTCCTGAAATTCTTCTACCCAAGTGCCGTTGCCTTGTCTGCATATCTTAATACCCTTGATTTCTTCTAGGGGACATGCTGGTATATTGACATTTAATAGTTTGCAATTATGCAAAGGGTTTTCAAGTGTATATCTGATTATTTTTTCAATGTAGACTTTTGCTGCTTCGAAATCTGCATCAAAACTATAATCAAGCAAGGAAAAACCTATAGAGTCTATGTTTTCAATGCTTGCTTCCATAGCAGCAGACATTGTACCCGAATATATGATGTTAATCGAAGCATTGGCACCATGATTTATTCCTGAAAGGCACAAATCAATTTTTTTATTTTTCAGCAATACATTTTTTGCAAGTTTTACACAATCTACCGGAGTACCAGAGCATTCATAAGCATCTATACCCTGAAAGATCTTTACCTTCCTGAGTTTAAGGGGTTGATTGAGGGTGATGGCATGACCTTGACCCGATTGCGGTGAGTCGGGCGCCACAACCAATACTTCACCAAACTTTCTGGCCACTTCAACCAATGCTTTTATACCAGGCGCAACTATACCGTCGTCATTTGTAATTAGAATCATTTTTGAAAAATATTTTATGGATGCAAATTAACGCATTTCAAAATAAAACTCATGTTATACCAAGGAGATTTTATTTTAAAAATTATACTGCCAATGTAAAATTGAAATGAATCCATGGGATCAAATATTTTTGGGAAACCAATATTTTTTGGATGGGAGAGCAAATAAACAAGATATCTTCTAAAATTAATGCCACAGTGGTAGCAAAATATAATAAAAATAAGCAAATGATAATTATCGCTACAGCAGTTTTTAATTGAATAATGGGGAGTAACACACATTAATCACCTTTCATGTTGATATTGGTCATATTTTCTGGGCATAAGAAAGGTTAATTTTATTTAAAATTTAAAGAGATGAACACAGAAACACCCATAAAAAAAATAAAAACATCTAAGATCATATATGTTTTACCTACTGATACCATGATGAAAGTGGAAGAAATTTTTGATAGTTTGCCTATTCATCATATTCTCGTCATAGAAAACGAAGCATTGCTAGGAGTGATAAGCAAATCAGATTTGCTAAGAGTGTACAGGGATTGTGCAGCAGGCGGCACTATTCCCGATAGACACAAATTTAAAGCAGAGGACATTATGACGATTGATCCGATTACGCTGGATACTGAGGATACGATTGGATTGGCGGCAGACATATTTCTTTCCAATAAAATACATTCTATCCCTGTCTTAAATGGGGACCAACTATCTGGTATTATCACCAATCATGACATTATTAAATACTGCTTCAGATAGTTTGGGCATTATTAGCCGAATTCAAAATGGTTGTAACTACTGATATTTATTATCTCTCATTTCTAATGTTCGATTTATCGATGAATCATTATATTTACATTCGGCGATTGGTTTCCGGAAGCACCAAGCGCACTAAGCGAATAGGTGAAATTAAGCATTAAATATCTGCCGATGGTATTCGAAATAGATTCAGAAATATTGGTTTCGGATGCAGACCTGCTCACTCCTTGGTTTTGATCCAAAATATCAAAAATTCTAAGTTTGGCGGTGAGTTTATTGTTTAAAAATCCCTTTGAAACAGATGCCTGCCATAATTTTACCGATGTGGCTTCATCAAAAGACCCCTGGCCGTAAATATTATACTCCATTCTTGAATCAATAGTCCATCCTTTGCCAGCAAATAAAGCAAAGTATGCATCATAAGTTTGATTCAAAAAGTTTGTATTGAGTTTTTCATTATCTCTGTAAAGATTGCTAGTGTAATTCCATCTTCCTCCGATAGAAACGTCCATTCTGTTTTTAGATTTATTTTCCAAAGATAAATTTATACCGTTTGACCATCTGTCTATGATATTTTCCTGCTGATTGATAAAGTTAATCCCATTGATCAATGATGAGTTGATGCCTATCCTGTATTTAGCTTTAATTACATTGAGCGGACTGCTGTAATTGATATTTCCGGACAATGTTTTTTCGGCATCTGTATTGAGAGGAGTCTGTGTTCTTATGAATAACTCAGGATCCACAAACGATGATGTCGTTATTCTGTTTTTAGTGTAGCCAAGCCGCACATTGGCAAAAAGACTTCTAAAATTAAACTGATCAAAAAAATGGTACGAAATACGCATATTATGTCTGTATTCGGGGACAAGATTTGGGTTTCCCTGGTACAAATTTAATGGGTCTGAATTATCTACCACAGGCTGGAGTTGTTCCATCGATGGCTCTCTAACTGAAGTGGAGTAATTTATTCTTATGTTTAGTTTATCATATTCGATTGATGCCCTTGGCAGAAAGTAATTAAACTTTGGATTGATGGTTTCGCCAACACTAGGGACACCTGTTAGATTTGAATTTTGAAAATCAACGCCTACGCTGGCAGAATATGTTTCCTTATTCATTCTCAGATTGGTGCCAATGATGTTGTACAAAAATGAATTGTCGAAGGTTCTGCTCAGTTCTTCATTGAGTAAACGTATATTCGTATTATCTGGATTCAGATCAAAAAAATCTTTGATAAGGTCTGTTTTATTGTTTCTTCTGGCAACATTTGTGCTCAAAAAAAGTGTTTTATTAAGCGGTTCAGTATAACTTGCTCCTATATTGTAATTGTTATTATCTGAGTTTTGAATTTGGTCCTGAAATACAGACGCATCAGGATTTAACATAAAATCCCTACCGTAAACTTCACTTAATATTCTATTTGTGTTATCAGCATTTACTTTACCAAAGCTACCATCCATCGTGACAGTACGTCCTTTTTTTCTCAACTTTTTTCTGAGATTAAAGGAAATAGAGTAATTATCACTGGTAGTTTTATTTGTCTTATCCTGGTTATTCAGGTTGAGCAAAAGATTTGCACTATTAGATGTAGAATCTAATTGATTTCCGATCCCATCACTACCCTTTATTCCGAGATTTCCAGTGACTGTCATTTCTGTCGTCGAATCTAATTTTAGATCCAGAACACTATAAAAATTGTGATTTAACGCGTCTGATAATGAGCTGTAAAATTTATCGGAGATCAGAGTACCTGAAGGTAGAAAAGAATTTGTATGTACGTTCTGTCTGAGATCTGTCTCACTTTGAGTAAGATAGTAGCTAAAGTTTATTTTATTTTTTTTGCCAAAATCATGATTCAGGTTTAATCCAGTGGTAATACTATTGGTCTCTCCGCTATTATTTTGACCAAAAGAAATTGGTACTCCAGTGTTGAAATTTACATTGCGCATACCGCCACCCTGACCACCACCCGTCATACTTACAAAGTCACCGGCATTTACTCCGGAGTTATTCAGGTTGTTTAGAGATCCTAAAAATGATAGTTGTGTTTTTTTACTAAACCTGTTTATCATTGTCTTTCCTTCATATCTGCTTTGAGATCCATATCCTGCCATCACGTTACCGAAGTAGCCACTTTTTTTATCTTCTTTAAGCTCAAGGTTGATAGTTTTTTCTTCCAAACCATCATCGACACCAGTAAACTCAGCGTTTTTGGACTTTTTGTTAAATACCTGTACTTTTTTGATAGCATCAGCAGGTAGGTTTCTTGTTGCCATTTTTGGGTCTTTTCCAAAAAACTCTTTGCCATCTACCGTCACTGCTTTAACATCCTCACCTTGTACTTTAATACCACCGTCCGCATCAATCTCAACGCCGGGCAGTTTTTTTAAGAGGTCTTCTACCAGGGCGTTGGGTTGAGTTTTAAATGCATCCGCATTAAATTCCAGGGTATCTTTCGTCACTTTTATTGGGATGTATTCAGCAGATATGGTGATTGCGTCCAGCATTTTGCCTTCCTGACTCATGACTATAGTGCCAAGATCCATGGTTCTCTTTTCAGGAGTCAACTCCACCAATCGTTGTAATGTTCCATATCCTATATATGTAATCTGTACATTATACGCACCTTTATCCATGCCGGTCAATACAAAACCACCATTTGGTTCCGTCACAGCAAAACTAATCATGACTGAATCCGTGGGGTTGAGGGCCACCACAACGGCCCCAATGAGATTATTTTTTTCAGGATCCTGTACCAATCCTTTGATAGAATATTTTTGAGCAACAGCATGACCTGCAATACAAAGTATTATGGATAAAAATACGACTTTCATAAAAATGGTTTGGTTGATCTTGTTTTGACGGATTACTGTCTGATAATTCGAGTTTCGCCACCACGACGTCCCCACATTTCACGCTGCTCTTTCATCTTTTCATCTCGGATTTTATCGAATTCCTTACGGTTCATTTTATCCCCCTTGGCTGGTGCTTTGATTTCAGGCATATCTTTTGTCACTTCGGTAGCTATGATATGTGTTTGTGCGCTTTGGAGTTCGAGTATAACACCCGGAAGATTTCCGTATTTGTCAGGGCCAAATCTCAGGGGTATTTGAGGCGTAAAAAATACAATAATATTGTTGAGGCTATCTTTGTATAATGCTTTCATGCAAGTATATCCCAGGATCACTTTTTGTTCGCCGGCACTTACTTTCCATTTTATGGCTGCGATAGAGTCTGATACCAAAAAGTCTTTGCCAAAAAGTCCTGTTTGCTCCAGTATTGAGTTGGACTCCAGATTTTTATAGATAATTTTATTGGATCGGTCTCTCATCCTTCTGAACATGCGTGGTGTATTTTCATTTTCTGTACTAGCTTCCTTAATGTCAGGATCTTTTTCATACAGTGATTCATTGGCATTGAAATACATTCGCATGAATGCTTCCTGAGACTTAGGCATATCAGCAGGCATATTTTCAAATTCAAAATATGTGGTATGTTTATACTTTATTGTGCCAGAAGTGAATTGAGCACCAATTGTCTGCAAAGTGGCAAATGATGAAATAAATAAAAGGATTAAGTTTCTAAGGTTGTTTTTCATTGAATTGATTTTGACAAAATGCATGACCAGTTCTAAAACGGAAGCTAAATGTAGACAGATTCTAGTTGATTTTAATATATCGCAATATATTTTAATAAAATATTAACTCCAAACTAAGACATAAAATCTTTGTGATGGTTTAATTTGAAATTCAAAATAGTTAAATTTTTCTCTGTATTTTGGCAATTACAGTTGAATTTTAATATTAATGTTATGAGGCAAAGGATTAATTTAATGGATGCAGATGAAAAGACTTACTTTCTTAATATATAGCTAAATGATTGTTATCAAAATATGATGGAGGCACCAAAGATTTAAGAGATAAATTCCCTATGATTAAAAGTTAATTATAGCAGATGATGCACCTATTTTGTATTTTAACATACACCGCCATCTGGCAGGTTGATTTTGTAAACCATGTTCAATTTTTTATTTTTTGCATATTAATTTAAAATTAATATCTTTGTAAAATATTAGTGTCAACATTGAAAAAAGTAATTATAGTACGGCATGCTAAGTCGTCATGGACTGATTTTAGTCTGTCTGATTTTGAAAGACCTCTTGATAATAGGGGGCACCATGATGCTTTGCCAATGGCCGCCAGATTGAAAAATGCGGGCCATATTCCTCAACGCATCATAACAAGCAGTGCTGTCAGAGCAAAAACTACCGCGCAATACTTTTCTGATGTGTTTGGTATACAAGTAGAAGAATCCAGGGATTTATATCACGGACAAGCGGATGACTATCTCGATATAATAAAATCTTTGGATGAAAAAATAGAATGCATCGCTCTGTTTGGACATAATCCAGGCATTACCTTTTTAGCAAATCTCATTCATATGGGTTGTACCGACAATATTCCGACATGTGGCATTGTAATCGCAGAAGTAAAAAGCCGTCTATGGGCAAAAAGTGAATGGGAAAATATGAATCTTATAGGTATAATGACGCCAAAAGATGCCTGAAATGATTGATTTTAAATATGTGGGAATACTGTTGTTTGTGCTGTTGATTTGTTCTTGTAAGACAGGAGGAAAACAATATCCAAAACTTAGTATGTCTGCTGACGAAATAGTACACTCAATGGTTGAAATATATACTATTAATGCAGCAATGAATATTAATGATCTGTCATTTCGCGATAGTGCAACAGGAGTGTATTATAATCAGCTATCAAAAATATCCGGTAAATCCATCGCTGCTATCCGTGAAGACTTTGAAAAACTATTGCTGATGCCTGATTCAATGTTGGTCCTTCAAAATAGAGCCTTAGATACGCTTAGGGCAATGCAGTATAGAACCGTCAGCAAAACCACCATTAATATTGGTATAAATTAACATAAAGATAATATGAAAAATAATTGATTATCAAGTCAGTAAAGTAACTTTGCGGAAATTTTAAAATAATTTTATGTCTGTAAAACAAAAGATTTTAGTCGTAGATGATGAGGAAGATATCCTTGAAATTCTCAAATATAATCTTGAAAAAGAAGGATTTGAAGTAAAAACTGCGGGAGATGGAAATGCGGGCATTGAGATGGCTGAAAAATTTGAACCGCATCTTATCATTCTTGATATCATGATGCCTGGTATGGATGGCATTGAGGTCTGTCAGAAGTTAAGGACTAATCCCAAATTTTCTAACACTATTATTGCTTTTCTAACCGCTAGGAGTGAAGCTTTTACCCAGATTACAGCCTTGGATTCAGGTGGAGATGATTTTATCAATAAACCTATCAAACCTAACGTTTTAAAGTCAAGAATCAACGCGCTGCTCAGGAGACAAACCAGTGCTGCAGAACAGGATAAAAATCAAATAACAAAATTTGGGGACTTGGAGATTGACTTTGAACAATTTAAAGTCTCGGTAAATCACGTAGATAAAGGATTGGCTAAAAAAGAGTTTGAGTTGATATCATTACTTGCTTCCAAGCCGGGAAAAGTGTTTAAACGCAATGAAATATTGGCCAAAATATGGGGAAATGATGTCATCGTTGGAGATAGAACCATTGATGTTCACATCAGGAAACTCAGAGAAAAAATAGGAGACAGCTACATACAAACCATGAAAGGGGTAGGCTATAAATTTGATTTTTAAACCTACAGTACAACAAATGGTAATAAATTATGAATATAAAAAGACATATTTTTGGTAAAAATGGGATACCATCTGCATATTTACCTATTTATAATTTTCATAAATCAATATTTCTTTTCACTTAGACGCTAGTGTACAAAAATATAAACATAAGACAAATTACCATTCTGATCACTTCACTGGTCAGTTTGATAAATTTGATTTCTATATTTCTTGCTTTTCAATATCTTAGCAGGTTTTCTTTTTTAGTGGTCATTTTATTTGTTGTGGCAACCAATTTTTTAATAGTTCGTTATTTTCTGGAAAAGTATGTCTTCAGAAAATTAAAATTGATTTACAAGCTTATTTACGACTCCAAGAAAGATAAGCCAGCACAAGACATCAGTCGGGTAAGTCTCGAAGATGTAAATGCGAAAGTTATGGAATGGGCTGAAAGTACAAAAAAGGAAATAGCTACGCTGAAATCACTAGAAGAATATCGAAAAAACTATGTGGGCAACATATCGCATGAGTTAAAAACTCCTATTTTCTCAATACAAGCATATTTGCACACCTTACTGGAAGGTGGATTATATGATGAAAATATCAATAAGGATTACCTGAAAAGAGCCGCTGACAATACAGAAAGGTTGCAGAATATAGTGGAAGATTTAGATATTATAACTCGATTGGAGTCAGGACAAGCGGAACTAGATATTAAAAAATTTGATATTAAGGAATTGGTCAGAGACATTTTTCTTGATCTGAAGTCTATAGCAAAAAAGAAAAAAATATCCCTATCGCTTAAAGAAGGTGCATCACAGTCGTTTTTTGTCATGGCAGACAGAGAGTCGATCAGACAGGTATTTACTAATTTACTGGTGAATTCTATTAAATATGGAAAAGAAGGAGGATCTACCAAAGTTTCTTTTTACGATATGGAAAGTGAATTACTAACAGAAATTTCTGATAATGGTATAGGCATTGATGAGAAGCACCTGAAACACGTTTTTGATCGTTTTTACAGGGTGGATTCCAGTAGAAGCAGAAAGCAAGGTGGATCTGGTCTTGGCCTTGCTATAGTAAAACACATCATCGAGGCCCATGATCAGACCATCAATGTCAGATCAACACCTGAAATAGGATCGACATTTGGCTTTACGCTGATGAAGGCTGTAAGATAAGTGTTGTGATCATGTTAAACACTCCTTCCATTTCCCACGTAGATGTAAAAAATAAAAACTATTTTGTTATTACTGAATGTCAACACACCGCTATTCGTTTTTGTCGTTCCTTGTAACGATTATAAACAAACGATAAGGATATTAATCACGAAGGATTTGTTATGTTGTTGAGGTCACCGCAGCACACCT
>Ga0105047_10001904_pt1 | contig 37534 bp, 30 predicted proteins | sample MAT04_FD_78384 | JGI IMG/M metagenome (GOLD analysis project Ga0105047, IMG submission 78384) | Freshwater microbial communities from Lake Fryxell liftoff mats and glacier meltwater in Antarctica - MAT-04 (megahit assembly) | ecosystem: Environmental > Aquatic > Freshwater > Ice > Liftoff... | reverse complement strand
TTTCCAGACATTATTGTCTCGAAACGCCCGCCCCTTATAAAGATCAGGATTTAATATGCAACATTTCGAGGGCCGCGTCGCGGTCATTACCGGCGCGGGTTCTGGTTTCGGCCGCGAGTTCGCACTGACCGCGGCGGGTTTGGGCATGAAGGTCGTGCTGGCAGATATCCAGCAAGCTCCGCTTGATGAAACCTTGCGATTGGTCGCGGATAAAAATGCGCAGGGCGTGGGCATGCTGTGTGACGTCAGCAAGGGCGGAGACGTCGAGGCGCTCGCCGCGCTGGCCGTCAAATCTTTCGGTGGCGTCAATCTGTTGTTCAACAACGCTGGCGTTGGCTCCGGCGGACTGGTGTGGGAAAACACCGTCAAGGACTGGGAGTGGGTGTTGGGGGTGAACGTGTGGGGCGTCATTCACGGCGTGCGGGTGTTTACGCCTCTGATGCTGGCCCAGGCCAAGACCGAGGCGGGGTATGAGGGGCACATCGTCAACACCGCCTCGATGGCTGGCCTGTTATCGCCGCAATTAATGGGCGCCTACAACGTCTCCAAGCACGCCGTGGTAGCGCTGAGTGAGACGCTCTACCATGACTTGGGTGCAGTTCAGGGCGGCCCGGACGCGGCGCAGCGGCTGGTTGATTGCAGTGTGCTGTGTCCGGCGTTCGTTCCGACCGGCATTAGCCAATCGCATCGCGCGCGACCCGCCGACCTGCTCAATGACATCGCGCCGACAGAATCCATGAAACTGGCGCAGACAATGACGAATAAGGCGGTGTCGTCAGGCAAATTAAGCGCTGCGGATGTGGCGCGCATCACGTTCGGGGCGATCCGCGAACAGCGCTTCTACATTCTCACGCACCCGAAGATCATGGCGACCGTACAAATGCGACTCGACGATATTGCCGCGCTGCAAAATCCGCGTGATCCGTTCGGCATGAAAGAGTCGGTGCGTCCGGATCTGGCGGCGATGGGGTCGACTGGCAACAGTCGCTAGCGGGGCGCTGCCGCCGGTACAGTCGGCGGCGCATTGCAGACAGGCACCGTGCCGGTGCGTCCGGCACTTACCTATCAGCTTACTTGTCGGTTTTCTTGTCGGTTGCGCCAGCGGCGACCGTGACGCCGATCTCCTGGCGGCGTTGCGAAATCACCGATAGCAATTCATTCTGCGCAAGCGTCTGTTGAAGGCGCTGGCGTGTCGCGGTGAGTTTCCCCTCATCCGGAGCCGGTGCCTCAACGATCTTGGCGACCTTGATCAGCGTGTACGTGCCGGACGGATCTGCAAAGCCAACGTAGGCTGGCAACGTCTTCGGGCTGGCGCGCATCGCGGCATCAACAACGCCTGGTTGTAGTCCGGCAGGATTGGCGCGGCTGACGGCGAGTAACGCCGGGAAGGTGACGTCCGTCTTGCCGGCTTTCAGCGCCGCCAACTTCGCTTCGCCGTCGGCCTTCGCCAGCTTGATCGCCTCGTCGCGTCCTAGACGCTGAATCAAGCCAACTTGCAGCTCGGCAAATGGTCGCACCACGGCCGGCTTCGATTCGAGTACACGAGCCACGACAAGTGTATTCGCGCCAATCTCAATTGCCTCTGTATTGCGTTTGTTCTTCAAGACTTCATCGCCAAAAACCGCGCTGGACAGTTTGGCGTTGTTGAACGGCGGCTGGAACGCTTGACCCTTCGCAAAGAAGGCCGATTGCTTGATGGGCAAGCCGGTTGCCTCGGCGGCAGCTTTTAGCGATGCAGACTGCTCGAAGGCCGCGTTGGAGAATTTTTCTGCCAACTCGGCAAACTTGCGCGATGCCTTCTGTTTTTTCAGCTCGCCCTCAATTTCCGGGGTCGCATCGGCCAGTGATTTGCCTTTTTCCGGCTTGATATCGGTGACGCGAATGATGTGATAGCCGAAGTCGGTGAGCACCGGACCGAGCAGCTCGTCCTTTTTGCCTTCGAACGCCGCCTTGTCAAACTGTGGAACCATCATGCCACGCCCGAAAAAGCCAAGGTCGCCACCGTTTACCGCGGAGCCGGGATCCTGCGAATTTTTCTTGGCCAGCTCTGCAAAGTCCTTTGGATTTTTCTTTAGCTGTGCAAACAGCTGGTTGGCTTTTTCTTCGGCTGCTTTCTTATCGGCTTCCTTCGCGTCCTTGGCTGCATTGATCAGGATATGCGACGCCTTGCGCTCCTCTTTGGTCACGTAGCGCGCTTTGTTTGTCTCGTAGTAGGTCTTGATGTCTTCTGCGGGGAGCGTTACCGAAGGGGCAAGCGCGTCGATAGAAAGTTCGACGTACTCGGCGCGCACCTGCTCTGGGATCGTGAATTCGGTCTTGTTCTTGTCATAGAAAGCCTGCGCCTGCTCTGGTGTCACGGTAACCTTGGTCGCGAATGCCGCCGGGGCAATGAATACCACGGCCACTTCCCGAGCCTGCTCGCTGGCCTGCAGATAACTCTGAACGCTGGCGTTCGACACAAGCGCGGTACTTGCGACGCTATCGAGAAACTGCTGCCGTTCGGTGTCCTGTCGAACCGCGGCCTCGAACGACGTTGCGCTGTAACCCTGCGCCTTCAAGACGCGCTCGTAAAGCGCTGGAGAGAACTCGCCCTTGTCCTGAAAATTGGTGTTTGAGACGATGATCTCACGCAGACGGCTATCACTGACGGCCATTGCGCCGCCCTTGGCGGTCTTGTCGAGAATGCGTTGGTCAATCAGTTGGTCGAGTACACCTTTCCGCATCTCCGGGTTATCCATGATGGAGGCGTCGATCTGCCCGCCGAAGCGTTGGCGTAACTGATCCAACTGCGTCCGAACCGCGTTGTCGTACTCCTGGCTGCTGATCTTGTCACCGCCAACTGTCGCAACGGTGTTGGCACCCGGCGTGGGCCGAATGTAGGACTCAACGCCCCACAGCGCAAAGGGTATGGTGATGAGGACTAGGATCACCTTGGCAATCCAAGTTTTGGCGGCGGAGCGGATGACTTCTAACATGGCTGGCGTTTCGTAAGAGCAAAACAGAAAAAAACAATAAAAAAGGGCAGCCCGGTGAGGTCTGCCCTTTGCGTTGGCGGAGTGGACGGGACTCGAACCCGCGACCCCCGGCGTGACAGGCCGGTATTCTAACCAACTGAACTACCACTCCATTCAACCCGACCGTCGCCGGTCGCATTGATTTCAAATTTACTGGTGGGTGCTGAGGGGCTCGAACCCCCGACATTCGCCTTGTAAGGGCGACGCTCTACCAACTGAGCTAAGCACCCCGCAAGGTCGACTAGTTTAACGCATCTTTCAGCGCTTTTCCAGCGCGGAACTTCGGCACCTTGGCTGCCTTGATCTTGATTGCTGCGCCAGTGCGTGGATTGCGGCCGCTTCGGGCCGCGCGCTTGCCGACATAGAACGTGCCGAATCCGACGATGGTAACCATCTGCCCCTTTTTGAGCGAGCCACGCACGGCGGTAATCATTGCCTCGACAGCGCGTCCTGCCGCTGCCTTGGAAATATCTGCGGTTTTCGATACCGTTTCGATCATCTCGGTCTTGTTCAAGGGAAACCTCTCAAGTAAAAATAATGCTCACCGACATCATGTTGTCCGTGTTCGGGTGCTGGGAAATCAGAGTGTTGTCGGGGCAACTGGGCTTACTACAGTGCGTGTTGCTGGTTGGCCCCCGCAGGGCTTGGGAATCACTTTATTTGCAACGTCTCGCCGCGCAAAAGTGAAGCGCACTTTATAGCTTTTCAAGGCGGCGCGTGTCAAGGGAAATACTCACTCAGAGGGTCACAGTGGAATTCTGCCAGCCGTTGCGGACGCAGATTTTTCAGTTGCTTCGTCGGCACGGCGAGCGGCTTAGTGTTTAGTCACCACCGGCTTTTCTTCTTTCGCCACCACTACTGCTGGCGCGGCCGCGGGCACATCGGGCTCAACCAACGGCACGGGCTTGCGCTCAAGCGCCGTCTCGAGAACCTTGTCGATCCAACGCACTGGGATGATCTTCAGGTCTTTGGTGATCTCTTGGGGAATTTCGACCAGGTCTTTCTGATTTTCCTCGGGGATCAGCACCGTCTTGATGCCACCACGCGCCGCAGCCAGTAATTTTTCTTTGAGCCCACCGATCGGCAGCACTTCGCCGCGCAAAGTGATTTCCCCGGTCATGGCAACATCACAGCGCACAGGAATTCCAGTCAACACTGAGACGAGCGCGGTCGCGATCGCGATACCAGCGGACGGTCCGTCTTTCGGCGTCGCACCCTCGGGCAGATGCACGTGAAGGTCATTCTTCTCGTAAAAGTCATTGGCGATACCGAGCGACTTGGCACGCGCCCGCACAACAGATATCGCCGCTTCGATCGACTCTTGCATCACGTCTCCGAGTTTGCCGGTACGCTTGATGACGCCCTTACCCGGCAACACCGCCGTCTCAACGGTGAGGAGTTCGCCGCCAACTTCGGTCCACGCCAGACCCGTCACCTGACCAACCTGATTGGTCTTCTCCGCGATGCCGTAGCTGTAGCGTCGCACGCCGAGATACTTGTCGAGATTCTTCACCGTGACTTGCGACTTGCCCTGCTTGGCCGTAGTTAGATGCGTCTTAACCACTTTGCGGCAGATTTTCGCAATTTCGCGATCCATTCCGCGGACACCTGCCTCGCGCGTGAAATAGCGCGCAATATCCCGCAGCGCATGATCGGCAACGGACAGTTCGTCGTCTTTCACGCCATTTGCCTTCATTTGCTTCGGCAGCAAATACTGGCGGGCGATATGCACCTTTTCGTCTTCGGTATAACCAGACAAACGGATCACTTCCATGCGATCGAGCAAGGCGGGTGGAATGTTGAACGAATTCGACGTCGCCACGAACATCACATCCGAAAGGTCAAAGTCAACCTCCACGTAATGATCTTGGAAGGTGTGGTTCTGTTCGGGGTCGAGTACTTCCAAGAGCGCACTGGCCGGGTCACCGCGGAAGTCCATGCCCATCTTGTCGACTTCATCCAACAGGAACAGCGGATTACGGACGCCCACCTTCGACATGTTCTGCAATATCTTGCCCGGCATCGACCCGATATAGGTGCGACGATGGCCGCGGATTTCTGATTCATCGCGAACGCCACCAAGCGACATACGGACAAACTTGCGGTTGGTTGCCTTGGCGATGGACTGGCCGAGAGACGTCTTGCCAACGCCCGGCGGCCCCACCAGACAAAGAATCGGCGCCTTCAGTTTATCGACCCTTGATTGCACCGCGAGATACTCAACGATGCGCTCCTTGATCTTGTCCAGCCCGTAGTGATCCGCGTCGAGCACTTTTTCAGCGTTCGCCAGATCAGACGAAACCTTCGACTTCTTTTTCCACGGCAGACCAACGACGGTGTCGATGTAGTTCCGCACAACGGTCGCTTCTGCAGACATCGGCGACATGAGCTTCAATTTCTTCAACTCGGCGTCACATTTGGCCTTCGCCTCTTTCGGCAAGTGTGCCGCCTTGATCTTCTTCTCGAGCTCGTCAATCTCGGCGCCCTCTTCAGTCTCGCCAAGTTCCTTCTGAATCGCCTTCACCTGCTCGTTAAGGTAGTACTCGCGTTGCGACTTCTCCATCTGACGCTTGACGCGACCGCGAATACGCTTCTCCACCTGCAGGATGTCGATCTCCGTTTCGAGCAAACCGAGCAACTGTTCAAGCCGCAGCGGCACGTCGAAATTCTCAAGGATCTGCTGTTTTTGCTCAAGCTTGAGTGGCAGGTGTGCTGCAATTGTGTCCGACAAGCGGCTTGCGCTTTCAATGCCCGACAGGGAGGTCAATACCTCCGGCGGAATCTTTTTGTTCAGCTTGACGTACTGATCAAATTGCGCGAACAAGCTTCTCCGCATCGCCTCGACTTCGTTATTGTCAGCCTCGGTCTGCGGAATCGGCGTGATGTCAGCCTCATAGTTTTCTTTCACGGCCAGCACGTGATTAATGCGCGCGCGATGCATGCCTTCTACGAGAACCTTGACCGTGCCGTCGGGCAACTTGAGCATCTGCAGAATTGATGCGACAGACCCGACGTCGTAGAGGTCCTTCGGGCTTGGATCGTCGTTGGCCGCTGATTTTTGCGCCACCAGCACAACGTTCTTCCCCTCTTCCATCGCCGCCTCGAGCGCGCGGATCGACTTGGGCCGTCCTACAAACAGAGGAATAACCATGTGCGGGAACACGACAACGTCGCGCAGCGGCAGCAACGGCAGAATTTGGGGATCGCTAATCATAGAACTCATCAATATCACCAATCAATGTCGGCGGGGATCACCAGTTTTAAATACGTCACCAGCGAACAAAAATGTCTCTGGTGTTGAGATGGGAGCAGCCGGTGAAGATGCAAGGGGTGGAGTACGCGATTTCCGGCTGAATCAGCCGCCCGCGCCGACGGCTTTAGGCTGATCAGAATACATGAGCAGCGGTTTTTGATCGCCCGAAATGGTGCCCTCATCCACCACTACTTTTTCGACATTGGTGAGCGAAGGCAGCTCAAACATGACGTCCAGTAAGGCGTGCTCAATAATTGACCGCAGCCCCCGGGCACCGGTCTTGCGCTCAAGCGCCCGCTTGGCGATGGCCGCCAACGCCGTCTCACGGAATTCCAGAGACACGCTCTCCATGGCAAACAGCTTTTCGTACTGCTTGGTCAGCGCGTTCTTCGGCTCGGTGAGGATTCGGACCAGCGCCTTGACGTCGAGCTCCTCCAGCGTGGCGACCACCGGCAGGCGTCCCACAAACTCGGGGATGAGACCGTACTTGATCAGATCTTCGGGCTCCACGTCGCGCAGCAACTGGTTGTTCGCCACCCGGTCCTTGCCGCTGCGGACGTCGGCACCGAAGCCGATACCAACCTTATCGGTCCGGTTTTGAATAACCTTCTCGAGCCCGCTGAATGCGCCGCCACAAATGAACAGGATATTGGTGGTGTCGAGTTGCACGAACTCCTGATTCGGGTGTTTGCGCCCGCCCTGCGGTGGCACCGATGCAATCGTTCCTTCAATCAGCTTTAGCAGCGCCTGCTGAACACCCTCACCGGAAACGTCGCGCGTGATGGAAGGATTGTCAGACTTGCGCGAAATCTTGTCTATCTCGTCGATATACACGATGCCACGCTGCGCCTTTTCGACGTCGTAGTCGCATTTTTGCAGCAGCTTCTGAATGATGTTCTCTACGTCCTCGCCGACGTAGCCGGCTTCAGTCAGCGTTGTGGCGTCGGCGATCACGAACGGTACGTTCAACAGCCGTGCCAAGGTCTGCGCAAGCAGCGTTTTACCGGAGCCCGTCGGACCGATCAGCAAAATATTCGACTTAGCGAGCTCGACCTCGGAATCCTTCGGATTTGCCTTGAGTCGCTTGTAGTGGTTATATACCGCAACAGCGAGGATTTTCTTGGCCTGAACCTGGTCGATCACATACTGATCGAGAATGTCGCAGATCTCCTGCGGCGTCGGCAGTTCGTGCTTTGCATTCTTCGTTGCGGGGTCCGCTTGCGCCTCTTCCCGGATGATGTCATTGCAAAGATCGATGCATTCATCGCAGATGAATACCGATGGTCCCGCGATCAACTTCCGAACTTCGTGCTGGCTCTTGCCGCAGAACGAGCAGTAAAGTAATTTTTCGCCGGTTTTCTCTGACATGCCGTGCCTTCGCTCGCATGGAATCTGAGCAACAACGCTCCACCGCGAAGGCTGAATCGCCGATGCTCCGGCGGCCGCCCTTTACCAAGGTTATGCCTGGCTGCGGTTGTCCAATATGCGATCGATGATACCGTATTTTTGCGCTTCTTCCGCAGACAGAAAATTGTCGCGATCGGTATCCCGCTCAACCGTTTCGATGGGCTGGCCGGTGTGCTTGGCCATGATCTCGTTAAGGCGGTTTTTGAGGAACAAGGTCTCTTTCGCATGAATCGCGATATCGGACGCCTGGCCGCGGAATCCGCCGGATACCTGATGGATCATCACGCGGGAATTCGGCAGGCAAACACGCTTGCCCTTGGTGCCGGCGGCGAGCAAGAACGCGCCCATGCTGGCAGCAAACCCTGTGCAAAGTGTCGAGACATCAGGCTTGATGAACTGCATCGTGTCGTACATCGCCAACCCGGCTGTTACCGATCCGCCCGGCGAGTTGATGTATAGCGAAATGTCTTTGTCTGGATTCTCGCTCTCGAGGAACAGCAACTGGGCGACAATCAAATTGGCGGTCGGGTCGTTGACTTCGCCGACCAGAAAAATGACACGCTCCTTGAGGAGCCGGGAGTAGATGTCGAACGCACGCTCACCGCGGCCGGATTGCTCGATCACCATCGGCACGTAACCAAGCCCTTGGGCGTGGTAGTAGTCCGGATGCTCCGGCGCCATGCCGGTCATGTCGTATGCGCGCGATTGAAACTCGTAGAGGCTTTTCATCCTGACTCCAATAGATTGCGCGAAGCGGAAATACGCTAGCGCTTGATTTCCATGACATCGTCGAACGACTTCGGCGTGTTGACAACCGTCATTTGCTTCTCCGCCCAACTCACAACGTTGTCCTCGATCACCATCGCTTCAACTTCGCCGAGGCGCTGCGGATCACTGTAGTACCACCGCACCATTTGCGCTGGATCTTCGAAACTCTCTGCATGCTCTTCAACCATACTGCGAACCTGCTCCGGCTTGGCGCGCAGGTCTTGCTGCTTGACGACCTCGCTCAGAATCAGGCCCAACTTGACTCGCTTTTCCGCGCGCTCGACGAACAGTTCTGACGGCAACTGCAGGTCTTTAGTGGTCATGCCGCGCGACTGCAAATCCTGAACGGCTTGATCCTGCAGACGCATTACCTCATTCTCAACGAGCGAACGCGGCAACAGCAGCTCGGAAACCGAAGCCAGCGCATCCATTACTTGATCCTTAGCTTTGGCCTGTAATCGCTTTTTCAACTCGCGTTCTAGATTTGCGCGAATTTCTGCGCGCATTGTGACTACATTGCCGTCCTCGACACCAAGGGTTTTTGCGAAGGCTGCGTCCACGTCAGGCAACTTTGGCTGGTTTACCACCTTGGCGGTCACCTTGAACTGCACTGTTTTGCCGGCCAGTTCGGGCTGGTAATCTGCCGGGAAGGTCATGTCAAAGGTCTTTTCGTCGCCGCCCGTCATGCCAACCAGTGCCGCCTCGAAGTCGGGCAACATCCGGCCCTCTCCCAACACCACGCCGAAATTCTCCGCATCCCCGCCTTTGAACGGCGTTCCATCCAACGTGCCGATAAAGTCGACGACCATGAAATCGCCTGTTTGGGAGGCGCGCTCCGTCTTTTCGTAGCTTGCGCGCTGCTTGCGAAGGGTCTCAACGGTTCTATCTACATCGGCATCGGTTACGCTCACTTCCGGACGGTCTAGTGTTTTGTCACCCAGCGAGCCGACTTTCACCTCCGGGTAGATTTCAAACGTCGCCGTGAACTCAAATTTGTCGGCTGCATCACCGCTATTGGCCGGCGCAAACCGCGGCATGCCTGCAACACGCAGCTGCTGCTTTTGCACTTCCTCGGCAAACGAGCGCTGAACCACGTCCGACATGACCTCTTGCCGCACCTGAAAACCGTACTGGTTCGCAACAATGTTGAACGGCACCTTACCGGGACGAAACCCCGACATTTTTGCGGTCTTGGCGATCCGCTTCAGGCGGGAGTTGACTTCAGACTCGATAGAAGTCGCCGGGAGGGACAACATCAGGTTGCGTTCGAGGATGTTGGCTGTCGAGGTGTTGGTTTGCGCTTGCATGGAGTTTCCTGAAAAAAGCCCGTTATCGACTCAGCACCGCCGGCCTTGCGGCCAGCGGTGCATCCGACGCGTCGGTTGAAAATAAATGGTGCGAGTGGAGGGACTCGAACCCACACACCTTGCGGCGCTGGAACCTAAATCCAGTGCGTCTACCAATTCCGCCACACTCGCACGAGGTAGCCGAAAATTATAGCCCATTCAAGCACCCACCGGACGCCGATTCGGCGGAATCAAGGCACCTACACCTATAATCCGAGCGCCATTCCTGTTCGCACTTACACCTTCCCGCCGCCACCTGTCCCTTCCCGCCGCCGTGTCCGTCGACCACTACGAGAACTTTCCCGTCGCGTCCATCCTGTTGCCGCCGCGGGTGCGCCGGCCGATTGAATCGATATACGCCTTCGCGCGCACCGCTGACGACTTTGCCGACGAGGGTGACGCCCATGACGAAGTTCGTCTTGCCAAGCTCGCAAACTACCAAGCGGAACTTGACGCAATTGAGCGGAGCAGCCCGTCCGTCAACCCGCTGTTTGTTGAACTCGCTTTGAATGTGCGATCGCACAAACTGCCGCTTCAACTGCTGCGAGACCTGCTGGACGCGTTCGCGCAGGATGTGGTGAAGGCGCGCTACGAGAACTACGCCGAGCTACTAACCTACTGCCAGCGCTCCGCGAATCCGATCGGACGGCTGCTGTTGCAACTGTTTGACATTGGTGACGAGAAAAGCCTTGTTATGAGCGACCAGATTTGCTCCGCCTTACAATTGATCAACCATTGGCAGGATGTGGCGGTTGACTGGCAGAAAAATAACGGGGGGCGTGTTTACTTGCCGCAGGACGAAATGCGACGCTTCGGCGTTGCCGACGGGGACATCGCGCGCGGCATTGCCACACCGGCCTGGAAGGCGCTGATGTCCTTTCAGGTAGCCCGAGCGCGAAACTTACTTGTGCAAGGTGCGCCGCTTGCCAACTCAATGCGCGGTCGTTTCGGACTTGAACTGAGACTCATCGTTGCGGGCGGACACGCAATTCTCGATAAAATCGACGCGGTGAATGGTGACGTATTTCGCCAACGCCCCACCGTCACGCGACTCGACTGGCTGCGGATCGGCAGCAAAGTCATCGCATCAACTCTTCTGAAACGCAAATGACCCCAGACGAATACTGCTCGCGCAAGGCCGCCGCCAGCGGTTCGAGCTTCTATTACAGCTTCCGGTTTTTGCCCATTGAGCGCCGACACGCGATCACGGCGCTGTATGCGTTCTGCCGGGAGATCGACGACATCGCAGATGAAATCAGCGATCCCAATGTGGCGCGGGCCAAGTTGGGTTGGTGGCGGACCGAGGTCACCGACCTCTTTGCAGGGCGTCCCACCCACCCCGTTACCAAGGCACTCCAACCGGCAACCGAGCGTTACGGCGTCGATGCCGCGCGGCTCGGGGAGATCGTCGACGGCATGGAAATGGATCTGTCAAAAAGGCGCTATCGCGACTGGGAAGAATTGCGCGTGTACTGCCACCGCGTGGCGGGCGTTGTCGGACAGCTATCGGCTGGAATCTTCGGCTACAGCCAGCCGCAGACGATCGAATACGCCGAGTACCTCGGTTTGGCGTTCCAGATGACCAACATCATCCGCGACGTTGGTGAAGATGCTCGTCGGGACCGCATCTATCTGCCGCTCGATGAGCTTGCCAGGTTCGATGTTGCCGTCGCGGACGTACTGGCCTCGCGCCACTCGCCGGCATTCGAGCAGTTGATGGCGTTTCAAGCCCAACGCGCGCAGTCGCTTTACGACCACGCCTTCAAGAATCTGCTCGTCGAGGACCGAAAATCACAACGCGCCGGGCTGATCATGGCCGCAATCTACCGCGCCTTACTGAACGAAATTGCCGAAGACGGGTACAAGGTACTGACACAGCGGACCTCGCTGACGCCCATTCGCAAGCTCTGGCTGGCTTGGAAGACGTGGGTCAGCGCGTGATCAAGTCTGCCGTCCCCGCCGCTGCCAATATCGCCGTCATCGGCGGGGGCTACTCCGGCATGGCGGCGGCCGTTCGGGTGACTGAACTGGGCGGTCGCGCGACCGTGTTTGAAGCCGGCCGTGTGCTTGGCGGACGTGCGCGACGCGTTGAATACCACGGTCGCACGCTTGACAACGGCCAGCATATTCTGTCCGGCGCCTATCGCCATTTGCTGCGCGTGATGGACGTCGTCGGCGTCTCCGGCAGATCATGGGAGCGCGTACCGCTGAATCTCACGATCGCGCCGAGCTTTGCGCTGCGGGCGCCACTACTGCCCGCACCAATGCATATGGTCGGGGCGCTGCTCACCGCCAGGGGTATCGGCTGGGGCGATCGGTGGCGTGCGATGCGATTCATGTCAAGTCTGAAGCAGCTTTCGTTCGTCGTGCCACCGAGTCTGAGCGTGCAGGAGCTCCTCGAGCAATACCGGCAAACGAAGGCCCTCATCGACTACTTGTGGCAGCCGCTGACCATCTCCGCCCTCAACACGCCGATTGCCGTTGCGTCTGCACAGGTATTCGTCAACGTGCTTCGTGACGCGCTCATGGGGGAGCGCGAAGCCAGCGACCTGCTGCTCCCCAAGGTGGACCTGTCGGCGTTGTTTCCGGAGCCGGCGTCGCGCTGGTTGGCGCAGAACGGCGGCGAAACTTTGCTGGGTACCATGGTGACAAGCCTTTCGGTGAGTGGCGATGAGGTCCGCATCGATGCTGGCGGCGGACAATGGTCGTTCGACGCGGCCATCGTCGCCGTAGCGCCGCACCAACGGCACATATTGTGTCCGGATATTTTCGTGCAACCAGGCACACCGATGGAATACGAACCCATCGTGACCATCTATATTGGATTCGAAACGGAGCGGCGATTACCGCTGCCGATGCTGGGCCAGGCCCAAGGTACCGTGCAATGGTTCTTTGATCGACGCCAGCTATCGGCAGCGCCTGACAGCAAGGAGCTGGTGATCGCCGCCGTGATTTCTGCGTCGGGCCCGCATGAAGCCTTGTCTCATGACGCGTTAGTCGATGTGGTGCTGTCCGAACTAAGCCGCCACATGCCCGGGCTTCCCGGGCACGAATGGCACAAGGTCATTCAAGAAAAGTTCGCCACGTTCTCTTGTACGCCGGATGTTGCACGCCTGCCATGCCAAACCGCTCACCCTCGTATCCAACTCGCCGGAGATGACATCATTAATCCGGAACGCCTTTATCCCGCAACCCTCGAAGGTGCCGTGCGCAACGGTATTGCTGCCGCTGAAGCGGCAGTAGGCAGCGTGCGCCATTCTTCTCCGACATCAACATGATCACGCCCACACAGATCCCCAACTCGCTTAAACCAGACATCAACTGCCTGAAAGGTCGGGTGATTCTGGTAACCGGCGCCAACGGCACGCTCGGACGTGTCGCGGCACTTGTATTCGCTGCCCAAGGCGCGACGGTTGTTTTGCACGGCCGCAGCGCAAACAAACTGGACACGCTCTACGACGAAATCGAGACCACCGGTGGCGCCGAGCCGGCCATCCTGGCTCTCGATTTTCTAAACGCGACCGAGGCCGACCACAAGGGCATCGCCGACACGATTTACGCGACGTTCAAACGCCTGGACGGCATCTTTCATGCCGCCGCACATCTCGCACCGCTAACGCCGTTGGCATTGCAAGACAATGCCAGCTGGCAAGCGCACCACAGCGTGAACTTCATGGCACCGATTGCGCTCACCCGCGCCTGTCTGCCGATGCTAAAGCGCGCGCCGTCAGGCGCGGTTGTATTCCTGTCGGAAACACATGCTGTTTCAAACCAAGCGTTCTGGGGCGCATTCGCGGTGACCAAATCCGCTTTGCATCAAACCGCCGCCATTTGGAATGAAGAACTCGAACACGAATCAACGTTACGCATGCGGGTACTCATTCCCGGACCGGTTGCGAGCAGATGCCGCTCGCTTACCCATCCGGGCGAATTGTCATCTGCATTGCCGGCAGCTGGCTCATTGGCCGCCACCTTTCTTCTGCTGATGAGCGCAGACACGCGCCTGCCACCGGCGACGCTTTACGGTGTAATGTGACATTTCGTGCATTCGGCCACCGCTGCCGACATCACCTGATCGGGGGTGGCTGCCGACGGCATACTTTGCACGATTTCCCCTGAGAATTCGGTAAACTAGGCCAATCGATCAAAGATCGACGCCATGCATTGCCAGCGCGGTTCCAAAATCGGAAACGCAAGTGGTGGCGCGAAGACTATTCGCACTTTTTTGCCCGCCAGCACCCCGATGTCAGACCATCGCACTTCCGCAAGCCAAAGCAGCGATCGCGGTAGCGATCACATGAGGAACGCATGAGCTCAGTGATGGACAACAGTAACCGTACCATTATCGGCAGCGTCGTGTTCGTCGACATCGTCGGCTACTCGAAAAAATCTGTCTCAGAACAGATTCTGATGAAGGAGCGATTTACCGGGTTGCTGTCTGATTCACTAAAAGACATCGCAAACGATCAGCGCATCATTCTTGATACGGGCGATGGCGTTGCGCTGAGTTTTCTTGGTGATCCCGAGGACGCATTGTTCGTCGGGATGAATCTGCGTGATTTGCTGCGCAAGGCGTCGCCCGGCGCGCCGGAACCCAGCGAAGATGCAACGTCCACGCGCAGCGATCTGTTCCTACGCATCGGCATCAATCTTGGGCCCATCAAACTTATTCGCGACATCAACGGGCAGCCGAATATCGTCGGTGACGGCATCAACGTTGCCCAACGCATCATGAGCTTTGCCCGACCCGGTCAGGTGGTGGTATCACGCTCGTTCTACGACGTTGTATCGGTCGTCTCCGAAGAGTACGCGCAGCTGTTCAAGTACGAGGGCTCGCGTACCGACAAGCATGTTCGCGAGCACGAGATCTATATCGTTGGCGACTCGGCAGCGGCGTTTGACAAGGCCAAGTCAGGCATGGAGGACCGTGCCGCCTCAACTAACCCCCGCAGCGCGCCCGCGGCCGGTGGCCCCGCTGATAAAGCGGCGCGGGCGGCTCAAGCCAAGGTAGCCGCCGAGAAAAAACAAAACGCGGCTGGCACGGACGATGGAGCCGTAGTGGTACCGTTAATGCAGGACAGGAAGAAACTGACCATGGTCGGCGGCATCCTTGGCGTTGTGGTGCTGGTACTGACCGTCATGGTCGCCACCAAAAAGCCAGGCGAGCCGCTGCCGGTCAAGTCCGAGATTGTCGCCACCGCTCCAGCATCGAAGGCTGAGCCACCGAAGCAGGAACCATCGAAGACGGAACCCGTAGCCGCGGCAGGCGCTGCCGGGGTGCCTCAGGTGGCTGCACCCGTGGTCACGACGGGGCTTGCGGCGACGGGCACGGCGCCCAGCCCCGCGTCGCCGCCCACTATGGCAGCGGTAACATTGCCGGCGGCCAAGTCAGACGAGAAGAAGGCGGATGACAAGAAACCAGCTGCCAAGGCTGACCCCGTCAAGGCAGAGCCGCAAAAGGCCGATCCCGCGAAGGTGGTTCTTGTACCGGGGACCGTCAATCTTGCGATCCAGCCTTGGGGTGAGGTGTTTGTCAACGGGAAATCAATCGGCACATCTCCGCCAATCAAGCAGCACAAATTAGCGCCGGGGAAGTACAAGATTGAAGTGCGCAACACAACCTTCACGCCACTCGTCACTAATGTCGAGATCAAGACGCGCGAAGACATCAACATTCGTCATCAATTCAAATAGATGAAACTCGGAGGCGTGATGAACTATTTTCAGTCAACGTCAACTACTTGGCGTCACATATTGGCGCTGCTCGTCGCGGCTGTGTTGGTAGGCTGTGCAACGCCCGTCCAGCAAACCGGCCCCACGCCGGAGGAAGTGGCGAAGCAGGAGAGGCTCGAACGCGCAAACAACAGCCTCGCCGAAGGGCTGAAGCAATACGATGCGGGTAACTACGACGCAGCAATGAAGGGTTTTCTGGTCGCGTTGGACAGCGGGCTGCTCGGTGTGGCCCAGCAACTCAACGCGCGCAAACACATGGCTTTCATCCAATGTGTGTCGAGCCGGGAGAGCAACTGCAAGGAGGAGTTCGAGAAGGCATTCTTGCTCGATCCCAAGTTTGATCTGAGCGCCGCCGAGGCGGGACATCCGACCTGGGGTCCGGTATTTCGAAACGTGAAGTCAGAGCTCGATGCGCGCCGGTCGGGGCGCAGCGTGGCGGTGCCTGCAGCCAGAGCACCCACTGCTGGTGAAAAACAGATCGCCGAGGCGATGGCGGCATATGACGCGGGCGACTACAACAAATCGGTCAAGCTCTTTCAGGAGGCTGTCAAGGAAACACTTTCGCCGGACGATCAGTTAAAGGCGCGCAAGTTCACCGCATTCAGCTACTGCCTCTCCAACCGTATGACGCTGTGCCGGCAGGAGTTCGATAAAATCCTGCAAGCCAAAGCCGACTTCGACCTGCTGCCAGCTGAAGCCGGGCACCCTTCGTGGGGCCCTTCTTTCCGCGCTGCAAAGTTGCGCGCAAAAACGCCTTCGCCTGCGCCTGCGTCAGCACCGGCACCCGCCAAGAAATAATACGGACACGCCCCGCCATATGGTTGAGACCCTCGGTCGCTACAAGATTCTCTCGGTCATTGGTCAGGGTGCCATGGGGGTGGTATACAAGGCGGTCGATCCGGTCATTGATCGCGTGGTCGCCATCAAGACCATCAACCTGACGCTCAATAGCGACGAAATCGCCGAATACGAGGCAAGGTTTCAACAAGAGATCAAGGCGGCGGGCCGGCTCAACCATCCGAATATCGTCACGATATTCGACGTTGGCAAGACCGATAGCTGCGCCTACATGGCGATGGAGCTGCTGGACGGGAAAGAACTGAAGGAAATTCTCGTCGATAGCGGCCGCCCCGAGGTTGCCGATGCGGTGGACTGGATTGCACAGATCGCCAGCGGCCTGGCACGCGCGCACGAGCACGAAATCATCCACCGGGACGTCAAGCCCTCAAACATCATGATCGTCAAGGGCGGCTTTGCCAAAATCACCGATTTCGGCATCGCGCGGATGACCGCATCTTCGGTAAAAACGATGACGGGACTCATTCTTGGCTCTCCTCGCTACATGTCGCCCGAACAGGTGATCGGCAAGACGCTGGATCACAGAACGGATATCTTCTCCCTCGGCGTGGTGTTGTATGAACTGCTCACCGCTCAACCGGCATTCGACGGCGACAATGTCAACGCAATCATGTACGCAACGGTCAACCACCCGCCACTGCCGCCCTCATCCCTTAACGCCGATGTGCCGCCGATGCTCGACCTAATCGTCGCCAAGGCGCTCGCCAAGGCCGTCGACGAACGCTATCAATCGATGCGCGAGATGGTGCAGGATCTGAATGAGGTCAAGCGGATTCTCCACGCCACCTCGCCAGCCGGCAAAGTCATCGCAACTGTCGCGCCGACGCAACCCAAGCCGGTTTCGCTTGATGCACTAGGCGTCGGCGTGGGTCGCTACAAAAAGGAGGAAGAGGAGGTGCCGGTACCACCGCTCACACTGGCAAAGAAGTTTGACTCTTTCGACGCGACGCTAAAGCTGGCGGCAATGACAGATCAGACCAGGGACTTCGAAAAATATATTTCGGAAACCAAGAAAATGCGCGCCTATAGCGGTGACACGAGTGCCATCGAGTCGAAGCAGAAACCGGTGGCGAAAGCGTCGTTGGCACCCAACTCCCCGGTTGACACGGCGACCGTACCGATTGCGCAACTTCAAGAAATGGAACTCGCAGCGCGCACCTACGCTGCTAAACAGGCGCGTGAGTCATCTGATGTGGCCGACATCGATTTGTCCGACAGTCTCGATACAACTGTTCCGGAAACCAAGGCGACGGCTGCATCCCCGCCGTCGCTCCCGGTTGTTGCTCTGGTGATAATCGGAGTGCTCGCGGTGATGGCAGTGGGCTTGCTCGTCACGCTCGTGATTCGCTAGGCCACTTCTACGATGAACGAACCAAAGCGCGTCGCGACGCTACTCATGTACGCCGGCACGCTGCCCTTCATCGTCTGCGCAATCGTCCTGTTGTTCGGCAGCTCGCTCGGGCTCGGCAGCTACCGGGCGTTTGCCACACAAGCCATTACCACCTACGCCGCCGTGATCGTTTCCTTTCTCGGCGGAATCCAGTGGGGCGTCGCGGTAGCGACCCATGAACAACAGCCGCAAACGGCCAAGTCGCTGTTGCTCCTTTCAATCGTACCGAGTTTGCTGGCATGGGCGATGCTGTTTCTGCCATCAAACAGCTCGAGGGTCATTGTTGCCATTTTTCTGGTTGGCTTCGTCTGGGTGGTCGACGCGCTGCTCCACTTACAACAGGTCATCCCGACGTGGTTTTTCCGCCTTAGGTCGGTTGTCTCAGCGGTCGTGTTGGCCGCCCTCATTTTGGCGATGCTGGTCAGCTAATCGCGGCGCCGAGCGGTGCCAGCACGCCGACCAGCTTTCAGACGACGACCGGCCGGCTCAAACCACCCGCACGCTCGACACAGGAAGGCCAGAGATTTCGCCTTCCATCGAGTCCCCTGCAACGACCGGGCCGACGTTCTCCGGCGTGCCGGAAAAAATGATGTCTCCGGCAAACAATTCGATGACCAGCGAAAGTTTGGCGATCTGTTCGGCGATCAACCATATCATCTGGCTCAGATCTGCGCTCTGCTTGATCTGACCGTTGACTTTCAAACAGATCGCACCCTTGGCGAAATAGCCGATACTCGCGACCGGATGAATCGGCCCGACCGGTGCGGAGCGGTCGAAACTCTTGCCAATCTCCCACGGCTTCTTTTGGTCGCCCATCGCGCCCGACAAGTCGCGGCGCGTCATATCCAAGCCAATCGCGCAGCCAAACACCTGCTCAGGCGCTTTATCTGCAGGAATGTTCCTGCCGCCGCTCTTTAACGCGGCGACCAATTCAATTTCATTGTGATCGTTTTTTGGTCAGTGGCGGTTAGGGATGGTCTGCGGTGGTGCCGTGCGCCACGCTGTGAATCGCGTCGGCAGGCTTCTGAAAGAAAAACGGCGGCTCGCGGGTCGGATCGCGGCCCATCTCTCGCACGTGCGCCGCGGAATTTCAACCAACACAGTAGATACGGCGCACCGGCGAAACCTGCGCCGTGCCGACGATCGGAATCACTGACATGGCGACATCAAAAGGCGTCGCTGTCTTCACGCCGCCGCCTGAAGTTGCACAACCGGCGACAACGCCGCCAGCGGTGGCCATTGCTGTTGAAAGTACGCGTCTACGGTTGGTGTCCATGAATCCCCATTCGTAGGCATCATTCTCCACACCCACAGATGCGGCTCCTTGACGCAGATCGCCTGTCAGTCGCTGCCAGTCCGCGATGGCTCAACCACCATCGCGGTTAACCAGTCGTTGAACGGCGTCACAGAAGTCTTCTACTACATGGGCCTTGAAGATGACCTCGACCACACCTGCATCAACCGACAAGGCTTGTAGTTTTTCATCGACGAAGCCTGACGCGACAGCCACCGGCAAATCAGCGCGAATGGAACGTACCTCCCGAGCCACGTCGAGGCCCGACATGCCCGGCATGTTGTAGTCAGTGACAACCAGATCGAAACCGTTCGGATCCTTACGCAGCGCATTTAATGCCGCGCGCTGATCCGTGAAGGCGCTCAGTCTGTAGCCGCGACGCTCAAGCAAACGCGTGACGAGCATGGCGAGCGCTTCGTCATCGTCGAGGTAGAGGACATGTGCGGCGGTGGCGGTGGATGTGGGGGTGGCAGCGGCGCTGGTGGCGATAGGCGCAGGTTCATCGCTTCTGGCAATCGCACGAAGCTTGCTCGAGTCGACCGCTGCACCGCTGGCAGCGGCGAAGTACAAAACGAACGAAGTGCCCTTCCCTCGCTCACTCCTGACCGTCACCACACCACCGTGGCCCTGCACGATACCGTGCACGACTGCGAGCCCCAGACCGGTGCCCTCATCAACACTCTTGGTGGTGAAGAAAGGCTCGAACACTCGGGCCAGGGTATCCGCGTCCATCCCCGGACCACTATCGACAACGGAGAGTCGAACCGTCGTCCCGGAATGCCGCTCATGGAGCGCATTCAGCGCAGGCTCCCGCAAGACCATCTCCGCGTCAAGCTCCACCATGTCAAGTCGGACGGCGATGTTGCCGCTGCCGCTGCCCGCTGCGCGGATCGCCTGCATGGCATTGGTCACCAGATTTATCACAATCTGCTGAAGCTGGGTCGCGTCACCGGCGATCGGCCTCAGTCGGCGCTGACACTGTACGTCCAGCGAGATGTTTCCCGGCATTGTTGCGCGCAGCAAACGCGCCGACTCGTTGACGATGTACTCGAGGTCGATGTTCTTGAAGTCGGTCGCCTGACGTCGACCGAACGAAAGTATCTGGCCGACCAGATCGCGCGCGCGCATGCCCGCTTTGCGAATTTCCTCCAGGCTGGTCACCACCTCTGCATCGTTGGTCTTGACGTGGCGGGCGAGTTCCACATTGCCGAGGATGGTGGCCAGAATATTGTTGAAGTCGTGCGCAATACCGCCGGCGAGGGTACCGATCGCCTCCATTTTCTGCGATTGGCGCAGCTTGGCTTCTAATACCTCACGCGCTGCTTCCGCATGTTTCTGGCTCGACAAGTCGATATCCAGACAGAAAAACTCAGGCTCACGACTTTCAGGTTGCGTGACGCCATGGCTGGAGAAAACCGTAACCGCCGAGCCGTCCTTACGTCGCAGCACCAGTTCTTCAGCGGGCAGTGGCACAAGACTCCTGCCCATCTCAGCGACAGCGGCGCGCACGTCGTCTGCCACCGCTTCCGGGATGATGAGATCCAGCAGGTTGCGACCCATTGCCTCTTCGGCGCTGTAGCCGTACAGAATTTCTGAGGCCCGGTTCCAAAATATAACCGTTCCGTCAAACCGATATCCCTGAACGGCGATACTCGAAACATCCTCCATCAAGGAGCGGAATCGCGCTTCGCTCTCGCGTAATATGCGCTCCGCCCGGCGCTGCTCGGTCAGGTCAGTGATCACGGCAATCCCACCGGCATATTTGCCGTCAATATTGCGCGGCGTCGCATTGACCAATACGGGCACAACATGTCCGTCGGCGTGAAGCCGTCGCGATTCGTAGGTTACGGTCTCACCCTGGCTGCGCCGCTGCAACTGCTCGTCTAGTCGCGGCCGCTCATCGGGCGGCAGTAAATCATGGATACGACATCCGACGACTTGCTCAACCGTTCTTCCCAACAGCGCGGCATAGGCTTTGTTTGCGTACACAAGCACGGCATCCTTATCCGACACGCCCACGCCCTGCCCCATCGCGCTGATAACGCCTTCGGCAAACGCGCGCTGTTCCCGAAGTTGCTGCTCTAACTTGCGCCGATCGGTCAGATCGGTCACCACAGCCGTGCTACCGATGAACTTGCCATCCGCGAAGCGCGGCGCGGCAGTGATCTCGATGGGCATTTTCTTGCCGTCTTGCCGAATCACAGCGGTTTCGTATGTTGACGTCAAGCCCTTGACACGAAGTGCCCGTTGCTCGGCCACCACAAGGGATTCCTCGATTGGCGTCACAACGTCGATCGCCAACCCGGTTATGTCCTCGCCTCCCCGGCCGAGTAACTCCGCGTAAGCGCGATTGATGAACTCAAACCTCCCCTCAGCATCACTGACGGCGATGCCCTGCCCCATGGTGTTCAATATATGCTGCGCAAAATCGCGCTCCTTGGCGAGCAACATCTCCATCTTCTTGCGCGCCGTCACGTCCGTCACCACAATCAAACCGCCAGTGACGAGGCCGTCGCGTTTGCGCGGGGACACGGAAACCAACACATCGACCGGAGATCCGTCCGCCTTTAGCCAGCGCGACTCGTATTGCGAGCTGACCCCGTCGCGTCGTCGCGCCCGCGTCTCAGAGGAACGGACGCGCTCCTCCGGCGGGGAGATATCCTCGGGCATCATCCCAATCAACTGAGTGACCTCACGGCCGACCACCGCCGCGAAGGCCGGATTGACAAACTCAAAGCGCCCCTCCATGTTGGTTACCGCGATACCCTCGCTGATAGAAGCCAACACGTCCGCAGCGAAGTCGCGCTGCTCATTCAATTCGAGTTCCAGCTTCCTCCGTTCACTCAAGTCCGACATAACCGCAATCGAGCCATCGAACTCGCCATCACGCCAGCGCGGCGCGCTCGATATCGATACCGGCAGGGTGGTGCCATCCGGTCGTCGCAGTCGCGCTTCGTAGATGCTGCGCTTTCCCACCCGACGCTCCGCGTGTACTTGTTCAAGCAACTTCTGATCAGCCGCTAGGATCAAATCCGGCGTTGCCTTGCCAACCAACAGTTCTGCCGGCAGGCCGAGCATCTTTGCTGCGGCAGGGTTCGCGTACTCCAGGAGGCCCGCGCGCGAGGTTACCGTCAAGCCCTGTCCCATGGCATTGAGCGTCTGCTCGGCGAACTCTCTGGACGCCCGCAGCGCCAACTCCATATTCTTGCGGTCAGTAATGTCGTGTACCGTACCGATCAGCTTCACCGTCACGCCGTCGACTTGCTCGGCGATGCCTTGGGTACGCGCCCAGATCGGCCGGCCACGGGCTGTAATCATCGATACCTCAAGATCCCAAGGCGTACCGTTTGCCACCGCAGCCACCTGCGCGTCGGAGACCGCTTGCTGGCCCTCAGGGGTATAGAATTTCCGCACTTCCTCACTCGACGCTGGGGACACCGGCGGCTCTATCTCGAGCATTTTCAACAGTTGCAAAGACCAAACCCGCCGGTCTGTCGCCGGCTCCATTTCCCAACCACCGATTTTTGCCAGCTGGCTGGTGCGATTCAACACGTCTTCCCGCGCCTTCAACGCGGCGAGGTGCGAACTGAACGCTGTGAAAAGCTCGCCGAGCTCGTCATCCCGCTTCAGTATCATGGGTACCGCCATCGAGCCCGAGGACGCCGAAGCAGCTAGTTGCCTGGCGGTCACCGCCACCGGGTCGAGTTCGCGCTTGGCAAACCACCAGCCTACCAGCGCCGCAATGGCCGTCAATAGCAACGCGACGACAAGCAGCCGATACCGGGTGGTCACAATCGGCTCCAGCAGTTCGTCCATCGGCAGTGATGCCACCAGCTGCCAGTTGGCGGTTGGAATGGTCTTCAATGACGAGAGAACTTCGACGCCGCGCGCATTGACAAGCACGGCTGACGCTTCGTCCTGTAACGTAAAACGGTCAACCGCGGGATTCACGCCAGTGGCGGGAAACCGCTCCATTACCCTGGTCTTGTCGGTCGCAGCCACAATCGCACGGGATTCAGGGGCAAGGATGAAGTAGCCGCCAGACCTACCAACCGTGCTGGACGTGACGATATCGAGAAAATTTGGAGCGCCAAGATCGGTTGCCCCCATGAGCGCGCCAATCACCTTGCCGTCCGGCGCCTTGATCGGAGCGGCCATGACAAACACGGGTTTTCCCAACGTTTTACCGATCGTCGGTTGCCCAACCAGCGGCCTACCCGATTTCAGCACCGCGACGGTATGTGGCTTGTCCATGAAGTTAAGGCCGATTCGGCCCGCCGATAGTGGCACCGAGGCGAGTGCCGTACCACCCGCGTCAACAACAAAGCCGCCGCGGTTGAACAGTCGCACTAGCAACTCGCGTCGCTCGAGCATGGCCTGTAGCGCCTTGGGATCCGCAAGCAGTTCCGCGTTGATCGCCGCGGCAACCGTCGACAGCGCCCGCAGCCGATCCGCAACTCGCTCGTCAATTTGTGCGGCGATCAGCTTGGTCATCGACAACTGCTGCTCGCCGATCAGGCGTTCGGTATCGGCGCGAAGCATCCGACCGGCGAACAAGGCTAGCGCCAACACGACGACCACCAGAACGCCGACCCCAAACAGCGTTACCTTCGCCTTGAGCGAAAGTCGCAAAGACTTCATGCCTGACTCATTTGCCGAATCCTTCAACGGTGCTCAAGCAAACCTCTTTCAATTATCCGCGGGTCGGGCCGGAGCCAACATACCGCCTTAGCCACGCGAAGTACTCACTGAACCAAAGCCGCGAATTCTGTGGTTTGAGAATCCAGTGATTTTCGTCCGGGAAGAACACCAGCCGCGCTGGCACACCCAGCGACTTTAGCGTCGAGAAGTACGCCAACCCCTGCTGATCAGGTACCCGGTAATCGAGCGCGCCGTGCAGCACCAAGGTTGGCGTTTTCGCGTGTCGTATCTCGGTTATTGGATTTTGCGCGGCAAACTTGACCGCATCATCCCAGTATGGGCCTTTCAGCGAGTAATCAAACCAGTAGCCCGCGTCACCCCCGTACATGGCGCGCCAATCGAAACACCCGGCGTGACAGACATACGCCTTGTAGCGGTCGCCACCCTTGTGGTTGCCGTTGCGACCGTTCATCCACGCCACCATCTTACCGCCATAGCTGCCGCCGGAGGCCGCAAGTCGCTTTTCGTCGATGTAGCCCTGCTTGAGCATGAAATCCGTGCCGGCTTCGATATCGGTATGCTCTTTGCTGCCAAAAGTGCCGTTGTTGGATTCCAAAAACTTGTTACCCCAACCGAGCGAACCGTGGTAATTCACGCACACCACCACGTATCCCTGCGCGGCAAACACATGGTTGTTCCAGCGAAAGTGAAAATTGTCACCCCAGTTGGCGTGTGGGCCACCGTGAATCGAATGCAACAGTGGCCACTTCTTTTTTGCGTCAAAGTTTGGCGGATATACCGCCCACATTTGCACATCGCCGCCGTTCCAGCCCTTGACGGTGAATTCGCGCACTTCACCCAGCTTCAAGCCGTTCATCAGTTGCGTGTTGAAGGATTCCAACGCTAGCTCGATCGCAGGGTCGGTCAGCGACTTGCCAAACACGCGCGGTGGTGCCGACATGTTGTTGCGAACGAAGACGAGCGCGTCCCCGACGACATCAAAATCCGACACCGTGCCGCCCTGCGCGACCACGACCGGCTCCTCGCCATCGAGCTTCCATTGCCACGCCGAGACACGGGAATGGTTGTCTGCCGTGAAGTAGATCGATGCGCTGTCAGCTGACCATTTGAGCGGGTGGTTCACCACCCGATCCCACCCCGTCTTCACCGATACCTTCCCCGACTTCAGATCGAGCAGCGCAAGTTTGTTGTCGTCATCCATTGAGCGCGCGATATTGTTGGTCAGCACGGCGATGGACTTGCCGTCCGGGCTGTAGCGCGGATGATGCCAGGTGAATTTGCCGCCTTCTATCAGCCCGGTCGCCTTGCCACTCTTGATCTCCATTTCGACGATATCGTATGGCTGATCGCCGCGCCGGTCGGTGTTGGGATTGAAATTGAATACCAAACGCTTGCCGTCCGGCGACAGATCAAACTCGTGCTGGTCGGTGTCGAACTGCGGTAGCTCAAACTTGGTCGCGGCAAATAGGTCTCGGCATTTGCCGCTCGTCACGTCGATGAGGTGTACATGCGGAACACGACCGTCACTCAGCCAATGATCCCAGTGGCGAAATGCCGAATGCTCCACCACGTGCGCCTTGACCTTATCGTCCTGCTTTTCCTTCAGACGCTTGGCCTGCTCCCTGCCTGAGTCGAGATCCGGCCACACCCAAGAGATAAACGCGATGCGCTTGCTGTCGGTGAACCATTTAATGCCCGACACCCCGGTACTGATGTTCGACACTCGCGTCGCTTCGCCGCCATCCGGCGCGATGGTGTACAACTGCGGCTCTTTGTCGTCCTGTCGTTTCGCGACAAAGGCGATCAACTTGCCGTCGGGTGACCACGCCGCCTGCCCGTCTTTGTCACCGCACACCGTCAACCGACGTGGCTCGCCGCCGAAGGTCGACAACAACCACAGCGAGGTGGCGGATTTGTTCGTGTCCATGTCGTAGTCGGTTAACGAGCACACGGCCTGCGAGCCTTCCGAAGAAATCGACAGCCCCGAGGGGCGCTTGATCTTCCAGAGTTCCTCGGTGGTAATGATTGTTTTTTTCATGTCACCTTGATGTTTCGTTCGGATAACCACACGCCTCACGCCCAAGCCAACGACCAACGCTATTTTGCCTTGCCTTTTCAAGGCGGGACAGGCATTCTCATTCGATGATTCAAGGCTTGGCCGTACTGCTGGTTTTTCAGTCCCTAGGCGAGGTGGTTTCGCGCTTGATTCATGGGGCGGTGCCCGGTCCCGTGGTGGGCCTGCTACTGCTGTTGGCTTTTTTGGTTGCCCGAAAGCAAATCGCGCCCTCCATTGGGACTGCCGCTGACGGCCTGCTTGCACATCTGTCGATATTCTTCATCCCGGCTGCCGTTGGTGTGATGCTGTATGCCCCAACGCTGGCCCGGTCGGGAGCGGCTTGGGGGCTCGCCATTCTCTGCAGCACGGTAGCGGCCATCGCGACGACGGCGCTCGTGTTGCGGGCGCTTTCGCGTCGCGAACCCCCGACTGTGCGGGGCGAACCACCTTCCGCGCCCCACGAAACACTTTCGGTGCCGCGCGAATCCGGTACGGCACCACCTCAGTGAACGCGCGCACCACGTTTCCTGTTGGGCTGGAGAACCTCGCCGAGATCTGGGTCTATCTTTCCGCTACGCCGCTGTTTGGCCTGACCTTGACGCTTGTTGCGTACGTGCTTGCCGACGCCATTTACCAGCGCACCAATAAGTTTCCATTGGCCAATCCGGTCTTGATTGCAGTCACGATCATCATTAGCGTGCTGACGCTCAGCGGTACCCGCTACGAAGCCTATTTTCAGGGCGCGCAGTTTGTCCATTTTCTGCTCGGTACGGCGACGGTGGCGCTCGCCATCCCGTTGGCTCGCTTGTGGAAGGAGTTGTCCGAGCGGGCAATTCCGTTGCTCGTGGCGATGTTTGCCGGCGCGACGGTGTCGGTGGCCGTGGCGATCGGCGTCGCGCGCATGCTCGATGCGCCACCGCAGATGGTCGCCTCATTGTTACCAAAGTCCGTTACCGCGCCGATCGCGATGGGTATCGCCGAGCAGATTGGCGGCTCACCGACGCTCGCCGCCGTATTCGCTCTGTCCACCGGCATCCTCGGCGCGCTGATTGCCACACCGTTGCTCAATGCGTTGGGTGTGCGTGATTGGTCGCAGCGGGGTTTTGCCGTGGGTGTTGCGGCACACGGTATTGGCACCGCGCGCGCGTATTCGGTCAATCCGCGCGCTGGCGCTTACGCCAGTCTTGGGATGGGGTTGCACGCCTTGCTGGGTGCACTGCTGTTGCCTTGGGTGGCAAAGCTGCTCTTGTAGGCGCAGGGTTTGGCGCACCAAAGCTCTGTCAGAATGGCGGCTCTCTTTTACTTAAGAAACCTCATGCCTGATGTGATCTGGTTTAACCGCCCCACCATCGAACAATTACGCGCGCCATCGCGCACGTTGGACACTAGCCTCGGCATCGTCTTCACAGAAATTGGCGATGACTATCTGAAGGCCACGATGCCGGTGGATGAGCGTACCAAGCAACCGTTCGGCCTGCTTCACGGTGGCGCGTCGGTGTCGCTCGCCGAGACGTTGGGCAGTACCGCGGCGTATCTTTGCGTCGACCCGGCGAAATCAAACGTTGTCGGGCTCGAAATTAACGCAAACCACATACGCGGCGTGCGTGAAGGTGTCGTCACCGGCATTGCCCGTCCGATCCACATCGGTCGTGCCACCCAACTTTGGGAGATTCGCATTACCGACCAGCAAGACAAGTTGGTGTGCATTTCGCGGATCACGCTTGCGGTGCTAGCGAGGGTCTGATTGTGATGAGATTGGGGCAGCAGCTAGGCATGCGACGAAGGTGCGTGCCAGGCTAGCGCACGAGAAGCATAACAACGCAGATGCCCCAATATCGCCGCAAGATGAATTGAATGAACTGGATCAGCCCCTCGTTAGATAAATCGCGCACGAGCGGCACGGATTGAAGCGTATCGCCACGGGCGCTAAGAGGACCGGCACGGGCAAGCTATAAAATGGCAGTCAAACAATAATAACTGCGGCGTCGCATCGACATTCCGCTCCCGGCGTTTCTTGCTCTCCATGCTCAACCGTTTTCTCGATCCCTACCGCAGTTTTCTGGCGCTGCCAGACGTTCGTCAAACGCTCGTCATCACCTTCCTGTCTCGTATGCCGGTGGGCATGATCGCGCTATCGATGCTAATGTTTTTGCGAGACGCGTTGGGAAATTTCAAGCTCGCCGGCATGATGTTGGGAGTCCTCTATTGTGCAATGGCGGTGTCCGCGCCGATCAAAGGGCGTCTGATCGACCGAATCGGGCCACGGCTTCCGTTGATCGTTTGCGGCGTGATGGACCCGCTGTCATTCGGGCTGTTCATCATCGCGGTATGGCTGCAATGGCCGATGCCGGTGATCGTTGCTTGCGTGATCTCAATGGGACTGTTCACCACACCAATTGCGACCATGACGCGCGCCATGTGGCGTTATCGTTTCGACACGGACCACGAGCGACGCATGGCCTTCGCCGTGGATTCCATCCTCATGGAGATCAATTTCACGCTCGGGCCGGCCATCATCGGCATTGTCTTGGCGCTTGCCAATCCGCAAGCCGCAATCGTGATTGCCTGGGTGTCTGCGACAACGTCAATCCTGATTTTCATGCGTACACCGGCACTCAAGTACTGGAAGCATGAGGCGGACGTGGAGCGCCATTTGTTGGGGCCGCTGACCGATCCGCGTTTAGTTCTGCTGTTCGTCGTGCTGTTCGGGCTGGCGATGGCCTGCGGCATGCTGGAAATCGGCTACCCGGCCTACATGACTTCGCTGCTGCTGCCGGCGTTTGCAGGAGTGCTGCTGGCCATCAACTCCTTTGGCAGTGCCGTCGGTGGCGCACTGTTTGGTGCAACCAACTGGAAGATGCCGATGGAGCGCCAGTTCGCGATCCTGCTGGCGGTGTTCGGTGTGTTGATGTTTCTGCATTTGACGGTTGACGCCGGCCAATCCCGTTACCTTTTCGCCTTTGTGGCGTTCATAGCCGGATGTGCAATATCGCCGGCATTCGCGCTGCAGGCATTGCTGATTTCACGCATGGCACCGGCAAAATACACCACCGAAGCCTTCACCTGGTCGGGCACCTTCATCGTCACCGGGCTCGGAGCCGGCATGGCGCTGGGCGGGGTACTGTCAGAGGTGAACCACGTCAAGGCACCGTTTGCGGCGGGCGGCGCCGTCTTGCTGGTGGTCGCGGCATTGACTTTGCTGATGCCCACCAAGCCACGGGAGGGCTAATACTGTTGCAAACCATGCAATTCGAAATTGGTCCCCCGCCTGCGCGAAGACAGGTGGTTCGGGTTTGCTGCGCCACCTGAGATGCTATCTGTATTTTTCCGTGTAGATGGCGGCAGGCAAAATATCCGCCTGCTCCCGCGTAGGCGGGAGCCTAATCTGGACGTGATCCCGTGCAGGTGAGAGCCTCATACCGCCGCGCGCCAGCGAAGACGGACGCCACTTACTGAACGCCTTCATCAAGAAACACACCGGGCGGCAACCCGACCGTCTCGATACCTTCTTCGCGCAACGCCTGTGATTCCTCGCGCGACACACGGCCGCGGATATTGCGGTGCTGTTCCTCGCCATAGTGCATCTTGCGCGCGGTTTCGGCAAAGTCGCCGCCGACGTTTTCGGTATTGGTCAGCACAAACTGCTTGAACTGCTTAAGCATGTGCTCTTGCAGACCCGGCATCATCGAGGCCCCAACCACGTCCTGATGCGCCGGAGCCACCGGATGCTCACTTATGGTCGTCATTTCGCCTGACGTACTCGCGTCGCTGAAATCGGGTGTTTTAGAAGTGCTCATACCACGGTTGATGCGCGGTGCCGAGAGCAACTTGGCGATTTCTGCGTCGCCGCAAATTGGACACGTCACCATGCCTTTGCCCGCCTGGTGCTCGAAATCGTCGGACGAGCGAAACCAGCCATCAAAGTGATGGTGTTGCGCGCATGAGAGATTGAATACGATCATGTGTTGAAGCCAACCTGTTCAAGATAGGTGATGAAGATGCAGAAATCGCCGCCGACGCTACCCAACCAACGCGCGAACGCGCAAGAAGTTGCAGCGGGAATGTTATTCGAACGTGTTGCCGTATTGCTGACGAAGCAGGTTTTTCTGCACCTTACCCATGGCGTTGCGCGGCAGTTCATCGACCACAAACACCCGCTTTGGCACCTTGAAGTTCGCCAATTGCAACTTTAATGTCGAGATGATTGCCGATTCTTCAAGTGTTGCCGTCGACTGCCGAACCACAACCGCCGCGACGGCTTCGCCAAAATCCGGATGCGGCAGGCCGATTACGGCACTCTCCGCAATCCCTTCCATTGTATCGAGCAACAACTCGATCTCTTTTGGATAGACGTTGTAGCCACCTGAAATGACGAGATCCTTAGAGCGACCGACAATCGACAGATAACCGCCATCGCTGAAGGTTCCCATATCGCCCGTTTTGAAGTAACCATCCGCCGTGAACTCGTCGGCCGTTTTATCGGGCATTTGCCAATAGCCCGCCAACACGTTCGGCCCCTTCAACTGGATGTGGCCGATCTCATTCGGTGGCGCGATCGTGCCGTCGTCGAGCGCAACCCGAACATCAACCTCTGGCAACGCCATTCCGACCGTTCCCGCGCGTCGTTCGGCGTGCAACGGATTGGAGGTAATCATGCCAGTTTCCGTCATGCCGTAGCGTTCCAGAATGGTGTGCCCGGTGCGCGACTGAAACTCCGTGAATGTCTCAGCAAGCAACGGCGCGGAACCTGACACAAACAAGCGCATATGCTCGCAACAGGCATGATCAAAACTCGGCTCAGCCAATAATCGGGTGTAGTAGGTTGGCACGCCCATGAATACGGTGGAGCGCTTCAAGGCGTGAATGGCCGCTGCCGCTTCGAATCGCGTGTGGAAGATCATCCTGCCGCCATTGAGGAGAATGGTATTTAAGGCTACAAACAAGCCATGAACATGGAACAGCGGCAGCGTATGCAAGAGCACATCGGACGCCTGAAAGCCCCAGATGCGGTGGAGTGCCAGCGCATTGGACGACAGGTTGCGATGGGTCAGCATGGCACCCTTACTGCGGCCGGTGGTCCCCGAGGTATACAAAATGCAGGCCAAATCGTCGTCGTTCCGATGCTGGAACCCTAGCATTGGCGGGCATTTCGAAGCATTTTTGCTCCAATCTGCGCTCCTTTCCCCGACTTTGTCTTTTCCGTCTACATCGTCGTTATCCATCGTAAAACGGTGTGGCACCGCCAGCGCCGCACAAATCGGCGCCACCCAAGCACTGTCTTTCGAGGCGTGTACGAACACCTTCGGCGTGGCGTCGCCTAAAAAGTAGCGGATTTCGCCTTCGCGGTAAGCCGTGTTCAAAGGCAGATAGACCGCGCCCGCCCGTAAACACGCCAGATACAGCATGACCGCGGCGACCGATTTTTCGACCTGCACGGCAACCCGATCGCCCGGCGACACACCGAGCGCGACAAGCCGTGCGGCGTAACGCGCGGTGGTGTCCTCAAGCTCCGCGAAGGTCACCGTCCGACCGAACTCGGTCTCGAGCAGAGTCGCCGTCTGATCAGCCGGGAAGCGGGATTGAAACAGCGCGAAGAGATTCATTTCGGGAGCGTGGCGAGCGACGGCAGAGGCGCGCCCCTGCCGTCAGTAGCGCCGGGCGGTATGCCAATCGGCGATGGCGACCAGTGTAGCCGCAAACATCTCGCCGCGGACAAACCACGCGCACGCGCTTGCGGCCGTTGAAGTTCGGTAAGGTTGCCTGCCGGACGCTGACGCTAGGCCACAGCCAGCAGCGCGACCGCCCGCTGCTTGTTCGCCACCATGATGCCATGCGCGGTAATAAACGCCGCATCAATTGACGACTCGGGTGGCGACGACGCGTAGCCGGTCACCGCCGTCACACCGGCGCGGACCAGCCCCAGCTCAACACGTGCAACGATACAGGGCACCAGCGCAACGCTTTCGCAGCGTAGCAAAACGCCGAACGAACCGAGTCCCAACCTTGCCACCACGTCGTGCTCACGCATGGTATTGGTCAAAGAGGCGGCAGTTGTCTTTACCAAGCTATCCGCGGCTTCGACGCCCGCGTGTTCACTGGTCTTTTGCAAGCCGAACAGCTCAACCACGATCACGCCATTTATATGCGTACCAAACTGGCCGCGTGTTTGGCGTATCACGCTATCCCAGCCGCGCCGGTTGAGCAATCCGGTCAAGGCATCGCGCCGCGTCGCGTCCGAACGATCACCAGCAATCATGCGTTGGGTGTTGACATGCGCCTCCATGGTCAAGAGACGGCTGATGAGACTCGCCGTCTGGCGCACCAGCCCGTCTGAATGGCGGACACCCGCGACATCTGGCTCGGGATCGGCCCCGCACAGCGTACCGATTAGTCGCGTGCCATCAAACAGCGGGACGCCGACGTATGCCTTGACCGGCACATCGTTGCGCGGCTTGGCGAATTTGGCGGGGCGTCTTTGCGGCACCGCGTACACCGGCACACCACTTTCCGGCAGCTCCCCGGCCGCCAACGGAATCGCCTGCCCTTTGCCGGCGCGATCGATCTCTTCACGAAAGTCCGCCTGCCAACCGAGCAACTGCTGCCGGCTGATTCCAGAGCTGGCGTCGTGCAGGTGGATGACTCGCCAATCCTCGCCATCAAGCGCGCAGATGGCCCACAGCTTGAGCGGGATTCGCGCGTACAGCGACGCGAGCAGCGTTTTCACCGCACCCGTTGTGGCGCCTGAAATATGCTCTTCAATCATCATGGCGCTGGATCTCCTGCTGGTAGACATTGACTAGTTGCCGCGAAACTTCCCGCACAGACGGGTCGTGGGCGCGCTCGTCGAGGACAGGATGTAGCGCGTTGAACCTCGATTCTTGGATCGAGGTCGGCGGATGCATGCCTCAGTGTCCTGTTAACGGCAGCTGCCGGAGAGACTTGAGTCGGCGGAAGCCGTCTGACCGAACTCATTCAATTCAGCATGCGGCGATATTGGCGCATCGGCGTTGTTATGCGACTCACGGTAGCACCGCGACGCGCCTTCGGCACATACCCGGCCGCCGCCCCAATCTCACCACACTCTGCACCGAGGCAACTTAATCAGAACCTATCAGACCATTCCGATGCGCAACTCGCGCTCGGCGACGCCGGCCGCAACATAGTCGGCAAACTCAACCTTTGAGGCCGGCGAATCGCCAAGAATCGCCGCCATGGCTTTGCTCGGCAGCAGCTGAATTTCACCACCGTAGATCACGTTCACTTCGTGCGAGGCCGCGGCGAGCGCAACATAAATGCCGCCGCCGAGCTTGCTGAGCACCACGGTTTCGATCCGCGTACCGGCTTCACGCAGCAGCCACAGCGACTGCGCCAGATTTGCCAGATAGCTCGACAGCATCACCTTCTCATCATCGAGCGCCGCCGAATGGGCGTCGCAGTCGAACAGCAATTGCAATCGCGCCGGCCGTTCACCTGCCAACATCGCCTGCAAGCGGCCGGTCAGTTGGCTGGCCCTAGCCGCTGACATCTGGCGCCGATCGATGCTGCCGAGGACCACGGCCATACCCTTCGCGTCGGTGCCCGTTCCGAGCAGCATGCCGTCCTGCTCGGCGAGTTGGTAGCCGCTGGCGTACATCAAGCCAAAGTCCCTGCGCTGTACGGAATCCGAGGCGCCCTTGGCGAATAGCTTCGCCTCGACTAACCGGGCGCCGAGCGAAAGATGCGTATCAACCGCTGAAATGGGCGGGGCGAACCCGAGCGTTCCGGTGAAGGCAACATTGCCGTCAAGCTTGATGCGTCCACCGGTCCCGATGCTCACCTCGGCGATGGCGCGAAATGCGTCATCGATTGCCGATGCGCCGGCGCCGGCCGCCAAGATCGACGGGCCGGACATCGCGAGGCGCGTATTGGCGTTGAAGTAGCGCCGGCCGCACAGTGCGGCCAGCATGCTGGCGCCGCCGTAACAATTCGACCCCAGCACGGCAGACATCTGCGCGCCGGCGGCGCTTGCCTTCAATGCCGCGGCAAACATCCGTCGAAACGCCCCCAGCGCGGGCAGCCCCTCCGACACCCTTGCACCCGCCGAATCGATGAACAACACCAACGCCGCCCGCTGCGCGGCGACCACGATGAACAGACTTTTCAACTTGTCGCATTCAGCCTTACCAATCGCACCCGAGGCGATGCGGTTTTCGACGATGGCGACAAAGGTGGGGCGTCCCTCGACGGTACCGCGGCCAAGACTCAGGTTGCCGACCGTGCCTCCTTGAGGCGCGAACGCGACAGCCTGTTTGAACGAATCGAGCATGCTGATAGTCTTGCGCCTTGGTTGACGTTTGTTCCCCGACATCGCCTCCAGGCATGTCCGGGCCGACGCATCATACCGCGCGACCGGCGAACGCCCAAAGGCATCGCCAAACAAGTCAACGTTTCCCGTCAGACAGGTTTCCTGTCGGACGCACACGTTTGCCACCGCATGCGCTAAACTCATCAATCTTTGTTAACCAACTGCCGCCATGACCACAACAACCATTAACACTAAGAACCCGTTACTGTCGGCGTGGAACACGCGGCACGGCATTCCTCCTTTTGAGCTGATCAACGCCGCACACTTCAAGCCCGGCTTTGAAGTGGCGCTGGCCGACCATCGTCGCGAGTTGGCAGCGATCGGCGGCAATCCGGCGGCAGCGACGTTTGAAAACACGGTGGCCGCGTTCGACAAAAGTGGACGCGCGTTTAAACGCATCGAAATGGTGTTCTCCAACCTTACCGCCTCGGAGACTTCGCCGGCATTACAGAACGTCGAGCGGGAAATGGCTGCGCCGCTGGCCGCGCACGACAACGCGATTTACACCGACGCCGCCCTATTCGCGCGCATCGACCAACTCGTTACCACGCGCCAAACGCTCGCACTTGACGCCGAACAACTACGTTTGCTTGAGCGCATTCATCTCGATTTTGTGCGTGCCGGCGCCAAACTCGCACCCTCCGCCAAGCAACGCTATGGCGAAGTGATGGAGCAACTCGCCACACTCAACACCCGCTTCAGTCAGAACACGCTCGCCGACGAAAGCGAATTTCACCTCATTCTCAGGTCTGCTGAAGAGCTCGCAGGATTGCCACCGTTTGTGTTGGCCGCATCCAAGCAGGCCGCCCTCGAGCGCGGCATGAGCGAAGGGCACGTCATCACCTTGTCACGCTCGCATATCACACCGTTTCTGACCTTTTCGTCGCGTCGCGACCTGCGTGAGAAAGCGTTCAAGGCATGGCTCACGCGCGGCGAGTTTCACGAGGGCGAGTTTCACGAAGACGAAAGCGCACGCGACAATAAGCTGGTGGCCGTTGAGATCATGACACTGCGTCTCGAACAGGCGCGTCTGCACGGCTACGACAACTACGCCGACTACGCGCTTGCCGATACGATGGCAGGCAATCCTGCAGCGGTGTTGGAACTGTTGAACAATGTCTGGACACGCGCCAGCGCACGCGCACGCATCGAGGCGCAGGACTTGCAAGATACGGCTCGCGCCTGCGGCGACGACATCAGCATCGCGCCGTGGGACTGGTTTTACTACGCCGAAAAAGTCCGCAAGGCGCGCTACGACTTTGACGAAGCCTCGGTCAAACCTTATTTCTCGTTAGAGCGCATCACCGAGGCCGCCTTCGATTGTGCCAACCGGTTGTTTGGCATCAGCTTCAAGGAACTGCCCGATGTCCGCGCCTACCATCCGGATGTCAAGACATACGAAGTCACGGATCGCACCGGTAACCTTACCGCCATTTTCCTGCACGACAACTTTGCCCGCGCAACCAAGCGCGGCGGTGCATGGATGAGCGCCTATCGCAGCCAGAGTCGCACCGGTGATGGCGATAGTGCCATCGTGCCGATCATCGTCAATAACAACAATCTTGCCAAAGGCGCGCCGGGCGAGCCAACGCTGCTCTCGTACGACGACGCGCGCACGTTATTCCACGAATTTGGCCACGGCTTGCACGGCATGATGTCGAATGTGCGCTACGAGCGGCTGGCCGGCACCAGCGTGCTGCGCGATTTTGTTGAGTTGCCGTCGCAACTGTTTGAGCACTGGCTGTCAGAGGAAGATGTCCTGAAAAAACACGCCCGCCACTACCAAACCAACGACGTCATTCCTGACGAGCTGATTGGCAAGATGCGTCTCGCCCGCATCTTTAATCAGGGCTTTGACGCGGCGACGTTCTGCGCTTCAGGGCTGCTCGACATCAAGCTACACATGAAAACCAACATGGATGGGCTCGATCTCGCGGAATTTGAAAAGACCGAGCTCGCGGCAATTAATTTACCGCCGCAAATCACGATGCGTCATCGCTTGCCGCATTTCATGCATCTATTTGCCAGCGCGGGTTACGCCTCGCAGTATTACGTCTATCTGTGGGCAGAGGTGCTCGATGCCGACGCTTACGACGCCTTCAAGGAAGCCGGTAACCCGTTTGATGAGGCGACCGCACAACGATTGTTGAAGTTCATCTATTCGAGCGGCGGCACGATGCAACCCATGAGTGCCTATCAGGCGTTCCGCGGTCGCGCGCCGACGGTGGAGCCGATGCTACGCAAGAAGGGGCTGGTCGAGGCTTGACGGGATGTGGAGCCGCGCTGCTCTATTTATCTCGCTGCTAACGAGCGTCGGCACCAGTCATGCGATGAGTTTTCATGCGGTTCCACCGCTGCTTTATCTGGGAGGCGGCGTGGTAGCGGAAGACTGGAACACGTGGGAAGAGGCAATGATCCGCTTCGACGGCCAGATTTCCACCATCGTGTTCCACGACAGTGGCGGTGGTGACTCAATGGCAGGCCGCAAAATCGGTGCGGAGATTCGACAACGCGGATTTTCCACCGTCGTATACGGGCGGTGCTCATCGGCATGTGCAAACATGTTTCTGGCCGGCGTCGAGCGCCAATACTCGGCGCCCGACAAAACCAAGCGACACGTGCTTGGTTACCACGGCAGCTACAACAAGACCACCAAAGCGTTGAACCGCAACCGTACCGCCGACTACTTCGTTGATATGACCGACGGCAAGATGAGCGAGGACTTTGTCGATCGTTTTATCAAACTCGACAACAAGTCCGGTTTGATGCGCTTTTTTCATCGCGATCAGCGCGCCAATCTTGACGATCCGCTCGTGCAACTTTGCAAGGGCGATGAGGAACGCGACAAGCGTGATGAGCTGTGTGAACGGTTGGCGGATATCGATGCATTGAGCGTTGGCGTGGTGACGTCGTGGAAAGTGATTGGCGTCCCGGCGCCACCAGTGCCGGCCAAGGACAAGATTACCAAGGCGTCGTGGTGGTGATGTTGAGGTAACGTGCGCAGAAGCAAGCCCGACGAAAGCTCTCTTGCTCGCAGGCCTGCATAATGTTCCCCCAGGTCTTCTCAACTGCGGGTACAAAGCGCCTTTCCCATGCCGTACAAACTCTACTACTACCCCGGCAACGCGAGCTTCGCACCACACATCCTGCTCGAAGAGCTCGGAGTGCCATATGAATTGGTACTGGTCGACAGAAACAATAGCGCGCATAAATCTGCCGAGTACCTAAAGCTCAATCCAGCCGGTGCGATTCCAACACTCGTTGATGGTGACGTTGTCATTCCGGAAACCGCCGCCATCATGCTGCACTTGGCCGACAAACACCCGGAAGGCAACATGATTCCGCCGCTGCAAACGGCGGCGCGCGCGCAGTGCTATCGCTGGTTGATCTATATGACGAACACGGTGCA
>Ga0105047_10001903_pt1 | contig 37542 bp, 33 predicted proteins | sample MAT04_FD_78384 | JGI IMG/M metagenome (GOLD analysis project Ga0105047, IMG submission 78384) | Freshwater microbial communities from Lake Fryxell liftoff mats and glacier meltwater in Antarctica - MAT-04 (megahit assembly) | ecosystem: Environmental > Aquatic > Freshwater > Ice > Liftoff... | reverse complement strand
GCTGCTTTTGCAGGACCAAAGTCCTATGTCCGAAACCATGCCTCCGGTCTCGGTTGTCCGCGAAAAGGACATCCGGATTGTTGAGTTTACGAACAACAAGATTCTCGATGAAGGCAATATTGCCGAGATCGGGCAGACGCTCGGTTCGCTCATCGAAGAGCCTGGGCAACCCAAGCTTCTGCTGGACTTTGCCACGGTCGATCACCTGTCGTCGGCAGCGTTGGGCATGCTGATCAACGCCAACAACAAGATCAAGGTGAAGAACGGGATGTTACGGCTGGCGAACATCAAGCCTCAGATTTTTGAGGTCTTCGTCATTACCAAGTTGAACAAGCTGTTTCGCATCCTCCCGACACGGGCTGAGGCGATCGCCAGTTTCAAGGATTGACCGGTTGTCATTCGATCGCGGGTATGTCGATGGTGATGTCCGGGTCGAATGCTCGCGGGGGCGGAGGTTCCAAACGCCGAACCGCGCGTCCTCCCACGCCTGTCAAAATAACTCGCAAATCACTGGGAAAAGGCGGGGCGCAGTGGGTCATACCGTCCAACTACCAAGCCGTCCGTACCGTGTTGCATGAGCTGGTGATTCTCGTGACGGCGGCCCACTACAACAAGGACGCGGTCTTTGCGATCAAGCTGGCCTGCGAAGAGTCCATTATCAATGCGGTCAAGCATGGCAATAAGCTTGATGCCAAAAAGCATGTGACGATCGAAGTCTGGATCAAGCCTGACGAGATGGAAGTCTATATCGAAGACGAAGGCCCGGGGTTCAGTCGCGAGGCTGTCCCTGACCCGACGCTCGAAGAAAATCTCGAAAAATGCAGCGGGCGCGGGATTCTGCTGATCGAATCCTACATGGACGGTTGCAGCTGGGACCACGGCGGTAGGCGATTGCGCATGGTCAAACAAAACCGAACCGACACGCTTCCGCGAAGGTCGTCGTGACGCAGGAACGCTGATTTACTGATACTTGCCTGCGGCGTGGGTCGAGATCGACGCCTTGATATCCTTTTGAAAGAAAACGCCCCTCGTCGATGCTTCCGCTTCACACCGATAGCCCGCTTCGTCGAACCCCCTGGATGAACTGGTTGCTGATTGCGCTCAATGTTGGCGCGTTCGTCGCGCAGGGCATGATTCAGTCGCCACTCGAGCAAAAGCTCTACCTCCGTCCCACCCATCTCCAGCTTTACCAGTATTTTTCGTACGCGTTTTTGCATGCCAACCTGATGCACCTTCTGGGCAACATGGTGTTTTTGTATGTCTTTGGAAACAATGTCAACGACAAGCTGGGCAACCTGGGCTATCTTGCGTTCTACCTCGCCGGTGGAGTGATGGCCGGTGTCGGACACGTCATGACCAACACCCCCGTCCCCGTTTTGGGTGCTAGCGGCGCCGTCGCTGCGGTTACGGGGGCGTACATGGTGCTGTTTCCGCAATCGCACATCACGCTGCTGTGGTGGATGGGGACCTATGAAATCCCCAGTGTCTGGTTCATTCTGATCTTCTTCGCCAAGGACGTGATCCTACAGAGCGCCGGCGCATCGGGCGTGGCGCACATGGCGCATATCTGGGGAACGCTTTTTGGATTCACGATCTCGATACTCCTGCTGGCAGTCCGTCTATTGCCGCGCGATCAGTCTGACATCGTTGCGATGCTCAGCCGATGGAATCGCCGGAGGCAATATCGGGATATCGTGTCGCGCGGGTATGACCCGTTTGATCCTGCGCTAAAGGTCAAATCCAGCGCAAACGACGCCGTCGCCGGTCGCATCCACGACCTGCGTGGCGACATCGGTGACGCCGTCACCCGCCGGGAACTCGATCGCGCTGCAACGCTTTATTCTGAGCTTCTCACGATCGACCGCACGCAGGTGCTCGCACGCCAAGCGCAACTCGACTTGGCCAACCAGTTTGCCAGCCAGCAGGATTACACGCGTGCGGCACTGGCGTACGAATTATTCCTGAAGCATTACCCGAAGTTTGAGCAACTCGACCAGATCGAACTGATGCTCGGGCTGATTTACTCCCGATATCTGAACGAATATGCACTCGCCAAGGAATATCTCGTGCGCGCCTTGGCGCGACTGCACAGCACCGGCGAAGTCGAGCTGGCAAAAACAGAGCTGACGAGAATCGAACCCCTGCTCGGCACAAAAGTGTGATCAGGATCTGTTTGAAAACGTGATTACTCAGGTTTCGCCTTGGGGCTTGCCCCACGCTTTCCTTGTGGAGGTGCGAGGCAAGCAACGCAGCGACACCTCGTCACAAACGTTTTTTAGACAGAACTCAAGTAATCGACCGCCCGCCGTCCAATCGAATAATCTGCCCGGTGATGTACGACCCGCCTGTCACGAGAAATTCAACCGTGCGTGCGACATCTTCAGGCGTGCCGGCGCGGGCGAGGGGGACGCGCTTCAGGTATTTTTCTCGTTCGACCTCTGGATAGCCATCCGGCCAGTCGACCACACCGGGTGCGATGCCATTGACTGTTACCTCCGGTGCCAGCTCACGCGCGAGGGAGAGTGTGAGGTTCAGCAACGCGGCCTTGCTCGCGCAGTAGCCGATGTACGCCGGCCAGGGTTTTTCGGCCAGCAGGTCGACCATGTTGACGACGTGCCCGCGCGACGCGCGCAGGTGGGATTCAAACACGCGACACAGCAACAGCGGGGCGGTCACATGGATCGACATCAATCGGGCGAGTTGCTCTGCTGACGTGTCGTGCAGAGTTCCCGCTTGATAGAGCGACGCGTTGTTCACCAGCACATCTACACGATCCCAGACATACATCCCCTGCACGTTCGCGACCGCCTTTTCCGGTTGCGATAGATCAACCTCCATCGCGAGAGTTCGGCGGCCTTTCCTGATGATGTCGGCTGCGAGCGATTGAGCATCATCCCTGCTGGTATTGAATGTGAAAGCCACATCAAACCCCGCATCCGCGAGCTGCATCGCGATCGCGCGTCCCACGCGCCTTGCCCCGCCGGTGATGAGTGCTGTGCGTCGCTCGGTCATGCCGGAAGGATAACACTCCAGGCAAACGTAGCCTAGAATACCGGTGCGTGATGTCGGGCCGGCTCATTTCGGTAAATACCTCCGCAGGCGGGATGCCCAAGCGCCCGGTCGAAAGGGTGCGAGTCGAAGTTTCGGGCGTGGCGGGCGACTTTCAAAAGAATCGCAAATATCATGGCGGACCGGATCGCGCGATCTGCCTGTACAGTGCGGAGCTTTATGATTGGTTGCGCACGCAGAACATTGACCTTGCACCCGGAAGCGTCGGTGAAAATTTCACGACTGCGGGCATCGACTTGCAGTCGCTGGTTGCGGGTCAACGCCTGCACGTGGGAGATTGCCAGATCGAATTAAGCGAAGTTCGCGAGCCGTGTCGCAATCTCAATCGCGTTCACGCTGGTTTGCTCCAGGCTATGCAGGGTCGAAGTGGATGGATGGCTCGTGTGACGCAGGATGGTTGGGTGCATGCCGGAGCCGACATTCAGATACAAGATGAATCGCCATGAACTGGGTTGCCATCAAAATGCTCACCGGAGATCGCGCGAAATATTTCGGCATTGTTCTCGGTATCACCTTCGCCTCGTTCTTAATCACCCAGCAGCTCGCAATTTTTTGTGGATTGATGACGCGTACCTACGGCGCTGTCACTGATTTGAGTCAGCCCGATATCTGGGTGATGGATCCGAAGGTGCAGTTCATCGACGACATCAAGCCGCTGCAGGACACCAAGTTGTTTCGTGTACGCGGCGTGGAAGGTGTCGAATGGGCCGTGCCTTTATACAAGGGATTGCTCAAAGCCCGGTTGGAAAACGGGAGCTTCCAGACGTGTAATGTTTTCGGTCTCGACGACGCCACGCTGATCGGTGGCCCGCCGGAGATGATCGAAGGAAAACTATCCGACCTCCGTCGTGCCGAAAGCGTGATCGTCGACGAAGTTGGCGCGAACGGGAAATTGGCGAAGACGCCAACCGATGCGTCGGGTCAGCCCATCAAGGATGCCAAGCTCGTTCCCCTGAAGGTTGGGGATACGCTGGAACTGAACGACCATCGCGCGACGGTGGTGGGCATTTGCCGGGTCTCACGCACGTTTCAGTCACAGCCCGTTGTATACACAACCTATAGCCGCGCGACGACCTTTGCCCCGCGCGAACGCAAATTGCTGTCTTTCATTCTTGTGCAGGGGAAGCCCGGCATTGCGACAGCCGACCTGTGTGCGAGCATCCATCAGCAGACCGGGTTGCTTGCGCGATCGCGCGAAGATTTCAAGTGGACGACAGTGCGCTATTTCATGAAGTACACGGGAATCCCCATCAACTTCGGGATTGCCGTCGCGCTCGGGTTTATCGTGGGGGTGGCGATTGCAGGACAGACTTTTTATCAGTTTACACAGGACAATCTGAAGCAGTTTGGCGCGCTCAAGGCCATGGGTGCCGGCAACATCACATTGCTGGGGATGATCCTGCTGCAGGGCGTGCTGGTGGGGCTGATCGGCTACGGACTGGGCGTGGGTGGCGCTGCACTGATGGGCGCGCGATTTAAGAATACCGAGCTGGCGTTTTACCTCCCCTGGCAAATCCTGGCCGTGACGGCAGGGGCTGTCACCATCATCTGCGTTTTCTCCGCCTTTATCAGCATCCTGCGCGTCATTCGACTCGAGCCAGCCATCGTGTTCAAAGGATGAGTATGGATGTTTTGCCCGAGCACAATATTGCGGTCTCCTGCAAGGGGGTGACCAAGACGTACGGGACGGGTCAATCGCAGGTCGTTGCATTACGGGGCGTGGATTTGGACGTCCGCACTGGCGAATTGCTGATGCTCGTCGGGCCAAGCGGTTGCGGAAAAACGACGCTCATCAGCGTCATCGCCGGGATCCTGGATCGCGATCAAGGCGAGTGCAGCGTCTATGGGCAGGACTTCAGCACCATGCCCCAACGCAAACGCACACGTTTCCGCGGGCAGAATATCGGGTTCGTCTTTCAGTCGTTTAATCTCCTGCCCACGCTTTCAGCAGCTGAGAACGTGTCGGTCCCACTATTGATCAACGGCGAATCGCGTGGCCGAGCGATCAGCAAGGCAAAGGACGCACTGGCCCGTGTCGGTTTGGGCGAGCGAACAAAGTCGCTCCCATCGCAACTGTCCGGCGGGCAGCAGCAACGCGTCGCCATCGCGCGGGCGCTGGTACATTTGCCGCGTTTGATCGTATGTGACGAGCCCACCAGCGCGCTGGACCATGAGACGGGTCATAAGGTGATGGAACTTCTGCGTGAAGTCGCGCTAGGTGACGGTCGTTCCCTCGTCATCGTCACGCACGACGCCCGCATCTTTGAGTTCGCGGATAGAATTGCGAAAATGGACGACGGCAGGGTGAATCAGATTGTGTCGAGTCCTTCGGAATTAATTTAGTGGGAGAGCGTTGTTGGAGAGGACAAGAAGCGCGAATCGACTGACCCCGAACCACCCACGTACGAAAACCAACAGCTAAAAACCAAAAGCCAACATCATCCCCAAAAATGTTCACCAAAATCATCCTCCCCATCCTCGCATTGGCCGGTGTGCTGTTTGCCACTTACTCCGTGGTGACTAGCAGCAAGCCCAAGCCACCTGCCGACCCCGTCGCCCAGCCGGCGCTGGCGCCGTTTGAAACGTACATCGCGGGCTCCGGTATCGTCGAATCTGCCAGCGAGAATATCTCCATCGGTACGCTGATCCCTGGCGTGGTGACCGACGTCAGCGTCAAGGTCGGTACGAAAGTGAAGGCCGGCGAAATACTCTTTCGCATCGACGATCGTGAACTGGCCGCCCAACTGGCAATTAAGCAGGCGGCATTGGTCACCGCGTCTGAGGAATTGAAAAAACTGAAGGCCCAGCCCCGCGCCGAAGACCTCCCGCCTGCCGAGGCAAAGGTCGTCGAAGCCCAGGCCAATCTTGCGGACGTATCGAATCAATTGAAGTTGTACGAAAGCGTGCCTGACAAACGCGCTGTGATGGAAGACGAAATGAGCCGCCGGCGCTTCGCTGTCCAGGCCGCCGAGGCAAAGGTCAAAGGCGCGCAGGCGGACCTGCAGCGCATCCAGGCCGGCGCGTGGGCGCCGGATTTGGCGGTGGCGCAGGCCGAGGTGGCGTCGGCGGAGGCGCAGATTCAGTCGATCAGAATCGAGCAAGACCGGCGCATCGTACGCGCGCCCATCGACGGTCAGATTCTTCAGGTGAAGATCCGTACCGGCGAATATGCCCCGGCTGGCGCGCTGGATACACCGCTGATGATGATCGGCAATGTCGACGTCCTGCACGTGCGCGTCGATATCGACGAAAACGACGCCTGGCGATTAAAGCCCGACCGCAAGGCCCGCGCGTCGGTGCGCGGCAATCGTGATCTGGCGTGCGATCTGAGCTTCGTGCGCATCGAGCCGTTCGTCGTTCCCAAGCGCTCGTTGACAGGCGATTCATCCGAGCGCGTCGACACCCGCGTGCTGCAGGTGTTGTATTCATTTCCGCGTGATGTCATCCCGGTGTATGTCGGGCAGCAGATGGACGTCTCAATCGATGCGCCAACAGAATTGCAAAAGACAAAGTGATATCGAAGCCCTTCTGACACGAGTGCCCATGCCAACAAGAGCGCGTTCCAGACAACGTTTAGCCGCCGGGCTCGCCCGGCGCTTCTATCGCGCAAGAACATGTCAATTAGGCAATCGCATGAGATCCCAACGCCTGACCATCCTATCGCTCTCGCTCATGTTTCTTACGAGTTGCACCGTCGGTCCTGATTTCAAAAAACCCCGATCCGCGCTTCCCGGCGCATTCACCGAGACGTTCCCCGGCGCTACGACGCAACCGGCTTCGCTCAGTGAGTGGTGGACGAACTTCAACGATCCTAAGTTGGACGATCTGATCCACCTGACGATGCGCGACAACCTCGACATACGGCAGGCCGCCTCAAGGGTGCGCGAAGCACGGGCGCAACGTGGCGTGGTCGACGCCGATTTTTTCCCGAGCGTGGATACGGGTGGGTCGTTCTCCCGATCCAAATCGAGCGAGAATCTCGGGCAGCGAAACTTCTCGGGTGTCGGCTCGGGGTTTGATAAGCCGTCGAACGTCTGGCAGGCGGGGTTTGATGCGGGCTGGGAGTTGGATATTTTCGGTGGCACGCGCCGGAACGTCGAGGCCGCTGAAGCGGATATCACCGCAGCGGCCGAGGATCAACGCGATGTGATGATTACGCTGCTGGCCGAGGTCGCGCGTAATTACATCAACCTGCGCGCCTCGCAAAAGCAGATTGCGATCGCGCGCAGGAACATCAAAACGCAGCAGGATTCACTGGAGTTGACGCAGGCAAAGGTGCAGGGGGGTATCGGAAGCGACCTGGATGTCGCGCGATCCGAAGCACAGGTCGCCACCAGTGAGGCGACGATCCCAACGCTGGAAATTGCCGAGCGACAGGCGATGCACGCGCTGGCGGTGCTCATCGGGCGCGATGCCGGTGCGCTGGTTCGCGAGCTTTCGACCGAAACTGCAATTCCGGTTGCACTGCCGGCGCTTCCCGCGATGCTGCCATCGGAACTTCTGCGTCGCCGGCCGGATATCCGTCGCGCCGAGGCAAATCTGCATGCAGCCGTTGCGCGCATTGGCGTGGCGACGTCGGATCTATTTCCAAAATTCAGCCTTGTCGGATCGCTCGGTTTGCAGAGCGAGCAGTTCAAGGATATTTCGCGCGGGGACAGCTTGTACTGGTCGATCGGCCCGAGTGTGAGCTGGCCGATCTTCGATGCCAGTCGGATTCGTTCGAACATCGGCGTGCAGAACTATCGGACAGAGCAGGCGCTGGCGGAGTATGAAAAATCGGTGTTGAACAGCCTGCGCGAGGTCGAGGACGCGCTGGTCGCCTACGATCGCGAGCGCGCTCGCCGGGAGAGCCTGCTTCGAGCGGTGGAATCAAATCGGCGGGCGGTGGAGCTGGCGAGCGCTCTTTATTCGCGCGGGCTGGTAACGTTTCTGGATGTCCTCACCGCCCAATCCGCATTGTTCGCTGCCGACGATGCGCTCGTTCAAAGCGATCGCTCGGTGTCCGCAAATCTTGTCGCCTTATACAAGGCGCTAGGTGGCGGGTGGCAACCGGTTTCCGATCCGATGTCCCAGCCGGTGGAAATGCGATAAAATTGCCAACCATGCGCCGCAAGCTCTATCTTGAAACATTTGGCTGCCAGATGAACGTGCTCGACAGCGAGCTGGTCATGGGGCAGTTGCGCGTTCAGGGATACGACGCGACCGAATCACCCGATCAGGCGGATGTGATTCTGTATAACACCTGCTCGGTGCGCGAGCACGCCGAGCAAAAGGTGTGGTCGCGGCTGGGTGCGCTGCGCGAGCGTAAGACCGAACAGCCCAACCTCGTCATCGGTGTGATCGGCTGCATGGCCGAGCGCGACGGGGAAAACCTGTTTCGCAAGTTTCCCCACATCGACATCCTTTGCGGCCCCGGCGAGTTGGACAAACTGCCCGGAATGGTCCACAACGCCAGCGTCGCATCGAGCGCGAGTATCGCATCCAGCGTGAGCGTTGCATCGAGCGCCCCAACCGTCACGGCGATGAATGCGCACAGGGTAGGACCGGGGCGACATGTTGCGCTGATGGGAAGCACAAGCCGGCGGTCGTCGACGCTTGCACAGGCGGAGGATTCACTGGAACTGCTTGATCTGTCCCGGAGCATTTCCGCATCCGACGGCGTTTCGCAGGCGTATGTGCGGATCACGCGCGGGTGCAACAAGTTTTGTACATACTGCGTCGTCCCCTACACCCGCGGGCCCGAGGTGCATCGCCCGCCGCAGAATATTATCGATGAAGTGCGCAAGCTGACCGATGCGGGCGTGAAGGAAGTCACACTGCTCGGACAGACGATCAATCACTACGCGTACAAACATGGCGATGGCCGCACGACGACTTTTGCAGACCTGCTCTTTCAGATTCATGAAGCCACGGCTGATCTGCCTCGCCTGCGTTTTGTGACAAGCTTTCCAAGGGACTTTACGGACGCGGCGTTGCAGGCGATGCGGGATTGTCGTCGCATCTGTCGGTACCTGCATGTGCCTGCCCAGCATGGTTCGGATCGCATTTTAAAGATGATGAATCGTGGATACACATCGGGCGACTACGACGACTTTGTTGCCCGCGCCCGTGCGATGATGCCCGACATCAGCCTCGCCAGCGACTTTATCGTGGGGTTCCCAACTGAGACCGACGCGGAGTTTGCTCAGTCGGTGGCTGTCATCCGACGCAGTCGATTTAAGAACAGTTTCATTTTCAAGTATTCCCCCAGGCCCGGTACGACTGCGATGGATCGATATGTTGACGACATCCCCGAGGATGTGAAGCGTCAACGGAACAACGAATTGCTCGCGGTTCAGCAGGAGGTCTCTGCGCAAGGCAATCGCGAAATGATCGGCAGGACAGTCGAAGTCATGGTCGAAGGGGAAAGCCGGTTGGTATCGCGACAGTCGGCGGCGCTGTCGAAGGTGATGGCGGGAGGGCAAGCCAAAGCCGAGCTGTTGTGGGAGACGCGAACGTCGCCTTCCGACGTTGCGCGATTGCCGGCAGAAAGCGTCACCACGCAGCTGACCGGTCGCACGCGCGGCGACCAGATCATCGCATTTGACGGGCCATTATCGCTGACGGGTGAAATGGTTGATGTCGAGATTGTCGACGCAAAGAACCTGACGTTGTTTGCCAAGCGCCTTGTGCCTTGAACATCGCGTGAATCGCGATTTTACACGTCCACGCTTTACGATCGACCTCGACGTCCCACGCCCGCCTACTGCTTCTTCTTTTTTTCTTCGAGATATTTTTCCCGTCCTTGTGCGTAGGCGTCGGCGTCGACCGAATCGTCAGGGGCAACGCGTTGTCGATGTGGGTCTGTGTCCGCAGGATCCTCGCGCCACCACGGGACATACTCCCCACACGTTTGTGCATGAATCTTTCGAAGCATGGGAACGCACCATCCACAGCCAGTCCCGGCAGACAGGCACGTGCTGATCTGCGACGCCGCCCGCGGTTTCTCACGCGCGCAAAACGCTTCAATCTTCCGAAGCGGAACGTGAAAGCAATAGCAGATAGTGTCGTCTGGTTTTAGCGGCATTGCAGGTGCCTATTCTATCGGCAGTGATCCTTGGTTGCAGGTTATTTGTTTTGCCCGCATTACATTCGCGCGGGAGCCTCTGACCCGTCTTCAATCATCAGGCCAGCGGCTGTGTCGCGCTCCAGCAGGATGAACAACACAGCACACGGGAGGATGCCAATGACCGTTGCTGCCAGCAGTCGACCCGTCTCACCCGGCCCGTCAGAAATGCCTTGCAGGTTGACCAGACCGAGGGGCAGTGTCAGCCGACTATCGGACTGCAGAACAATCTGCGGCCACAGGAATGCATTCCATGCCGATAGAAAACTCATGAGCATGAAGGCGTGAATCGTCGGACGGATGGCCGGGAGGGCAATGCACCACCAGATCGTGATTTCGCTTGCACCATCCAGGCGCGCAGCCGACAACACGTCGTCATTGAGGGTTTCAAATGATGCCTTGAAGAGAAAAATCCCAAAGACGCTGACGAGCGACGGCGCGATCACGCCAAGATAACTATCGATCAAACCCAGGCGCCGGACTTCCGCGTACATCCCGGGAAACAGAACCTGCGAAGGCACCAGCACTGCGATCGCAAGCGCCCCAGCGATGACAACCCTGCCTTTGAATTGGTACTTCGCCAACGCAAAGCCCGCCAGGCTGCTGGTCAGGATCACAAGCACGGTTTGGGTAGACGCGAGCAACAGCGAATTCATCATCCAACTGGCGAGGGGCGTTCGCAGGATTCGTCGATAATTATCCCAACTGAAGCTTAAATCCGATTCGTCACGCACTGATCCGACGAGCAGATACGCAAACGGCGCGATGGCCAACAGGGCGCACAGAATCAGAAGCAACTCCTGAAAGATGGGGCGAACCTGGCGATGCGGATGCGTCATACGCGCCACCCTCGCGCCATTTTCCATAGAGGCAAGCCAACGACGACGATCAGTGCAACCAATGTCCACGCGACAGCCGAGGCGTAGCCCACGTCGCCGGCAAAAAACGCAATGAAGAGGTACATCACGATGGTCAGCGCACTACTGCGTGGCCCCGCTCCTTGGAACAGGACGTATGGCAATTCAAACAGCTGCAGAGAGACCACCGCGCCGGCCAGAAGGAGAAATGCGAGCACCGGCCGAACACCGGGAAGGGTGACATGCCAGAATCGTCGCCAGCCCCCTGCGCCATCGACCGTGGCCGAGTCGTACAACTGCGGGTCGATTCGTCGCATCGACGCAGAAAGGTAGGTGGTTGCCAAGCCTGTAGAGAGCCAGAGCGCCGCCAACAACGTCAACGGGAGTGCAAGCACGGGGGAATTGAACGGATCGATATCAACGCCCATTGAGGCGAGTGTGCCGATAACGAATCCGTCCCGACGGAATAGTTGTGCAAACAATAATCCGACGAAGACAGGTCCAACGAGGTAAGTCGAAAGAAACGCAAATCGACTCGCTGACGCCCAGCGAACGTTGGGGTGATTTAACAAGACTGCTAAGGCCAGCGCGCACGGAATCTGCACGACCAGATACGCGATCGTAAACCCAAGCGTGTGCGCAACCGCCAGCCAGAAGCGAGGGTCGTTCAACAGGAACCCAAAATTCTGCAGTCCGACAAACGTCCGAGCACCCCCTGGAGCAGTGTGATGCAGACTTAGGTAGAGGCTGCAAACCAGCGGATAAGCCTGAAAAATCAGCCAGAGCAGGACCGCAGGCAGCAAAAAGGCGTAGGGTGCCAGACCTGGGGCAGGTGATGTGCGGGAACTCGGCTGCCTCATCCACCGTCCCTGCTGGCCCAGGCGTCAAGTTGCTGGTGGGCTGCGTCGAGCCACCGGGTGACGTCAGCTTGCAGCGATTGATCGCGTCCGGATCGCACCGTATCGATCGCGCGCCCAAGCACGCGATTTAATGCTGCGATCGCAAGCGGTTCAAGTGACGTAACCTGACGCGCGGGAACCTGCCCGGCCAGGGTGTGGAAGATGTCAGGCGATGTCCCCACGAAGTACGTTGCCAGCCGATTGTCAAAAGATCGTGGGAGAGCGTCGACCCCCCCCAGCGCGGATACAACGATAGATCGGCGGGCCCGCGCGTCGCAGGCGTATTGGGACAAATAGAGGTCTTCAATGATTTTCCAGGCGCGCTCGGGATCGGGACACGCGCGGGGTATACCGACCATCGTTCCGCCCCAGGTACTCGTTGGCGCATCGGTCGGATCGAACACGGGCAGGGGGGATAGCGAGAACTTCCCCGCCAGTTCCGGTGCGCGGATCAGAAGCTCGTCGACACGCCAATCCGGAACGAGCGCCACATCGATGCGCCCCGCCGCCAGATCGCGCAACCATCCGCCGGCGCTTCGATCGCTGCTTCGTGCCGGACCGTCAAATGTTCCGCAGGCACCAGCGTAGAAGAGGATCGTCTGTGCGACACGCGGATCGTCCAGGTGGTTGGCTCCGGCAGCATCTACCAGACGTACCCCGCGTTGCATCAAAAGCATGACCAGCACATCAGCGGAGTTTTCGGGGAACTCGATATGGAAGCGCGGGCGTGGCAGGCGCTGGCCGGATCGATCGACATACGCTGCGCTGATGAGTTGCGGCCAGGTTTCAGGCGGTCGTTCGTTGGCATTTGCGATCCCGGCCGCATTCGGACTCTGATTCGCATCAGGACGGTCAAACAACCCCGCGCGATACAGGAGGGCCACCGGATGAACATCCAACGGCACGCCGTAGGTATGACCCCCGATGCTCCAAGTTTCCAGTCGCGCGGGGTGAAGGCGCGAGCGCCAGCCGGCTCGATTGAGAAAATCATCCAACGGGCGCAGACCGATATGAGCTTCTTTTCCACGAAAAAACATCCCTGCAGTACCGATCTCCAGTTCCACGATGTCCGGTACTGACGTACGGGCTGGCTCGGAATCGGACAGGGACATGAGCCGCATCTGTAGCACCGATGCGGAGAGTCTCTCGATGTGGATGACGTCGCCCGTTTTAAGAAACCGCTCAGCTGCCAGAGTCTTGAGCATGTCGGTCTCGGCTGCTGTGAAGGTCCAAAGCCTTATCCCCGTGCGTGGCGATACCGGGCGCGACAGTACGACCAGCGCGCTCATCAGTGCGACACACGCCATCAACCAGAACGTTTTGCCGGGACCGCCCATCGAAGTCCCATTACACCCAAAACCCGCGCGGTCTGCGACTCTGCTGGGCGGCATCGTCTACCGGCAAGGACGCCAAACCAGGTTCCCTTGTATGACTGACCCGCGCGCAAGCCTGGTCGAAAATTGAAGGGATGCGACGAAGGGCATAGACTTCGGATATGCCCGACGAAGTTGATAGCATCCTCACCACGATTCCGCGCCTGCGCGGCCCGCAGGCTCAGGGGACGCCGGCGCCTTATCAACCCGTCTGCTCGATCTTTCGTCGGTACCTGCATGCCGAGCGCCTGAAGTTCACGCCCGAGCGGGCTATGATCCTTGATGCGGTGCTTCGTCAAAAGGGTTTGTTTGAGCCGGAACGGCTGATCACGGATATCAAGTCGCTTGGACATCGCGTGAGCCGGGCCACGGTCTACCGCACGCTTGCGCACTTGCAGGATGCCGGAATCTGCAAGCAGGTGTTTTTTGATAACACGCAGTCATATTACGAGGTGATTGCCGGGCGGCAGACGTACGATTATCTGATCTGCGTGCAAACGGGTAGGGTGATCGAGTTCCACAGCGAAAAGCTCCGCGCCCTGCGCGACGAAATCTGTCGCGAGCATCGGTTTGATCCCATCTCGCACCGTTTTCACATCTTCGGCGTGAGCCCCGAAGCGCAGAAGCCCGAGCGGGGTTGATCGCTTGTGGCACGTCGCATCTGGAAAGCGCTTCAGCACAGCGCTGCGAACGTCGCCAGCGTGAGCAGGGTGATCTTCAGCTTCTTTTCCCAGAACAGAGGCGACCGGAGGGTTTGCGTGAGGATCATCATGGGAATGAGTTTGTGGACGAATTGACTATACACCCGTTTTCAAACTTTTGTCGAGCGATTTCATAACTCGCAACGGTCCCCCCCCGCGCGGCCGGGAACACTTCCTTCACATCTCGCGAAATCGTTAAAAAAAGAGGAAGCATTTTAGGGGAACTGCTCGCCCCAGGTAAGCGTATAGATGGACGATGTCTAACTTAGTCCTTACGCGTTATAAATCCGACGAGGCTGAGGCCCACGTCTTCACCGAGTCCACTATTGCTCCGGCAACGAAAGTCGATTGGGTAGACCAGGCAAAATCTGCCGTCCAAGCAGACTGTGTGATGCTGGTCAGTGCGCTACCGAGTGGGCGCGTTCAGGTCGTGCAGGCCGAGGCAATCAATGGGTCGGCAACGCGGGCCTATCAGCGGGCGCTGGTAGATGTGGACTTTGTGACGTGGCAGGCGATTCTTACAAATACCCCCGCGCGATTATCGGACGCAAACAACCCTGGCTTGCGTCAGCAGGCTCTCACTGATTTCCTTGGTCAGCATGGTTGGGGCGATGTCGCTGCCGTTCCAGCAGGTTCTCCGATATTTGAAGGTTTCCCCGGTGCGTTGGTTGCGCTTCGCAAGGTGGAGGAGGGTGCATTCACCCATCGTGACACCAAAGCCCTGCAGGGCATTGCGCGTGAATTGGTCGAGCAGGCAACGGCTCAGCGGTCGGTTCGGATGAACGGTCATTGTCTGGAGACGAAAAGCTGGGCACCCCGCGCGCGATGTCGTTTTTATATTTTTGACGAGCAGGCAAACGTTGTCTTTCCAAAAGAGCACGATGATGAAGACACTCGATTTCTCCTGGCAGCCCTGCACGTCGATGCATCACACCGACTTCAACGCGGCCAAGTCGAGGGGGCAAGGGCCCACAACCGAGTTCATCAGCCTGACCATTCGGGGCAACTGGTCGGATTTCGGGTAACCACCCATGAGACTTTTCCCGCCTTGGGGGATGGGAAATTTGTGGTGTATGTGATGCTTCCTGATGTGTGCGACTGGCAGGCCCTGACGCAGGACGATGTTGCTGCCGACACTGAACTGCGACGTCTTGTTCCTGCGCTTCACTATATGCAGGGGCATTTCAACACGGGGCCGCGCTTGGATGAGATCGCCCGATCCGTGCACCTGAGCCCGTTTCATTTTCATCGGCGATTTACGGATTTGATGGGACTGACGCCGAAGCGCTTCATGTTGGATTGTCAGATCGACTCAGCCAAGCGGGAACTCGCGCGGGGCGAGCGGGACCTGCCCACCATTGCAGGCGATTGTGGATTCGCTCATCAAAGCCATTTCACGTCGCGCTTCAAGCAGACGACGGGCATGACACCCACGCGCTGGCGGAGAGCAGTTGCCCGCGCGGGCAACGCGTCATGATGGACGTCGCCAAAACCCGGTCAGCCGACTTTGCAGAATGCTGGAAATGCCATGCAACGAGCCGAGTGGTGGAGTAAAATACGCACGTGACCCCACCTTATAGTATCGCGAGTGTGAGCTATCTCAACGCAAAACCGCTGATCTATGGGTTGGACACGCATCCCGATGTGTCACTGGAATTAGCCGTCCCCGCCCGCCTGCTCGAGCGTATGCAAGCGGGCCAGGCCGATGTCGCCCTCTTACCGGTGGTCGACTTACTCAGCATGCCCGGGCTTAGGATCGTCCCCGCCGGTGGCATCGGGTGCGACGGGCCAACCCTGACGGTGCGGATTTTCAGCCGTGTCCCGATGAACGCCATCCGCACGCTTGCCTGCGATGTAGAGAGTCACACATCTGTGGCCTTGACGCGCGTGATCCTGGCCGAGCGATATCGTGTCCTGCCGGACCAGGTTGATTTTCGAGCCCCTCCTGATCAAGCCGATGCGCTGCTACTCATCGGCGATAAAGTGGTATGCGAGGAGCCGCAGGGATTTGCATATCAGGTGGATTTGGGGGCTGAGTGGAAGTACATGACTGATCTCCCTTTCGTCTTCGCCGCGTGGACAACAGCCAGTGAAAAGGACATGGCCGCGCTTCGTCATATCCTGGAAACTGCCAAGCACGCGGGGCTGGCTCGTATCGATGAAATCGTGGCAATGCACGCCGTCCCACGTGGGTGGCCGGCGGGGGTTGCCAAAAAATATCTGGCAGAGTTCCTACGGTTTGATGTCGGCCCGCGGGAATTGCTTGCGATCCAGACTTTTCATCAGAAGTGCGATCGGTGGGGCGTCTAAGCCTTACTGCGCGATCATGGCAAAACCGATCAGAATCGGGACAGGCGTTTTTCAATCTGTCGAACCAGCGCCCGCTCCAGCGTTTCGTCGCGGCCAGTTGCGTACCAGTAGGACGGCGCGAGTATCACGCCTGCGTCGGCTTCTGCCGACCCGGCATCGACGCTTGCAGGGGAGAGCGCCTCGCTCGACTTGGTTACCGTGGTAACGCGTCGCCCGGCATTTGCCTGCCTCTCCACCACCACTTTTGGCGTAAGCTCAAATCGTCCATCGTCCAGCCGCTGAATGTCAAACCGCACCGTTCGTCGAATGGTCGCAACAGTTGCGACGGCCTGGTCGTGCAGGGGAATGACCTCTTTCCGCCAGACTTCAAACCATTGTTTTGATACCAGCGCCTGTGTGGTTATCAGCCCTCGCCGGTAGTCCGTCCGGTCGATGCGAAACTGATAGTTACGGGCAGCGTCCTGGGCGGCCGACATTAAATGATCGAAGTGCAGAGTCCTGACACTTACGACGGCTGGTTGAGACAGCCAGTACGATGGCTCGGCCTGGGCAGGGTCTCCATCTGTTGCCAGGGACTGCGTATCGGGCGGATCTGACGTCGGCGAAGTCGAGCACCCCAGCCCGAGCATCGTCATCAGCAAAACCATGACGATCAGACGGGCTTGCACCGGATGTGCAAAGATGCTCGGCTTCCCCGGTCGAAGTGTCATGGGGTCAATCATCGTGTCTCCGCGTTTCGAGTCGGACGGGCCGGGCTCAGTGCAGACCACTTCTCACCGACAACATGCACGATGATGCCGTTCATCGAATCCGGCATGGCCGATGACCAGCCAGCGACGATCAGGATGCGGTCCTGTGGCACAGCCAACTTGCGCTTCAGCACAAAGTCGTTGATCAGCTCAATCAGCGCACCCATGTTGTCCGGGCGACTGGCCTCCAGTGGCAGTACGCCACACAGCATAGCCATCTTCCGAAGCGCCTTGATATTGCTCGACAGCGCGACGATCGGCATGGGGAAATGATGCTTGGCAAACACACGCGCGGTGCTGCCGCCTTGGCTCCAAATCACCACGAGCTTAGTCTTTAAATCCTGAGCGATACGCAACGCCCCGCGCGCCAGTGCCGCCCCCTGCGGGTTGGCAAGGATGCGAGGCGGAACGACTTCGCCATTGGCCCCGCTGTCCACAAATTCCTCGGCAACCTCGGCGACATGCGACATCGTGTGGACGGCCTGCACGGGAAACTTGCCCACGCTCGTCTCGGCAGACAGCATCACCACATCCGTCCCGTCGATGATGGCGTTGCAGATGTCGCTCACTTCTGCGCGCGTGGGGGAGGCCTGCTCGATCATGCTCTGCAGCATTTGCGTGGCGACGATGACCGGCTTCCCACTCACCTGGCATTTTTTGATGAGCGACTTCTGGATGATTGGCACTTGCGCGACATCCATCTCGACACCCAAGTCTCCGCGAGCAATCATCAAGCCATCCGACGCGTCGATGATGCTGTCGATCTCCTTGAGCGCCTCGGCCTTCTCGATCTTGGCAATCAGTTCGATATCGGAAGACTTGCGCGTCAGGTACCCGCGCAGCATCTTCAGGTCGTCGGCTTTGCGAACAAATGAAAGCGCCAGGAAATCCAGATCGTTGGCGACCGCCCAGTCGGCACATTCCCAATCCTTGTCGGTGATGGACGGCGCGTGCACCACCGTCTCGGGCAGGTTCACACCCTTGGAACTTTTCAAGATTCCGCCCACGGTGCAGTTCAGGATCAATTCGTCGGGCGCTTTATCGACACAGACAAAGCGCAGCAAACCATCTTCGATAAATACCCGATCGCCAACCTGCACGTCGTCGACGAAAAATTCATAGATCGAGCTGACCCGGCCATTTTCACCGACGATCGGCGCGCGCTGAATGGTGAGCGTGTCGCCGACGTTGATCGGCATTCCGCCGGTGTGGTTATGATCTGCCACCTGACCAAGACGAATCTTTGGCCCGCATAGATCGCCCAGTACCGCAATCGGATGCTCAAAGCGCGCAGCCGCCTCCCGAATCGTGCCCAGCATCTTCAGGTGTCGATCCAGATCGCCGTGCGAGAAGTTTAGCCGGCAGATGTCGACGCCCGCTTCAAACAATCGCACGAGCGTATCGACCTCGGCAACAGCAGGTCCCATCGTGGCAAGGATCTTGGTTCGAACCATAGCAATCTTCCAGATGAAGCGGCCGGTGCCGGACTATATCGAGCGGAGATACCCGCGTCACGTTTTCCTGGCAGTCATCGGAAAACGGCTGTCCACGAATCTTCACGAATCAGCACGAATAAACAAAAAATGCGAGAAATGTCTAAAGACGATCGGCACGATTTCTTAACTCTTGATTCGTGTTCATTCGTGAAGATTCGTGGACACCTCTTTGTTGCGGTTACTTGGCGGCCGGCATCACGATTTTTACGTGAGCTTCCTGCAACTGCTTTTCTTCGATGGGTGAAGGTGATCCACACATCAAATCCGCACCGCTTTGCGTCTTCGGGAATGCGATGACGTCACGGATGTTGGTCGTGTTGCGCAGCAGCATGATGATGCGATCGAGACCCAGCGCAAGCCCGCCATGCGGGGGCGCGCCGTATTGCAAGGCATCAAGCAGGAAACCGAATCGGCTTTTCTGGCTTTCCTCATCGACCCCAAGAAGGCTGAACATCTGTTGCTGCAAATCCATCCGATGAATACGAATCGATCCGCCACCCAATTCGTAGCCGTTCAACACGATGTCGTAGGCCTTGCTCTTGAGACTCGACAGCGTCGCCTGATCGCGGGACACGAGCTTGGGCATATCCTCGTCGAGCGGGCTGGTGAACGGATGATGCACGCTGTTCCATTTCTTTTCTTCCTCGTCGAAATCCAACAGCGGAAAGTTGACGACCCATGTCCACGCCCAAGCGGTCGATGGCTTGATCTGCAAATCCTTCGCGAGCTTTAGACGCAGTTCGCCAAGAACTTTATGGACGACTGCTGGTTTATCGGCAGCGAAGGCAATCAAATCTCCTTCGACAGCGCCGAGCGAATCAATCAGCTGCGCTGAGACGGTCGTGAGAAACTTGGCGATGCCCGTGTCGAATGCGAGTCCCGCGCTGTTGGCGGGCGCGCCTGGCGCGGCCTTCACCACCTTCGTTACCGCCAGGCCCTTCGCGCCAAATCCCTTTGACCACTCCGCCAGCGCGTCGGTCTCCTTTCGCGATAGCTTTGCCCCGCCGGGCACGACGATGCACTTCACCAGACTCGCGGACTTGAATACGCCAAAGTCGAGCGTGTGGGCAACGGTCGTGATGTCGTGAAGCTTCATCCCAAAGCGCAAATCGGGACGATCTGAGCCGTAGGAATTGACGGCCTCGTCGTATTCCATATGCGGAATCGGATTGGGAATATCGACGTTCAAAATCTCCTTCCAGATTGTTCGGATGAGACCTTCGATCACGCCAATGATGTTCTCGCGATCGATGAAGCTCATCTCGACGTCGAGCTGCGTGAACTCCGCCTGCCGATCGGCGCGGGGGTCCTCATCCCGGAAACAACGGACGATCTGCATGTATTTGTCACATCCGCCGACCATCAAAATCTGTTTGAACAATTGTGGCGACTGAGGCAGCGCGTAAAAGCTGCCCGGTGCGAGGCGGGCGGGGACGATAAAATCACGCGACCCCTCGGGTGTAGATTTCGTGAGGATGGGCGTTTCGATTTCCCAGAATCCCTTTTCGCCCAGATAGTCGCGCATGATCTTGGTGACGCGATACCGCGTGCGCAGCGTTTGCTGCATTTCAGGCCGACGCAGGTCGATGTAGCGATATTGCAGCCGACGTTCCTCGTTCGTCAGTTCGCTTTCGTGTGGGGTGAAAGGTGGCGTGGGGGAGATGCTCAGCACCTCCATCGTCTTCACGCGAATCTCAATTTCACCCGTGGGCAGCTTGGGATTGATGACATGATCCGCCCGGGCAGTGACGACTCCGCTGACACTCACCACCCATTCGGATCGCAGCCTGCGCGATTCATCGTGAATCTGCTGCCCACACAAATCGGCGTCGAACACAAGTTGCGTCAGCCCATCACGGTCGCGCAGGTCGACAAACACGAGCCCGCCATGATCCCGATACGAATGCACCCACCCGGCCAGGCGCACTTCCGCGCCGACGTTGGATTTGCGGAGCTGCCCGCAGGTATGAGAACGATAACGCGTTGCGATTGCTTCCATGCGGGTGATGTTACGGGGAAGTGATTCGTTTGTCCTCACAAGGGGAGCGTCCACGAACCCTCACCAATTGACACGAATTTGGAAATGCAAAATCGTGGCCGTGTTGGTTGACGCCACGCACGGACAGGTGAGCCTGGGGGGAACGCCATCAATGCCTACATTTCTTATTGGTGTTCATTCGTGAAGATTCATGGATAAAAATGTGAATCCGTCGACCACGAAAGATTATGAAGGTTTTGTAAACATTCCTGCCGAACGTATAGTACGCGTCAATCAACGGACCATAACCCGCATATCAAGGGTGGCGTTGAGCAAGATCAGTGGCGAAACGAGGAGTTCGATACATGATGGCTATCACAAAGACCGGCCGACCTGCGGCCGCTGCCTTGCTTGCGTTCCTGTTGCTCTCATTTCTGCCCGCCCCGGCCCACGCCAACGAGTCCAGCCTTGTCCTTCCTGATCTCACCAGTGTTACATTCATCGGTGGATTGTCGGGATATTCCCTCCTGCTTTACGGCATGGCCATCACGTTGGCGGGGCTTCTGTTTGGGTTCGTATTCTATGGCCAGCTCAAGCGCCTGCCGGTGCATCAGTCGATGCTTGAGGTGTCAGAACTGATCTATGCGACGTGTAAGACATATCTTCAGACGCAGGGCAAGTTCATCCTGCTGCTGTGGGTGTTTATCGCTGCGATCATCATTGCGTACTTTGGATTTTTATCGACGCCCGCGCACCATGCGGCTGGTGTGACGATCCCCGATGGCGCGACGATCACCTTGCCGCAATCGGGCGCAATGGTGGGGCAGGACACGACCGCGCCGATGCCCGAGCGCTCGACCGCCGGCCGGGTCATCATCATCCTCGCCTTCAGTCTGATCGGCATCGCGGGGAGTTATTCCGTCGCATGGTTCGGCATCCGCATCAACACGTTCGCGAATTCGCGGACGGCGATGGCGTCGCTGGCGGGGCGGGCGTATCCGCTTTATGCGATCCCACTGAAGGCCGGCATCAGCATCGGCATGGTGCTCATCAGCGTCGAACTTTTGTTGATGCTGATGATCCTGCTCTTTGTCCCGCGCGATTTGGCGGGGCCTTGCTTCATCGGATTTGCGATCGGTGAATCGCTCGGCGCCGCAGCCCTGCGTGTCGCGGGGGGAATCTTCACCAAGATTGCCGACATCGGCGCGGATCTGATGAAAATCGTCTTCAATGTGAAGGAAGACGACGCCCGCAATCCGGGTGTGATCGCAGACTGCACCGGCGACAATGCGGGTGATTCGGTCGGGCCCACTGCCGACGGTTTTGAAACGTACGGCGTGACCGGTGTCGCACTCATCACCTTCATCCTTCTGGCTGTCATCCCCAACGGAATGTTCGGTCGTGAACATATCCAGGTGGAATTGCTCGTCTGGATCTTTGCGATGCGCCTGCTCATGGTCGTGACGTCCGGGCTGGCCTATTTTGTCAACGAAGGCATTGCTAAGGCGAAGTACGGCGTGCTTCGATCGTTCAACTTCGAAACTCCGCTCACAAGCCTCGTCTGGATCGCCTCTCTGTTTTCCATCGTCGCAACGTATGTCGTGTCGTATCTCTTGATCCCGCACTTGGGTGGCGACGATACGCTGTGGTGGAAACTGGCGACGATCATCACCTGTGGCACGCTGGCCGGCGCGATTATTCCGGAAGTGACCAAGGTGTTTACGTCGACCCACTCCCGCCATGTGCGCGAAGTGGTGACGGCCTCGCGTGAAGGTGGGGCATCATTAAATGTGCTGAGCGGTCTGACTGCCGGCAACTTTGGCGCGTTCTGGGTGGGCCTGGTCATTGCGGGGTTGATGGCGGTTGCGTATCTGGTCAGTAACACCGGCGTGGGCGCGATCATGGGTTACCCGGCGGTGTTCGCATTCGGATTGGTGGCGTTCGGTTTCCTTGGCATGGGCCCGGTCACCATTGCGGTCGATAGCTACGGCCCGGTGACCGACAACGCCCAAAGCGTGTACGAGTTGTCGCTGATTGAGACGATCCCGAACATCAAGAACGATCTGAAGCGAGATTTCAATACGGATGTTGATTTTGAACATGCCAAGCACCTGCTGGAGGAGAATGACGGGGCCGGCAACACATTCAAGGCAACGGCCAAGCCGGTGCTGATTGGGACTGCGGTTGTGGGCGCGACGACGATGATTTTTTCGATCATTGTGACGCTTAAAAACGAGCTTGGCGAGGATCTGGCCAACCGCAGCCTGTCGGTGCTGCATGCGCCCTTGCTGCTTGGGTTGCTAGTGGGCGGGGCGGTGATCTACTGGTTTACCGGTGCCAGCACGCAGGCGGTCATCACCGGGGCGTATCGCGCGGTGGAGTTCATCAAGCGCCACATGAAGCTCGACGGTGCCGCCAGGGCATCGACTGCCGACAGCCAGAAAGTCGTTGAGATCTGCACGAAGTACGCGCAGGCGGGCATGTTCAACATCTTCCTGACGGTGTTCTTCTCCACGCTGGCGGCTGCTTTTGTGGAACCGTTCTTCTTCATCGGGTATCTGCTGGGCCTGGCATTCTTCGGTCTCTTCCAGGCGATCTTCATGGCCAACGCAGGCGGGGCGTGGGACAACGCCAAGAAGATCGTCGAAGTTGAGCTGCGCGAGAAGGGCACCGCGCTGCATGCCGCAACCGTCGTGGGCGACACAGTGGGCGATCCATTCAAGGATACGTCTTCAGTAGCGCTCAATCCGATCATCAAGTTTGCGACATTGTTCGGATTGCTCGCAGTGGAGCTGGCAATCACGTTGAAGGATGCCAGCGGGAACCCGAGCACGCTGCGCTATGTGCTGTCGGCGTTGTTTGCGCTGGTGGCATTGTTCTTCGTCCACCGAAGCTTTTATGGCATGCGGATTAAATCCGACGAAGCTTGATTCTGCTGAAAAGCGCGGATTCTTTTTGCATCCTCATCCGGTGAATCGTACATCCTCCTTGGTGTCTGTTCGATCGCGAACAATAAGGAGAATCCGATGAAACGATTCGCTTTTCGATCCATGCTGACCCTCATCATGCTGGCCCTTTCCTTAACCCCCTCACGGGCAGAGACGGCCTCCGGGGTGTTTGAAGGACTGTGGAAGGTCACCGTCACCCCCGACCACGCCGCTTCGACCAACGGTGCCCAGGAGTTTGACGATACCCTCGGTTTTTATGGCGGAAAATTCCTCACTGAGGCATTCGGGATGTACGGTTTCCCGTTTGGTGATGTTTCGTTGTCCGGCAACAACGACATCTGCTTCACAGTAAGCAGCGGAAGCGACGATTACGGGACGACCGTGTGGACGGGTGAAAAAGCGGGCACGCGCGTCAGTGGGGAGATGGTCTGGACCAAGGCCGACGGCACGATCCTTCACTACACCTTCACAGGTCGACAAACGCAGACGACACATGAGTAGCAAGGGGGATTGGTTGAATCGCTCACTGGACTGGTCGCTTGAAGCGACCAGTCCGTTGCCTTTGGTCTCCCAACATCCGCTTCCGGACATCAACGTGCGCGTTCACGATGCTGTCCGACGGATGGGTTTGGGCGATGGTGTGCGCTCAGTGCAGTGAAGCTTCCGCTCGTTAGCGCCCGCGTCTGGATCGCTTGTTGACTGAGCCACCCCCGCGACGCTGCTGGCTGGGCTTGGGGCGCTTCCCCTGCTTGGGGCGTCCGGCCGGCGGGGGCGCTGCTGGCCCCGAGCGGCGTAAAAGTTCGGTGATGGCCAGTTGCAATTCCCGCCGCGCGACATCCACCTTGGCGACGCGTACTGTTGCCAGGTCCCCGATGCCGATGCGGTTACCGGTGCGCTGACCACGGATCTGCCCGGCCCGTTCGTCGACGTCCCACCAGTCGTCCATCAGATCTTCGTATCGAATCAAGCCGTCGACGAGATACTCCCGAATCTGCACGAACACGCCGAAGTTCGTGATGCCGGTGATAATTCCTTCAAACTCTTCGCCGACACGTTGGCTGAGCAACTCCAGAATCTTAACCTGTCGCAATTCGCGTTCGGCATCCTCGGCGCGCCGCTCGGTAAAACTGATCTGCCTCCCCAGTGTCTGCAGCTCCGCGAAAGTTGGCGTGCCTTCGATATGCAATTTCTTCGACGAATTTTGCCCGCCAGCCTCAAAATATGCGTCGAGCAAACGATGGATCGTCAAATCCGCGTAGCGCCTGATCGGCGAGGTGAAATGCCCGTAATGATCGCTGGCCAGCGCGTAATGCCCGATCTTCTCCGGTGAATACTCCGCTCGCGTCAGGCTCTTCAAAATCGCGATATTCACCGCAAACGATTCGGGCTTGTCCTTCACCTGATCCAGCAGCCCCTGCAGCGCTTTGCGGTCCATGATCTTGGGCATCGTGTAACCGGCCACCTGCACAAAATGACGCAATCGCTCGGAGCTTGGCATTTCCGGTTCGGGGTGTGTGCGACGCAGGAATGGCACGTTCAGTTTGTCGAGCATACGCGCGACAGCCTCGTTGGCTTCGACCATGAACATCTCGATGAGCGTATGCGTGAAGCTGGTGTCTTCCTGCTGTGTACCGACGACCTTGCCGTCCTGATCCAGGATCAATTCGACTTCCGGAAGATTGAGCGTGAGCTGCCCCGCGGCGCGTCGCCGTTTCTGGATGCGCTTGGCGAGTCGATCCATATCGTGGAGAAGGGACACCACTTCGCGCGGATAATCTTCCATGCGTCGCGCGCCGTCCGGGTGGGGAATTTCAGACGATCCGTCGATGATGGCCTGAGCCTCACGATATCGCAGGCGTTTTCGGCTGTGGATGATGGTGTTGGCGAAACGGGTTTTGATCGGGCGGGCGTCTTCATCAAGTGTGATGAACGCGCTCTTGCACAAGCGAGGCACGGCCTCCTGCAGCGAGCAGACGCCGTTGCTCAGAATCTCAGGCAGCATTGGGATGACGTGACCTGGGAAATACGCGCTGTTCCCGCGTTTTTTCGCTTCCAGATCGAGAGGCGATCCCTCAGGCACAAAGAACGAAACGTCGGCGATGTGCACGCCTAGTTCCCAATCTCCGCTGGGCAGATGCTTCAGGCTGATGGCATCGTCATAGTCCTTGGCATCGTCGGGGTCGATCGTGCAGATGACTTCATTGCTGAGATCCAGTCGGCGATGTCGTTCTGATTCCGGGTTGAACGCATCGACCGATCGCCGGGCCTGTGCCTGAACTTCCTCTGGAAAATCTCCCGGCAAATTGAACTGAACGATAACACTTTTGAGATCGACGTCCTTTTCGCCGGCTGCGCCGAGGATGTCGACGATGACGCCTTGCCCCTGCTGATCGCGCGAAGGGAATTGTGTCAGTTCGATGACGACTTTCGTCCCAAGGCGAATGTGACGCGAGCCTGCATCAGCGGCGAGGATCGGCTCAAGAATCATGTTGCCGTCGGGCATGACCACCCATTGGCCATGCAGCTTGGCGAGCGTTCCAACGAAGCGTTTGGTGGAGCGCTCAACAATCTGGGTGACGCGTCCTTCTATCAACTGGCCGGTGGCCCCGGGGCGACGGTTGGTGATGGTCGCACGGACGGTGTCGCCGGTGATGGCACCGAAATTGTCCCCGCGCGGGACGTACAGATCTTCGTGACTGCCTGGGTCGGTCGGCACGACAAATCCAAAGCCGCCCTTTTTCTGATGATAGACGCCCACCATTTCGTTGGGGGCTGAGTGCTGGGTTGGAAGCACAACGCTTCCGCCGGCGCCAAGCACAACGCGACCGGCGTGCATCAATTCGCGCAGCGTGTCGCGAAAGGAGGAGTAAGAATCGTCATCAGCAACCTGAAGTTGCTTGGCGAGTTGACGCGGTTTGATGGGGCGATACGTCTGAGATTTGACGTGTTCGACAATACGATCGGATAGAGAATCAGCCATGAAGAGAAAAGTGTACCTTGAAAAGAGAAGAAATCAGAACGGCAAACACTGCGGGTCGGATTTGATGTGTGGATAATACGCGACCGGAACAAGTTTGTCGACTGGCATACGCGCTAGAATTGCATCACGCAGGACTATCCCTCCACCACACTCTTCTCAATCGGCTCAACCGTCACCCCGCGGGCGCGCATGAAATCCATCGCGGCGAGGACCTGTGGCTGCTCGCCCACCAGGAGCACTGCCATGATGCCGATCTCGTTTTGCACGCTGGCTTGGCGGATGTCGAAACTGACGTCGGGGAACTTTCGGCTCATCTCCCACAGGATCGGTTGCTCGACCTGCGTACGTGACGGGAAGGTGAACCAGCATCGCTTGCTGTACGACTTCATTTGCCCCCCGCAATCGCGGGGACGATGCTGATCGTGTCGCCGGGCTTCAGGGGTGTTTCCAGATTCTTCAGGAAACGGATGTCCTCGTCGTTTACGTAAACATTGACGAAGCGATTGAGCTGGGCCGGCCCCTTGAACAAACGCGTTTCGATGCCGCTTGCCTTGCCCTTAAGTTGATCGAGTGCATCGGCAACGCTTGCGCCCTCGACTTCGACGACATCCGCGCCGTTGGTATAGCTTCGCAGGGGCGAGGGAATTTTTACTTTAACGCTCATGACAGATCCAATCTTTTTGAAGCGATCTTTACTTCGACCCCTTGTCGCTGCCAGACTGCCCGGCCTTTTGCGCCAATTCGCTGGCAAGGTCTTCGATCGATTTAGACGCATCGAATGTGACCGAATCGGTGGTCCAGCTGAAGGTGCCTTTTTTTGAATCAAACTTCGGAGCCGAATAATAAACCACTGCCGGCTCGGCTAGGATTGTCTTTAACATTCCCGCTACCTTTGCCGTTTCGCGCGGCTTGGCTTCGGCGCTCCAGGTATTCAGTGTAGTGCAGAGCGTGCTTCTGAACGTCTTGAAGTCCAGGCCCGCGTGGAAGCGCTCGTACGCATCCTTGATCATTGCTCGCACGGCATCACCGGTGTTGGGCAAGCGTGCCGCCAGTTCGTCACGGTAGTTCAGGACCTGGGTATTCTGATAGTCGATTCGATCTCCCTGTTTCTCCATCGCCGCCTGGAATTCGCGTTGCTTCTCCTGCTTTCCGCCGGATACAAGCCGATCAAGCTCCTTCTTATCTTTTTCAGAAAGTCCATATCGAGGCGTCAAAGGCGGGACTTTTTCGTATGCGGCCACCATCGCATCGGCTGACTCAGGCTCGGTGACCGACGGTAAGCCGGACATGAGCTGCCATTTCACATATCCCTGCAAACCCGCGTCTCCCTTCATCTTCTTTTCCAGTGCTGTAATCAGGACAGCAGGGGGAATCGGTGGCTGGGGGGGCATCGCGGTCAGGTAGTCACACTTGATCCGAAGCGGCTTATTCTCTCGGGCAGCCGACTGGTATTCCTTCGTGAGCCCCGTGATGGCTGTATTAAGCGCTTGTGTGACGGCAGGGTCGACTTTCTCGGGGACGGGCTTCTTGTTTGACTTCGCTGGTGGTTTCTCTTCCTCGGCCCGCGAGGGGCGCGCCGAGGCCAACATCACGACAACAACCAGCAAAGCGACGAAACCTTTTGGGTTAAAGTTTTTCATGTGAGCCCGCCTGGTCAGAGAACATGCATCCTCGCGACGAAATTGTAACAGGTTCACATGCAAACAACAGATTTTGCTCAGGCGATCAAACCTTTGCCGCCGCCCTGACCCGGGTGGCCGGGCCAGTCTCTGTCACCTGTGAGATGAAGTGATCAAACTCTGTCAGCTTCGGATCGATGACCACAGGATAAGGCAGCTCGCCAGCCACCACTTCCAGCGTTTTCAATCCGTTGCCTGTGATACTGACAACGATGCTCTCGTCGCGCGGAATGCGCCCCTGCTGGATCAATTTCATCGCGACAGCGAGCGTCGTGCCACCTGCCGGCTCGGTCCAGATGCCTTCGGTACGGGCGAGCAGCTTGATGGCGTCGACGATCTCCGGATCGGTCGCGCTTTCTCCCCATCCGCCTGAATCGCGCACCACCTGAGCCGCATAATATCCGTCGGCAGGGTTTCCGATGGCGATGCTCTTGGCGATGGTGTTGGGCTTTTGAGGCTCGATCAGGTCGGATCCTTTTTGGATGGCAGTGACAACCGGATTGCATCCCGACGCCTGGGCTGAATAGATCTTCGCCCCGGTATCCTCGACCAATCCCAGCTTGATGAACTCCTGATATCCCTTGTAAATCTTGGGCAAGATCGTCCCGCCGGCGGTCGGTACCACCGTGTGCTGCGGAAGCTTCCAACCAAATTGCTCGGCGATCTCAAAACCGAAGGTCTTGGCGCCTTCGGTGTAATAAGGACGCAGGTTGACGTTGACAATCGCCCAGCCATATTTGTCGGCAATCTCCGTGCAAAGGCGATTGACGTCGTCATAATTTCCACGGATGCGAACCATCGTGGGTCCGAAGATGAGACTGCCCAGCACCTTTCCCTGCTCCAGATCGTGCGGGATCATCACATAGCATTTGATACCTGCTTGCGCGGCATGTGCCGCAGTGGAGTTTGCGAGATTTCCTGTGGAGGCGCAGCCTACCGTGTCGAATCCAAATTCGACGGCTTTGCTGATCGCCACCGATACCACACGCTCTTTATAGGAATACGTCGGATAGTTGCAGGAATCGTCCTTGATCCAGAGATTGGCGCAACCCAGCTCCGCAGCCAAACGGTCGGCCTTCCGCAAGGGCGTGAAGCCGGAATGAAATCCGGTCACAGGCTTGGCAACGGGTAGCAAATCCCGATATCGCCATAAGCTGCGCGGGCCCGCTTCGATGGACGCGCGGGTGACCTTCCCCTGCATGGCAGCGTAGTCATACTCCACTTCGTACGGACCAAAACACTGCTCGCACACATGCACGGGCGTCGCGGGCGTGCAATGGCCACACTCTTTGCATTTGAGACCTAGGACGTAGGACATGAAGTTCAGTTGTTAATTGTTAGTTGTAAGCTGTCAGAATTGCATTTTCTGGCAGCGGAAAACAACAACCGGCAACTCTCCCAATAAAAAAAGCCTCTTCAATAAAGAAGAGGCCATCGCATGCGTGCAGATTAGCTCTTCTTATCTTCCCCGATCACCCGGCAAAGACCGGTACGGGAGGGAGTTAGCACCGATCTGACTAATTCGCGCTGTTGCGGCGAAAAATCCAGGCGGTTGCTGTGGCGTCATCGGGCCCTGACCCTCGACCACTCTCGATAAGAGGCACATAATTCAGTTGTCAGGCATATCGTATCGGCGTCACGGAAAGTGTCAAATAATCTCTCCCCAATTCGCTGCGCTCTGCTTTTCCACAAGTTTTACACATTGCCCATGTTTACAGCACTGGGATAGGATTGGGTCGTGCGAATCGATTCAGCTGAAACCGAAGCCTCCCAACGTCCGCGGCTTCTGATCTGCGAAGACGCACCGATCGAGCGTGCGGGCCTGGCTTATTTGTTGCGCCTGCGGGGGTACGACGTCTGCGAATCTGCCGACGGCGACACAGCGATCCAATCCCTGACAGAAGGAAAGTTTGACCTGCTTCTGCTGGATTTGTCCCTCCCCGGCATCGACGGGTTTGACGTACTGCGGTTCGTTCAAAAGCAGAAGCCCGAAACGCGGGTTATTCTGCTGTCAGGGACCTCCCCGGAAAAGATACAGGAGCGCCTCACCGACCTCCCCGGGCACGTACTTCCCCCGTTACTTCTAAAGCCTGTTGACCCCGAGCAGGTCTATGATCTGGTTGAGATGCAACTCAGCGGACAACTCGATAACCTCAACTGTCAAACCCCCGCCGAGTCCGAAAATAAGACCGGCGATCAATTCTCACACAACTGAAAAGGTTATCCTTTTCTGGTTTTGTCGATTGTGGATCGCGCATCCCACAGAATTGGAAATCAGACTGACGGCTATCATTTCGTCCATTCCATGACAACCTTATCCGCCTCGATCTGCAACGCGCGCACACGCGGGTCCTTTCGAAACGCTTCATAGGCTTCGAGCATGTGAGCAACATACAAATCTGCCTGCTCGTTGATCTGCCGTTCCAGGTCAGCCGTCAGTTGTGGGGTGATTTCTGCTGCTTTTTCACGATGCATCGTTCCAAGGGTCGTGCCCCAAACGGTTGCCCCGGCTGACAGCCCCTTTAATCCTCCAAAGTCGTCGGCCTGCAGGTCGTCGCTCCAAGGTTCGTAAATCTGCACCCAGTAGGATCGGCCTGCAGCGTCGCCCCAGCTGCAGGCAAGCAGGTCCGGGTCGCACAGCGCCTCGCACATGTCGCTAACGCGCTGGCCGGGCGATTCGGAAAACGCAGGCACTGCACCCTGTCGCTCGGCAGCGGCGGGGATTTCCTGCTTCAGGTAGAAGATGACGTCGTGATCCTCGGACTTTAAAGGTTTATCGAGCAGCACAAGGACCTTTCGCAAGCCCTGACTGCCCGAACTACCGAGCCGCGTCCGAAGCGCGACGTCACGGATGTTGCTGCGAATCGTCTTCGCGTCCGTATATCGCATCATCGCGGCCAGACGTGGCGAATGTACCGCTGCCTGTGCGATCACCTCAGCAATGTCGTCCGCTTGCTCCAAGGCCGGGCGAAGGATATTGGTGACATCGCCTTCCTTGTTCTTCAAAAGCGGCCGGAACTTGCCCTGCTCGGTCATCTTGTTCAGTAGTTCATGGTACGTATTCTTCGACGCTTTCTTCAGCAGTTTGGCAATGGGCTTGATGGCCTTCAACTGATCGGTCGCAGTGCCGGATGACGTGAGCGCGCTGCGATAGGCTTCCACCAAGTCGTGCGTGAAAATACGGGCGTCGTCGGCGGTGAAATCCGTGGCAGTGTCGCGGGCGGCCAGTCGCAGGGTGATGGCTCCGTCGAGCAACTGCATGGCGATGGGGAGCTGCGTTGCATCGTCAAAATCGGTCATGCCAAAAGTGACATCGCCAAAGGTTTTTTCAGAAGCATAGACGCCAAGATTCCCAAAATGTAGATCGCCGTGGGCCGGGTAGGCGGGCGCAGCGAGCAAGGCCGGCGTGTTTTCCTTGACCCACGCGAAAAAAAAATCCTTCCCGCCTCGCCAAAAGTGATAGGGAGATTGTGCAATGGCGCGCACCTTCATCGGATACCCCAGCGCATCACCGGGCTCGGCGAAGGTGCTCCAGGATCGGTTGAGCAGATCCAATGGTGAATCGTCCGCGCGTACCGAAACACCCACGTTGAGAAGGAAAACAAAAGCAGCGACGAAGGAGGAAAATCGCATGATAGATCCGAATAGATAAAACGAAGCGTGCATGGCCGCCCACGCTTGCCATGCACGCACATGATTTAATTGACGCATCACACTTTGGCTTCGGACGCGTTTGACCTATCGACCGGATGGGCCGAAGGGGTTCCACTGATACTGGCCAGGCTTGTCAAAGTCCGCGTTGGTCGCTGCCGGCAGGGGGGCGGCGGCGAAAGTTACCGTCGCGGTGATCACGTCTCTCATTGCGAACCAGGCGACGTGCCCATCGGCAAAGAGCAGGTTTCCACCCTTACGATGGCGGGTTGTGAAGCGCTGCCAGTCGCCCTTCATCCGGTTGAGGGTACGGGTGGTCAGGCGATTGGCCTGGCCGGACTGTGTTTGATAGAACGTGTCGTCCGCAGCCGTCACTTCGCCACTGGCCATGCGACGTTCGCTCAGAAGGATGGCTTCGTGCGAGGGCTTCATCTTCACGATATTTGCCCGTACGCCCCCGCCTGGGAGCGCCTTGGAGTTGTAACAGTAGGAAATGTAGACGTTACGAGGCTCCGCAGCGGTCACAATGGCGCCGGCGTTGTCGACACGATCACCATACATTCTGTAATAGTTATCGGGCGTCGGCTCGCCCGTGGGCACCGGCCCGGTCGGGCGGTCTGCGGACGGGCAGATCCAGACGCTTGATGATCCAAAGCTCGGCAGCGGGCTGGTGGCGGAATCAAGCTGCATCTGGTCATACGTCGGAAGTTTCATCATCGGCGGAAGCGCGTTGAACCACAGCGCGCCCGACGACCAGCCGCGCCCATCAGGCCCGGTAAGTTTCGTAGCTGCGGTCTCGCCGTCCTGACCGTCGATCGGGATGATGCCCTTGTTTGAATCGGCATACATCGTGAACGCCAGACCCCACTGACGCAGATTGCTTGAACAAGCCACTGCCCGCGATTGCTCGCGTGCCTTGCTGAGGGCCGGAAGCAGCACGCCAATCAGCACTGCAATAATACCAATCACAACCAACAGCTCGACCAATGTAAACGCATTTCGATCTCGTCGCATCATCCAGACCTTTCGTGAGTTTGAGGAACGTCGGAACAATATGGCCGAGACGTTCATGGCGAATGAATGTGTGATTAAGGTTTGATAAAGGAGAAAAGGGGAGAGCGGGGCGAATCCGCCCGGCCGGGCTTACATACAAAGCCACCCGATGAGCCCTGCCGACAGGACCAGCCACGTGGCGTTGATGCGCACTGTCAGTAACAAGGCCAGCGTAACCCCTAATATCCCGATGAGTATCGGTGTTCTGATGTTCTCGTAAATCAATCGCCATGCGACGATCGCGATCAATGTCACGACGACCGCATTCATCCCGCTGAGCGCACCCCGGGCGGTTGGATTTCCCCGGATGCCGGACCAGAACGGGGCCAGCAGCGCGACGAACACAAACGAGGGGAGGAAGATTCCCACCGTAGCCAACACCGCCAACCCCGCAGCGGCTGCGTGCGATCCATACCAGGCGTGACCCAACGTATATCCCACAAACGTCGCGGTCGTCAGAAGCGGGCCGGGCGTGATCTGCCCGACGGAGATGGCATGCGAAAGTTGCTCGTTGGACAAAAAGCCCGTACGTGTCACCAGGTCCGCCTGCAGGTAGCTCGCCAGCACGTAACCGCTACCGAAAAGCGTCGCGCCGATCTTGAGCATCAAGAGAAACAGCGTGAACGCCTTGCCCGCAAAAGGTAACGGAAGTGCAAGCAACGGCAGGAGGGCTGTCGCACCGGCAGACGGTGGGGGCGATTTGATCTCGGCGGGCGTCGTAGATTGATCCTCGCGCGACCGGGCCCATAGCGCACCCGCTAGGGCGCTGCTACCCAGCAATATCAATTCGTATTGCGCGATTCCATATCGATGCCCAAGCACGGCCAGCACCAGTGACGTGATCGCAATGATCCAGCTCAAGGGGCTTGTCAGCGAAGTTCTCGCGAGTCGATACCCCGCGATCAGGATGATCCCCAGCACCGATGCGGTGATGGCTTGCAACGCACCGTTCACGCGCGGGAGCTGGCCGTATGTCACATACATCCACCCCAGAGGCAGGATGATGAGCACTGCCGGCGTGATGAAACAGACGCCCGCAACGACCAGTCCTCGCCGCCCGCCACGCAGATAACCCAGATGGATGGCCAGCTCGGTCGAATTAGGGCCGGGGATGAAGTTCACCGCACTCACCAGATCCAGAAAGTGCGCGCGATCGATCCAGCCGCGCCGGGTGACGACCTCATCCTCGATCATCGCGACATGGGCAGCCGGCCCACCAAATGCGGTGAACCCCAAGCGCGTGAAGACCCAGGCAATCTCACGCAGACGAGCAGCGTCGTGTGCGCGATTCGTCATGCAGTTCTCCCCCCGGTTGCCGGCGCGGTCGATCCGCCTAGGCATTTGGCAAGTAATTCGGAGCGGGAGTTGACGTCATAGAGCTTGTAGAGCTTTTTGACGTACACATGCACGGTATGCGGGCTGAGTATAAGTCGGCTGGCCACCTGTTTTTCACTATCGCCGGCAAGCAGGCATCTCAACGTATCGCGCAGGCGCGGGGGAAGACCGTGTCCGGGCTCCACCATGATCGGGGCCTGACCGAGCGATCGGCCGATGCTTTGGCAAAAGGCGGCGAGCACCTTTCTCCGGACGTCAACGGTGTCGTGCGTGCCGGCCGAGATCGACCGGACCACCCGCGCCGCAGCCGAGAAGTCCGCAAGCTTTTTGGTCTTCAGATTGCTCATCGCAAGGGTCGCTCTTGACGTTATCTGCATCATTACCTGTTTAGGGTAATTGCTCCAGCCATCGAAAACTGCGAGAAGGCTCGCTGGCGGATGAAACTCTAAAAGGACGAACCGCTTTAGTCGATAAAGCCCCGTTCGGCGAGCAGGTGGGATCGCTCTGGGGTGACAGCAAGGGAGCTCGACGACCCGGCCTCGGACAACGCGCCCGAGGCCGGGTTTTTTCATGAGAATCCTGAGGACGTGCCGGAAAGAGTAATCAGCCCAGGTAGGCCTTTTTCTTGCGCCCGCTTAAGTAGCTCTCCATCACACAATTGGCCAGTTCACCGCTTGAGGTATAAAAGGCCACGCCCTTGGTGAGCTTGGTGAGTTGGTCGACAAAGCTGACCCACTCCATTCCGTAATAATCTTCGATCAGCGCAAAGCTCGCGATGCGGCACCCTTCACGCACTGCCAGCACCGCCTCCTTCAAGGTCGCAACCGTGCTGCGCGGGTCGGGTGGATACAGTAGGTAGCAAAAGTCTCCTTCGATATGAGCGGTCGGCTGGCCATCGGTGATAATGAAAATCTGCTTATTCTCACTCGTGCGTTTTTTCAGGATGCGCCTTGCCATCTGCAGGCCCAGGTGCAGGTTTGTGAAATGCTGAGGCGCTTGATCCAACTGGTTGATCGGAACTTTCAGTCGCACCTGATAATCAAAAACGGTGACGGGCTTCGGCATCACCAAAGGCAATTGCGCCTCTGATATTTTGTTTGCGCCGGAATAAAACCCGACAAAGTCGATCGAGTCCTGCGGAAAGCGCTGACGCACCAGTGCCTGCATCGCCATCGCGACTTTCTTGGCTGCCAGGTGCCGGCCATAGCGCATCATGGATCCGGATAGGTCGAGGAGGACCACGGTCGAGCAGCTTGTCACACCCTCATGGAGATGAAGCTCGAAATCAGATTCACGAATGTTGATCGCGGGCAAGGGAGAAGGGCGGGTGGATGTCTCAGTGCGCTCGCCGGTGTCCCCGTTGGGACTGACAGCCGCACCTTGAGATGCCCTCGCCATCGCGTTGCGCATCGTCGCACTCAGGTCAAGCTCGCTGACGGGGTCACCAAATTGATAAGGCTTGGTTCCTTCAATGCGTTCGCCACCCGAGCCGGCCGTCACTTTTTCATGCCCATCTCGTTGCCCCCGCTGGAGATTGGCGAAGACTTCATTGAGCGCCTTGCGCTGCATCTTGCCGACCGCCCGGGGGGTTAAGCGCGGCTTGCCCTTGCCGTCCTTGTCCAGCATCCCTTCCTTGATGAGCTGTTCCAGCAATTCGCTGGTCGCATCATCCTTGGGATCCTTCATCATCTGCTCGATGGCCTTCATCGCCTGGTCGCCATACTGCAGGATAAAGTTCATGAGCTGGTCGAAACCAAAGAGGTTGTCCTGCGATGGGAATTCCTCGCCGTCGAACTCGCCGTAGTGATACTTCATGCCGGTGCATTGTATGCATCGTAAAGACGGTGTGAGAATTGAAATTGAAAAAGGCGGTAGGGTGATGAGCGCTATGCGCGCTCGACCCGCGACTATAATCAGGGCACCCGCTGATCGTCGGCGGAACCTCTACTGGAGATCTGCATGAGAACGCTGCACTCACTTGTTTTCCTGTGCATGATGTTGCTGACCGCACGCCTTGTGACCGCCGATCCCAGCACCACGCAACCCAGCCAAATTTCTGCAGCAGCAGGTGCGCTGCTTGATCAGGTGGACGATGCCTTTTCGAGCTGCGTCACGCTCCGCTGCGCAGGCGTAGTGTCGCTCGAAACCGAATCGACAGCTCAAGACAAACAAGAATCGAAGTTCGAATCGTCCATGTATCGGCCGGGAGCGTTCCGTCACACGATCGCGGATGAGATTGTTATTGTCGGTGCAGGGGAGAAGGCGTGGCTGTATCTGCCCGCCCGAGACGTCTATCAGGTGACGGACTGGAAGGCTGGTGCACCCTTCAGCGACCTTTCCTCGCTCGTGCAGCAATCGCTCCTTTACCAGAATCCTGCGCTTGTACTGGCCTTATCGACCAGTGCTCGAACGGCGATCGTCATGCACACCTCGGCGATTGATCGGGGGAGTGACGTTCTAATTAACAAAAAAACCTGTCCGACCCTGCGCGTGACGCAACGGGATGGTCAGGTCATCGATCTTACATTTGATCCGACAACCCACCTCCTGCGTCGCGTGGTGTTTGACCTGCTGCCCATGTTCCACGCCCGCGGGGCGACCGACGCGAAGTCTGCCAACCTGGTCGTCAACTATTCGATCTGCGAACCAGATGAAACCATCACCCCCGATCAATTTGCATTCACGCCACCCGACGGCTCCCGCGAGATGCCAACCGGGCGCGCCCAGCCCATGATGGCCGGCGGCGCGGACGAACAGTATCCCGTCATGCAGAAGGAAGGTCACCCGCTGCCTGATTTTGCATTGGAAGACCTCGAAGGCGCACAAGTCACGGCTGCATCGCTACGCGGGAAGGTGTCGATTCTTGATTTCTGGGCAACATGGTGCGGGCCTTGTCAGATCTCGCTGGGGCATCTCAATAAAGTATTCGCAGAATACGCCCCGCAAGGACTGCTGGTTTATGCCGTCAATCAACAGGAAGAAAAACCCGTTGTAGCTGCCCATGTGCGCGATAAGGGGTTGAAGATGCCGGTGCTGCTGGATCAGGAAGGCGCGCTGTCGGGATCGCTGGATATTTCGGCGCTTCCAACGATGTTGCTTATCGGACCTGATGGGGTGATTCGCAAGGTGTGGGTGGGCTTCGATCCAGAGAAAGGCGAAGCCGAACTTCGTGCCGCCATTCAAACACTGCTCGAAGAAAAAACGCCTTGATACGCGGTTAAACTGTCAAAAACGGAGCAGCGCGAATTCCCAATCAATCGCTCGGCGGTCACTTCTTCCGCAAGTTGTTGGTAGTCCTTGACGATATGACGTGTGATGGGGTTCACCGTCCGAGACTCTCTCAATGCTGAGGGTCTCGT
>Ga0105047_10001902_pt1 | contig 37544 bp, 35 predicted proteins | sample MAT04_FD_78384 | JGI IMG/M metagenome (GOLD analysis project Ga0105047, IMG submission 78384) | Freshwater microbial communities from Lake Fryxell liftoff mats and glacier meltwater in Antarctica - MAT-04 (megahit assembly) | ecosystem: Environmental > Aquatic > Freshwater > Ice > Liftoff... | reverse complement strand
TGCAGACATTCCTATGACTTGAACGGGTTTCCGACTACGGCCAACGTGGCGTTTTTTTCCTTCTCCCCCCTTTTGGGGGAGAAGGTCGACGAGCGGAGCTCGCGGGATGAGGGGAGCGCGTCACTTCTAGAAGACATTGGAAACCCCTCACCCCCGACCCCTCTCCCCCTGAACAGCGGGGGCGAGGGGAGAACGAATTCAACCCTTTCAAGTCACATTCCTGTCTGCACGATTCATTTTTTTCCCGAGATCAGAGGCTCGCCGTAGGGCAATGGCTCCGGAATCTTTGCAAATTCCGCGCAGGCTTTATAGAGCGCATCGAAGTCTTTGTTCACATCGCCGGAGAGACAGTCGGTCACGTCGCCGAGCAGCGCGGGATATTTATCGCCGAGTTTGCGGAAGCTGAAATCTTCATCGTAGTACGCGTAGACCAGCTTGCGCATATTCTCGATGCCTTCCATCATCAACTTGCCGTAGTCGGCAAAACGCCCGGCCGTATAGTCTTCAGCCTTCAGCGATTCGTGAACAATGTCGCCGGCCATGATGCCGCTCTTCAGCGCGAACATCACGCCTGACGAGAAAATCGGATCGAGGAAACCGTAGGCGTCGCCGACCAGCACCATCCCGTCGGTAGAGCAATGCTTGGAGCGAAACGAGTATTCGCCGGTCATGAAATACTTGCCGGTCTGCGTGCCGACGGCGACGTGCGCTTCGATCCATTTATTCTGCTTCACTTCGCGTTCAAAAATATCTTTCGGCTCGCGCACGCCGTCGCGCAAAAGGTACGCGCCCTCGGCCACGACGCCGACACTGATCATGTCGTTGTGCTGCGGGATGTACCAGAACCAGCCCTTCTGCGGAACGTAGGCGACCGTCGTCGCTCCGCCGTCGATGCCCGGATCGCGCAGCGCTCCTTTAAAGTAGGTCCAGCAGGCCACCTTATTAAGGAGCGGATCTTTGATGCGCCAGTCGTTGCGCGACGCGGCGAGACTCTCGCGGCCGGTGCAGTCGAGCGTCATCCTGGCGTGATAGTCGGTGATCTTGCCAGTGCTGTCCTGCGCGCGAACGCCGATCACGCGCTCGCCGTCTTTGAGGAATTCTTTGACCGTGATGCCTTCGAGCACCGTCGCGCCCTTGGCCTTCGCATTCTCCATCAGCATCTGATCGAACTCCGAACGGAGCACCTGCCAGGTCTGCGCGACGGCCTCCTCGTAACGCGTGTTGAAGTAGAAGGGCTGCGATGCTTTTCCGGAGGGCGAGACGAACTGGACGCTGTATTTTTTAACGAAGTTCGAGCTGCGCATCTTATCGATCAGGCCGAGGCGCTTGAGCGGGAAGTAGGTGAAGGGCAGCAGCGATTCGCCGATGTGATAGCGCGGAAAAGTCTCGCGCTCCAGCACCAGGACCTTGTGTCCGTGCTCCGCCAGGATTGCCGACGAGGACGATCCCGCAGGGCCTGCTCCGACAACGATTGCATCGTAGTTATTCATGATCACCTCGCCGCCGTTCAGCACGATCTATTTAGTACGTATGCGTATATTACGGAGACTGACTCGGGATGCAACTTATTTTGAAATCAAAACATTTCGCCTTCGATTATGGCGGCAGAATCTCCACGATATCCGCCAGCGCCTCGCCCGAGGGCGTCAGCAGCGTGTTATGCCGACCGTAGAGTTTGGTGCTCTGTTCTGCTTTGCTTAACTGCAGCGCGGATATGACGACGTCGTCGGGCTGCACGCAGATGTATGCGCTGGGGCGGCTGGTGTGCTGCACTTTCTGAACGCGCATGATGCTGCCCAGCGGGCGCCGGCCGGTCAAAATGTCTGCGCGCGCGCCGGCGTTAAAGAGGGCCAGATTGATTTTGATCGCCCCGAACTCCACCGGCTTGTTGCTGCCGTCGAGCAGGAGCACCACCTCGCGCACGTAGTCGTCGTCTTCCTGCCGAGATTGAAGCACCTGCAGATGAATGGTCTTATTATGGAAGCCTTCGAGCGCCGGGGTCATGTCTCCGGTGTGAACCAGCAGCGAGCGGTAGGGTTCGGGGACGAGCGACCCGTCGAGCGTGGTATGTTGGGGCAAGGGTTTGCCAACAGCATAGAACACATCCAGAGGATGGAGCGCTCCTGCATGGTTTTTATTTTCCTTCCCCGCCATCGCATGACCCTCGCGCCTGACATCGCGGCTCAATCTAACACGGCTGAGCATTTTGCCAGATGCCTGAATTTTGTTTACTACACCTCGGCGCAGAGGTGTAAAGAATCCAAGTGAGATTTTCCAACATAAGCGAAAGGATTTTCAACATGAAACGCCCTCTGCTCGTTGCCGCGCTCTGTGCCATACTCTCCGCACTCTCCGGTTTTTCTGCCGACAAGGCTCCGCGCGTGGAGTTCATCGAGCCCGAAGGCGCCGGTCCGGATTTCCTGGTGCAGGGCGAATATAGCGGCGAGTTGACCGCGGCGGATGGCTCGAAGAAAAAGCTGGGCGCGCAGATCATTGCCTGCGGAGGCGGCGCGTTCCATTCCGCGTTCTTTCCCGGCGGATTGCCCGGCGACGGCTGGGACGGCCAGACCAAAGTCGAGAAGACTCCCGCCAAGCAAGGCAACCTTCCCGCCGATAGCAAGACCGAAGGCGACAAGACGGTGATCACGCAAGTTTACTCCGGCACGATCAGCGGCGAGACGCTCAGCGGAGCGACCGATAAGGGCGAAAAGTTTGAGCTGAAGAAAGTGACGCGCGCCAGCCCGACGATTGGCGCAAAACCGCCGGAGGGCGCAGTGGTGCTCTTCGATGGCAGCAGCGTCGATAAGTGGAACGGCAAAATGGACGAGCGCAAGCTGCTGAAGTTTGGCTGCTCCACTAAGGACAAATTCAAAGACTTCACGTTTCACATCGAGTTTCGCATGCCGTTCATGCCGACCTCGCGCGGACAGGGGCGTGGCAACAGCGGACTTTATCTGCAGAACCGCTACGAGCTGCAGATGCTCGATTCCTTCGGTCTGGCCGGCGATAACAACGAGTGTGGCGGTTTCTACACGCTGGCCTCGCCCAAGCCGAATATGGCATTCCCGCCGCTGACGTGGCAGACCTATGACATCGATTTCACGATGGCCAAATTCGATGGCGAAGGCAAGAAGACCTCCAATGCAGTGGTCACCGTCAAGCACAACGGCGTGGTGATTCACGATAAACTTGAGCTCGCTAAATCCACCGGCGGCGGCCAGAAGGAGACTCCCGAAGGCGGCGCATTCCAGCTTCAGGATCACGGCGACAAAGTCTTCTATCGCAATATCTGGATCGTGGAAAAGAAGTAAGGTAGCGCAGGCAGGATGCCTACCCATTACATCATGCAGGCATTTGACTGCACTACAGCAACACGCAGGCAGGATGCCCGCGCTACGACTTATCCCGCCATCTTGCTCATCGGTGCCAGCTTGGGGGAGCCGTTTTCGGACAGGCGCAGCAGCGCGTCGGCCATGATCGCAAATTCTTCCACCGTGGTCGCCAGATCGCTTGGGAAGAACGCGGCGGTGGCCAGGATCTGCGTCGGCGTGGCGACGAAGTGGAAGAGTCCTGAGGTGCGGTTATAGAGATTGAGCTGCTGCATCAATTGCGATGGCTTTCCCGCATGGGGCTTGCCGTTGATTAAGTTGCGGAGCTGCTCGGGAACCAGGCGCCAGGCGTAATGCGACTTGGTGATCTCGCCCAGCGGCACGGTGGCGCGCAGAAAACCGTTGCCCGCAGTGAAGCGCGTGTGGCAGCGCGCGGGGCTGATGCGCTCGCGCGCGATGGCTAGCTGGCCTGCGTGATTCTGAGTGCAGAATCCGGCGAACTCGGCCAGGTCGGCGAGTTGATCCAGCGCGTGACAGGGAACATTGCACGGCGCGGCCGCCTTGGCAAATGTCGCCGCAATCTCCTCGGGCATTACCAAGCCCCGTTCGATCACCTGCCGCAGCACGGACAGAGCGTGCCGGCGGTCGTGATTCATCTGGCGAATAATCTGCAGGAGCATGGCGCCGGTAAAATATCCGTCTTCGCGTGGCCGGGGGATCACCGCGTGACGCATCACTACGCCCTGCTCCTGCAACACAAACACAGAACTGACGCTGTGCTGATTGATTTCGTTGAGCGCCTCGATCATCGGAATGCCCGGCAGTTCCGGAATCTCCAGCACCAGCGATTCCATGATCAGCAAGCCGCCAGTCGCGGTCACGTTGTAATTGTCGGTGGATGTCACACCCAACTCGCGGCTTGTGAATTTGATCTTCGCAACAAACGATCGGTAGCCCGGCGCTTCCTGGCAGGGCCAACTGTTCAGCCGAAAGATTCCGATGGCGACATTGGTCAGCGCCTTGTCCGGATCTTTGGCGGTGGTCGGCGGAGCGGCCGGCGTGTTCAGCGAGGTGTTCGAGACCTTCGGCGCGGCGCGCAGCGTGCAGTCGAAGAAATCGTCGCGGGTGCTCCAGCATTCCCCTTCGCTCTTCTCAAGTTCGATCGTCTCGGGGGCCTTGAAATCGACCGGCGTGGGTACTTGGACCATGCGGTAGCATTTGTCACAAAGTACCCCCTTGCCGTAATCGGCTCGGGGACAGACTAGAATTGTACCGCAGTGACAGGTTACATCGAGCGTTTCGGGCAGCGCCATTGTCGTACTCCTCCCCACATTGTGACTCATTGTTGTCGCATAAAGCAACATACCTTAGTCACATTGATAGCACAAGACATGACAAGCTACTTTTCTTTTTGGGGCTTTGGCAAATTCATTGGCGGTTTGGACTTGCGTTGTCTAATTAGAGGGTAATATTTTTCTTTCAACTCATTTGATAGACGAGGGAGTGTCATGCCGCGATTCATTGAGGGGCAGTTGTCCGTTAAGAAGGGCGCTCGTTTTGGGATCGTCGTTGCACGAACCAATAGCCTCATTACCGAACGCCTACTAGAAGGAGCGCTGGATTGCCTCGTCCGTCACGGCGCCGACGACAATAGCATAACGGTCGTTCGCGTTCCGGGCGCTTACGAACTTCCCGTCGCGGTTCAGGCGCTCTGTTCGAATAAATCGATGAACGCGGTGATCGCTCTGGGCTGTGTGATCCGCGGCGGCACGCCTCATTTTGATTACGTGGCCGGCGAAGCCAGCAAGGGTTTGACGCATGCCGGATTGGGAGCGGGTATTCCGGTGGCATTTGGCCTGCTGACCTGCGATAACTTGGAGCAGGCATTGGAACGGGCCGGTGCCAAAGGCGGCAACAAAGGCTGGGAAGCCGCCCTGAGCGCGATCGAGATGGTTGATCTGCTCAGCCAACTGAAGAAAACACCATAGGAGTTTGCGGCAGCACTTCCCGTACGTCGCGCATGAACATGACATCGAACGCCACACTGAGCCATCCACGCACGACCGGGCGCGAGCTCGCGTTGCAGTACCTTTACATGCATGACATTCTTGAAGGCAAGGAAGTGCATAGCTTCGAACAATATATTGGGCAGCAGCAGCCCGCGCCGGATCTGGAGAGTGTCGATTTTGCGCGCGAGCTGGTCAACGGCGTCGTGCCGCATCGCGATGAGCTCGATACCGATATCGCCTCTGTCGCCGACAATTGGAACATCACGCGCATGGCCGCTGTCGACCGCAACATTCTGCGCCTGGGTCTGGCGGAGATGATCATCCATCCCGGCACGTCGCACAAAATTATTCTGAACGAAGCCGTCGAGCTGGCCAAGCGCTACTCCTCGGAGAGCGCCGGCGCCTTCGTCAATGGCTTGCTCGACAGACTGCGCGCGAAGCTGCGGCCCGAAACCGTCACACCCGCGCCGTAAAGGGAACGCAGCATTCCTGAAGATGGAACACACATTCTGAAAGGTGGAGCAGACATTCCGAGGTGGAAGCAAAAGTGGAGCAGACATTCCGAGGTGGAAGCAAAGGTGGAGCAGACATTCCTGTCTGCTCGAAAGTGAATCGATGCAGGCAGACATGAATTACATGTCTGCCCACCCAGCGAGGGGGGAGCCATGAAAGACGCAGTCAACGCGGCGATCCTCGACACCATGCCTGCTTTTCACGTCACTCCGTTTCTTGAAATGCTGCTCGCGCGGCAAGACCTCACGGCCGAAGGCGCCGCCGAAGTGATGGAAGCGATCATCTTCGGGCGCGTCAATGCGGCCAGCATCGGCGCCCTGATGATTGCCTTGCGCATGAAGGGCGAGACCGTTACTGAGATCGCAAGTTTCGCCAAAATGATGCGTACGCATTCACGCCATGTCAAAGCTCCTCCGGGGGCGCTGGACACCTGCGGCACCGGCGGCGACCAATGTTCCACATTCAATATCTCGACGACCACGGCCTTCGTTGCGGCCGGGATGGGCATCCCCGTCGCCAAGCATGGCGGCCGCGCCGTAACCAGCCGCTCGGGTTCGCCGGATGTGCTGAAGGCGCTGAAGGTCAACATTGAAATTCCCGTTGAGCGCGTTGAAAAATGTCTGGCGCAACTGGGCATCTGCTTCATGTTCGCGCCGACGCACCATCCGGGAATGGCCCACGTTGCGCCCGTGCGAAAAGAACTCGGCGTGCGCTCGATCTTCAATCTGCTCGGCCCGCTCTCTAATCCAGCGTTGACGCAGCACCAGTTGCTCGGCGTCTTCGATCCCTCACTTTGCCAAGTCTTCGCGGAAGTACTCCACGCGCTTGGCAGCGCAAGCGCGATGATCGTCTGCGGGACGGGCCCTGGCGGCAAAGGGCACCTCGACGAGATATCAACCTTCGGCCCGACGCGCATTGCTCGGCTGGAGTCCGGCAAAATCACGATCGTTGATTTCGACGCGGCCAAAATGGGCTTCGCCGTTCCGCCGCCCGACGCGCTGCACGCCCACAGTTGCGAACACAGCGCGCAGATCGTGAAGAACGTGCTCTCCGGCGATCACGGCTCCGCTCGCGACATCGTGGTGCTTAATGCCGCAGCAGCCGCGGTCGTGGCCGGCAAGGCCGCGACATGGACCGACGGAATCAAGCTCGCCGAAAAGAGCATCGACGACGGAAGCGCGCTGAAGATGCTCAATGCCTTAATCCTCGCAACCAAGTAACGCAGTTCCTTCTCCCCCCGTTCGGGGGAGAAGGTCGACGAGCGAAGCTCGCGGGATGAGGGGCATGCGTGATTGCAAGGTCAGGCGCGCCCCTCACCCCCGACCCCTCTCCCCCTGAACAACGGGGGCGAGGGGAGAACGACCCTGACTCACCGCAACCTTGACTTAGCTTCTGCTTCGAGCTATTTTAACTGTGTAGCAAAGATGCATTTTGCTTCTTTGCCAAGGCCCCGCTTGCTCGATGGAGTGCGGCACGCTCGAGCTCCGGGCTACAAGAAGAGTGGGGCCTTAAATGCTTATCGAGTTTGAACTGTATCAGGTCATCATTACCGAAGGCTCGCAGACACAAGTGATTGTTGTTAAGGAGAAGGGCGGCGAGCGCTTTTTTCCGATATATATCGGCCACAACGAAGCGATGGCGATCGACCGCAAGCTCAACGATGTCCAAGTGCCTCGCCCGCTGACCCATGACCTTCTTCACAACGTCGTCGAAATGATGGGCGGCACGCTGATCCGGATCGTGGTCAACGATATGCGCGAAGATTATTATCTGGCTCTGCTGGAGATCCGCCGCGGCAACGACACCATCCAGGTCGATTCCCGTCCGTCCGACGCGATAGCACTGGCCGTCCGCGCAAGCTGTCCGATCTTCGTCGAAGAACAGGTGCTCAACGCGCTGCAGTCGCGCGGGACCTGATTTATCCGTCCTCGTATTGGGACTGACAAGCGGACATTCAGCCATTACAGTTTATTCACGACAGTGGGTGGCCTTGCCGGTCGTAGAGGTTCTCGATCAATGATGCTCGACCAGATACTGCAAATGGGAATCCTGGGGATCGTCCTGGTTCTCGGAAGCCTGTTGATTTTTTTGGGTATGACCGTGGGTCTGACCGCGCTGCTCTACCATCGCCGCGGAATGGCCAAAATGATGATGGAGAGCAAACGGAGCAGCAACGTCAACGAGCGGATTGAAGAACTTGAAAAGCGTTATGCGAAATTGGAAGAGTCGAACGCGCACGCGCACATGCTGATTGCCGACGAGCAGCGTCAGTTGGATCGGCAGCTCGAACGAAAGCTGACCACGCTTCTGCCTGATAAAATGCCCGACCACCTGTCGGAGCCCGACGGCGATAAGTCGCGCCGGCGCGGACGCCGCAGCCGCGAATCCGCAAGCGAGTAATCCGGGTAGGGTGGACAGACATCTGGGTGGGGCAGACATTCCTGTCTGCCCGATCCCAAGCAGACAGAAATGACTGCTCCACTTTTTTCCAACTGCAGTGCATGCTCAAATCAGCAAAGCGAGTTTAAATAAAAACGGACAGGCGCAAGCCTGTCCGTTCGTGTTTTTTACTGCAATGACTACTTCTTTTTCGCGGCCGGTTTCTTTGCTGCCGGTTTCTTTGCTGCGGGCTTCTTCTTCGCTGCTGCCATTACGTTACTCCTCCAATTTCGATGCTGCGCTTCTACGCTACAGCCTCGCACCCTGAATTGACCGCCGGAAATCAAAGCACGTCGCACATGCGCGCGTTCGCCGACGATCTAAACTTTTAACATTACAAACCTGAGAAAGGACCCCCGAAATTTAGTTCAACTCTCACGTTTGTAATTTTCAAAATTCGTTTCAAGTCAGGTCGCAAATCGAAAGTGGAGCTCATGTTCAAAGTAATTCTCACATCACAATCTAAATTCAATACTGTTCTACTACCGTAAATTTGGGCTCCGCGTCAAGAGGCGAGTAGAAAAAATGCGCGTTTGGACTTGAAGGGTCAAATTATTCCTGATGGGCACGAGACGCTCGCGCGGCGTTTATTTGCGCGTTTTCGGCGCAATATTTATCAGCGTTTTGCGCGAACGAACACTGAGAAGCAGGCGCTGCGCATCCGCGTTTTGCGGATCGATGCTCAGCGCTTTTTCGAACGCCGCTTCGGCTTCATCGAGATGTCCCTGCCGCTGCAGCGCGCGGCCGCGGCCGCTGGATGCATCCGCCAGGCGCGGGTCGAGCTCCAGCGCGCGCGTGAAATGAAAGAGCGCCTCTTCGTCTTTCAACACCGAGAGCGCCGCCAGCGCCATGTGATGGTGCGCCAAGCCGTTGCGCGCGTCTGCGCGCACCGCCGACTCAAAGCGCACGCGCTCGGAGCGGTAGCGGCGGTATCCTTCGAACGCAAAGCGCAGCGAGTGATAACCGACTGCGTCCTGCGGCGAAGCCATCGTGGCGCGGTCGAATGCCGCAGTGGCCTCATCAATCTCTCCGGCTCGCAGAGCCAGCGTGCCGCGCTCTACGTTGAGCTGCATATTCTGAACGCTGCCCGCCGCGCCGTAGTTCTCAAGAACCACGCGCGCTTCTCCTGCGCGTCCGTCGCCTTCCAGAAGCTGCGCGCGAAGCACTACCGCCCGCGAGGCGACCTCGGTTTCCTTGTGGCCGCGCTCGGCGCGCATGGAGTTGCGCGCTTCCATGACGGCTTCGCGCAGAATCTTGTCGATGCCCGGCACATCGCCCAGCCGCAGCCGGTGGAAGCGCGCCCGAGCCACCTGCACAAAGGCAAGGTCGTAGAGCGCGCTGGCGCGCCGCGGACTCTGCAGAGCGCCCTTGGCGTGCTCCTCCAGTTTCTTCAGCGTCTGCGTCACGGCGTGAGCCGTGTCGTCGCGCGTCTCCGACAAGCCCGTCGCTTCACGCAGCCGGCCGAGCAGATCGTACGCCTGCAGGCAGCGCGGATCGGCCTGCAGCGCGCGCACATAACGCTCCTCGGCGCCTTCCAGCAGTCCGGTGCTCTCGAAGAGTTCACCCTGATGCAGATGCAGCCGGGCCTCCTTGGGAAAGCGCAGGATCGCTTCGGCAATTTCAGCCAGCGCCGCGTTGAGGTTCTCCGGCCCACCCGGATTGAGCGTATGGGTGAATGAAATGTTCAGCGCCGCGTTCGCATTTCGTGAATCAAGCTGCGCCGCTTTGCGGAATGTATCCAGCGCCTGCTGGCGCTTGCCACGCAGCAGATAGCCGCAGCCCAGCGCATTCATGGCCTCGGCGGAACTGACATCGAGCTGCGCGGCGCGTTCCAGGTAATCGATGCGTTCGTGGATCAGCTTGCATTCGACGCGGGCCAGTTCCAGATTGACCAGCGCTTCGCCGGAGGGCTCGCGGCGCGGCTCGGCAGCGCGTTCCAGCGCGATGGCCTGTTCGTAACAGGCGATGCCATCCTTCATGCGTCCGGCGTCGCAGAGCACGTTTCCAAGATTGTTCAGCAGCGTCGGGCGGTGCGGCGCGATGGCCACGGCGCGGCGATAGATATTCTCCGCTTCCTTTAGATCGCCGCGGCGATATTGCAGCGCGCCCAGCCGGCCCAGCAGCGTCGCGTCCTGCGGATTCTTCGCCAGCTCCGTGCGCAGTTCGGCGATGGCGCGGTCAAGCGGGTGAATGTCTGGACGGCGCGCGCGGTCGCTGATGCTGGAGATCACGCGGCGCTTCTTTGGCGCTGGCGCGACGATCTCTGCTGTTATCTTTTTCTTTTTACGTTCATTGAGCTGACTCACGCTGCGTTTTCCCCCGGCCGTTACTCGTTTACGGAATGCGACTTGCGACTTCGCCTTCCGTTTGCGCGCATTATCGGACGCCGACTTTTTCTTTGAAACTGTCATGCGTCTCCCTGTTGCGTGTTTAATCCCTTCGGCTTTTCGGCAGGCTTTACTTGATGAATTTCCGGAGGCGGGGGCGCCCCTGTGCCTGTCTTCACCCAAGGCAGACTAACCTGTTATTTCCCTAATAGCAACCAGCACTAGTGGTCCGCCTCCTTCGCCACGCACCATTTTATAATCTTCAAAATATTTTTCAGAAAATGACCTGAGAAGCATTTACGCAACTGTTCAACAACGCGCAGAACGACCCCTCGAAAATTTCCTTCCTTATAGTGTCGCAAAGTTGAGTTGATTGGGTGGGCTCGTTCTCCCCTCGCCCCGCTGTTCAAGGGGAGAGGGGTCGGGGGTGAGGGGCGTCGCACGAGTCGCTTGCAGTCACACGCGCCCCTCATTTCGCACTCGCTACGCTCGTGTCGACCTTCTCCCCCGAAAGGGGAGAGAAGGAAAAGAAAAAGCCGGCAAAAAATGCCGGCCACTCCTTTTATTGCCGAACGAGTGTTTTATAAATTTGGAAACAGTGCAGTAGCCACATCAGGCTCGTTTGCCGAGGCTGTTGGGGCCGGTCGCTGCACCATTGTAAGACGAATGGGCATTTGATTCTTCACGCGCATCAGATTCTCCAGCACCACTGCGGCGATGGTCGCTGCGGCGCTTGGACGTGCCGTGGCTTGTGCCGCCTGGCGCATGCGCCCGGAAAGCTCGCCCTCATTCAACACGCGCCGCAGCTTGTAAACGAGATGCGCGAACGACTGCGCATGCAGCGCGGCGCCGTTCTCAAGGAGGAAATGGAGATTGCGTTCTTCCTGGCCGGGAATGGGATTGGTCACGATCATGGGCAGCCCCATCGCCAGGCACTCGCTACTGGTCATGCCGCCGCAGCGTGAGACCGCAATGTCGCTGGCCGCCATCAACTCATGCATGTTTCGCACATAGCTCAACGGGACGAGATTGGCCACACCCGCCGCGCTGACTTTGCGCATCGACTCGAACGCCGCTTTGTTGTGTCCAGCCACGGCCAGGAATTGCGTCTCGGGAAACACGCGCGCCAGTTCCGCCGCCGTGCGATCGATGCCGCCCATTCCGCCGCCGCCACCACTGATCAGCACCGTCGGAAGGTTTTCGTTCAATCCCAGATATCGGCGCATGATCCGTTTTTCGGGATAGTCCTGACTGAAGACCGGCAGCACCGGAATGCCCGTGACTTGAATCTGCGACTCCGCAATACCGCGCTGGCGCAGCACGGCAGCCATCGCCTGCGTCGCCACGAAGTAGCAATCCACGCCGGGATGAATCCACACCGGATGTACGTCGTAATCGGTCAGCACCACGCCCAGCTGCCCGCTGTATTCCCCGCTGCGACGCAAGGCCGCGACGGCGGCAGCCGGAGTAAAGTGCGTGCAGATCACATAACTGGGCTGATGATTCAGCACCGCGTTGCGAATGCCGCGCGTCTGCAGACTCTGCAGATAACCCGCCATGCGTTTAAAGCGGCTCTGTGTCTGCTGCGCTTCAGTGCGTTCATAAAGCATGCGCCAGATCGAGGGCATGTGCGAGACCAGCATTTTATGAATCGATGAGAATCCGGCGCGAAAGAGCGCCGACGTATGCTGCAGCACGTCCATGTGCACGACGTCGTAGTCGCGCTGGCGCTCCGCAAGCGCGCTCTGCACGGCTTCGGCTGCGCGCAAATGACCGTCGCCTGCCTTCATGGAGAGCAGCAATATTCGATGCGGCGTTTTCACATTGCCCCCACAAGCCGGATGGCGTCAATCTCGTCTTCTTCTGTTTCCGCTTCAATCACTTCCAGCAGCGGTTCGTGATTGTCCTTGAGCCAATAGACCAGCTTCAGTTCGCCGCTCTCTGTCTCAACCAGCGCCGTACAGTTCTCAACCCAGTCGCCTGTGTTGCAATACAGCATGCCGTCGACCTGCTTGATCACCGGCTGGTGAATGTGCCCGCAGATCACACCGTCGAACTTTTCCTTGCGCGCTTCATGCACCACCACTTCTTCAAAGCGCCCAATAAATTTCACGGCGTCCTTGACGCGCGATTTTGTATACGCAGCCAGCGACCAGTACGGCAGGCCGAACCGGCGCCGAAGCACGTTCAGCAAACGGTTCAGAATCACCAGGTAGTCGTAGGCTGCGCTGCCCAGCACCGCCAGCCACTTGCGGCTCTGTACGATCATGTCGAATTCGTCGCCATGAAGAATTAAAAGCCTGCGCCCGTCCGCGGTGCGATGCTCAGCGCGCAAGCTGATCTGCAGCCCGCCAAATTTTTGTCCCGCATAATCCCGAAAGCATTCGTCGTGATTGCCCGGAATGTATGTCACCTTCGCACCCTTGCGCGCCTTGGACAGCACGCGATGGATGACGTTGTTAAACGATTGCGACCAGAACCAGCGCCGCTTCAATTGCCACACATCAATAAAATCGCCGACCAAATACAGATACTCGCATTTGGTGTGCTGCAAAAAACTGAGCAGCACGTCCGCGCGACAATCGCGCGAGCAGAGATGGGTGTCTGAGATCCAGACGCTGCGATAGTGCGTTTTGCTCAATCGATACGCTCCTGAAGGAGAATAACTTCTGTATCGTTCGAGATTAGACCTCAGCTGTATTAAGAGCGGACGAAGCTTTGATAATGTTTTGATAGCCTGAGACTTGTGAAATTACAGGTTGTGTTATTTCGAGTCAATTTATAGCGATCATTTCGCTTTCGGCGGCGGCGCTTTGATCACGTCCTGCAACTCTTTGATGATGGCATCTATCTTGTCCAGCGTCTGCGAATAGCTCTTCCGCTTTTCAACATCCACATGCTTGAGCAGTTCGAGTTCGGTGCGCCCCTGCGTCAGTTCTGTGTGCGCATCTTTCAGCATGCCCAGCAGCTTCAGTTTCTGATTCTCCAGTCCGCGGATCAGATAATCGGCGCGCCGCCGCGACTCCTCGAAGCGCTGTTCTTCCTTTTGCTTATCAAGCTGCTCGCGAACTTTCGGATCGGCAAGCGCCTCTTCTTTGATCTTATCGAGCTGCCGGAGCGCCGATGCCGCCCGCAGCAGCACCTCCGGCCTGTCGCTGTCGGCCAGTTGCTGCAGCGCTTCGGTTGCCGGTTTGCCGATGGCGAGCAGCGCCTTCTCGCCTTTTTCGCGATGCTCCGGATCGTCGTGCAGCATTTCTTTGACGGCTTCGGCGATAACAATCCCCTGAGCGTCCGGATCGTAATGTAGCGCCTCGACCAACACCGTTCCGGCGCCCTGCGAATTATAAATGATCAGATCGACCGCGCGGATCTCATCGGGAGCACTGACGGGAACAGCGAACTCCCATTTGCTTTCAGCCGTCTTCCAGTCTTTGCTCAGGATTGTAAACTCGAGCTTGTTCCACCCTTGCTTCAAATCGCGCGGATTGGATTCGTGCCACTGGTAGGTCACCGACGTCTGCAGCGCCAGAGCAAATTGAACGGGCCGCGCGGTGGGCAGATACACAAAGAGTCTAATTTTGCCCTGCCGGTCCACGCCAAAGCAAGTGAGATGCTTGAAGGCCGTCTTGTCTTTGTCGCCGCCGCTGAAGATCAGCTTGAGCAGCTTGCGCTCACCAATCGTGACCTTCTCCGCCGCGCCCGGATCGCCCCACTCCTCCAAAGCCCAGGTCCCGCGCTCCATCCCCGGCACCGTCTTCTCCGGAAGCTCCGGAATCTCAGCCGCAAGCACAGCCGATGCAACACAGAAGAGTAACGCGCAACGCAGCAGCATAAAAAACCCCAAGTCCGCCCTAAACTTTCCACCCTGATCCCCGCATGCGCAAGCGCTAACTGTCATCTCGATCCGTTTTGGATTGCTCCGTGCCAGCGCTGCGATAAAGTAGTGAAGAAGGCAGGGGAGAAATCGGAGCCGACATGGCCGCCACAACATCGGACCTCACCGCCGCAGGCATCGGCGCAGTGGTCGACAAACTACAGCAACTCAAGCGCAAGCACGACGACGTCCGCGTCAAGTGCGGCATCATCGGCGTCGCCGGCAGCGGCAAGTCCACGCTCATCAACGCCATCGCCGGCGAGAAGATCGCCGCCGTCAGCGCCACCGGCGAACAGACCATGGAGCCGCAGGAATTCCACAGCGGCGGAATTGTCTTCGTCGACCTGCCCGGTTGCGGCACTCCGCAGTGGCCCAAAGCCACTTATCTTCAGCGCCTCAATCTCTCGACATACGACTGCTTCATCCTGGTCACGGCCACGCGCTTCTTTGAATGCGACGCGTATCTGTTCCAGGAGCTTGCCGAGAAACTCAAGAAGCCGTGCTTCGTGGTGCGCAACAAATTCGATCAGGCCATCGACGACGGACGCTTCGACAAAGACATGGGCGAGGAGCAGGTGCGGCAGGAGATCATCGCCAACGTCTCCAAAAACCTCGAGCCCGCCAGAGTCAGCCGTGTCTACCTGATCGCCGCACGTCATCCCACGCGCTACGACCTGCCCGTGCTGCTCCAGGATATTTACAGTTCGCTGCATGGATTAAAGCGCGAACGCTTCGTTGCTGACATGGCCGTACTCTGCGATGAAGCCTTGAACGAGAAGAAAAAAGTCGCCGAGAAGCTCGTCGGAATTTACTCCGGCCTTGCCGCCGCGAACGCCTGCAATCCCATTCCGGGCTTGGATATCGGCGTCGATGCCGGACTGCTCCTCAACCTCAGCCGCGAGATCATTAAAATCTACGGCCTCTCGCAAAGCTACGAAGATTTTCTGCGCTCCACGCTGGGCGAGCGAAAAGTTCAGTTCATGGCCGTGCAGCACATCATCGCGCGCATCGGCTCGCGCTACTTGACCGAAGAGGCGATCCTCTACTTCTTCAGAAAAATGGCCTCGCGCGTGGCCGTGAAGCAGGCCGCCAAATGGGTGCCCTTCGTCGGCACACTGGTCGCCGCAGGCATCGCCTTCAAAATGACTTTCGGATTCGGCGAGACGCTGCTCGACGATTGCGAAAGCGGCGCCAAGGAAGTGCTCGCTCTGCTGGCGAATTCAAACATGCCGCTGCCGCCGCCGATCGGATAACGGGTGATGCAGACAGGATAATGGGTGGCGCAGACATTCCTGTCTGCACGAAGCAATAAACGAGCAGACAGGAATATTGACTTGAACCGGTTGTTTTCGCTCGTGCTGTTCCTTGCCGCCGAGCGGCAACGGGATATTAGCCGGGGGCTGCGTCCGCAGCAGCGGACGCAGTCCCCGGAGTGTCGCCTCGAAGTAGACAGCGCCCCGGCGGCGAAAGCCGTGGCCGTCAGCCCCAACCGGGGCGAAATGTGATAGCCAGGGGCGAAGCCCCTGGACCATTGCCCCGCGCGCGCCAAAGCCCTGAAGGAGCGAAATAAATCCGTGCACTGCCTTCTATTTCGCCCCTTCAGGGCTTTGAATCGTTGATGCGTTTTTTCCAGGGGCTGCGCCCCTGGCTATCACATTTCGCGCCTTTGGCGCTAACGGCAACAATTCAACGCCGCCTCCAGCTCGTAGCGCATCTTGCCAATTGCGGCGTCGGAGTGCCCTCCAGATTCTATAATTTAGCAAAATGTGGTACGGCGTCTCGAAACCGCAACCCCGGCGTGTTAGATTACAGCCCTGATGAAGTCCGTGTTGCTCTTATCGATCCTCCTGCTGCTCACAACGGCGCTCCGCGGCGAAGAAGACGTCGAGGCGGGTCCGTTGCCGCCCGGCGCGATTGCCTACTCCGGTCCCGGCAAACTCAACGCGCTCTCCATTTCTCCCGACGGAAAACTGATCGCTACCGGCGGCTCGGAAGGCATCGTCCGTCTGTGGGACGGCAAGAGCGCGAAAAAAATCCGTCAGTTCGCCGCGCATGACGCGGCCTGCGTGGACGTGGTCTTCGCCGCCGACGGCCTGTCCGTCTTCACCTGCGGCGGCGATCGCACGCTGCGGCAGTTTGACCTCGAAGGAAAAGAAGTGCGCCGCTTCGAAGGCCACAACGGCGAAGTCAGCCGCGTGCGCGTCTCGCCCGACGGCTTGCACATTGCCAGTACCGACACCTCCGGCGTGCGTATTTTTGATCTGCGTAGCGGCAAACAATTGCATCTGCTCAGCGGCCATAAAGTGCCAGGCGACCCGCGCGCGTCGACGCCGCTAAGCATCGAAGGCCTCGCCTGGTCTCCCGACGGACGTATTCTTTTTACCGAAGCCAATGACGAGACCGCGCGGCTCTGGGATGCCGGATCGGCGCAGACGCTCCGCGTCCTTCCGCAGCACGACGGCTCAGTCGCCGCCCTCAGCCTCTCGCCCGACGGACGCTGGGGAATCTCCACGCGCGGCGGCGGGCGGCTGCGCATCTGGGAACTGGCCAGCGGAAATGTCAGCCGCGTGATCAGCGGCCATAGCGCCGATATTACCTGCAACGCATTTTCGCCCGACGGCCGCTACATCCTGAGCGGAGCGGGCGACGAAACGCTGCGCCAGTGGGTCACCGAATCAGGCATGGAACTGCGCCGCTTCAAACTGACCAGCCCGCCGCAAAGCGTCTGTTATGCGCGCAATGGAAAAGTCGCGGTGACGCTCTCGCCGGCCGAGGGCGTCGTGATCTGGGACATGCTCGCGCCGCCCAAGCCCGTGCTGAATGTTTTGCTCGCCGGTCCGGACAAAGCGTGGGAGATGCTCAGCGGGGCCAACTACGATTCGCGCAGCGCGGCCGCGCAGGTTTTCCTCAGCATGCCGCCCGCCGAAGCGCTCGCCGATATCGAAGCTCGGCTTAATAAGGAAGGCGCGGCCGACGACGCGGCCAGCAAGCGGCTCATCGATCAGCTCGACGACGCCAATTTCGTCGTGCGCGCGCGCGCCTTCGACGACTTGAAAACAAGCGGGCCTCGCGCGCGGGTCGCCTTGCGCGCCGCGCAGTCGCACGTCTCCGAAGAAGTGCGCATGCGTGTCGCGGAGCTGCTCAGCAGCATCGGCGGCGCGGATGATTTCCGGATTCCGATGCTCGTCGAAATGCTCGGCATGATCGGCACGCCGCAGAGTCGCGCACTGCTCACAAAGATTGCATCGCAGAATCTGTCGATTGCCGCTCACGCGGCGGCAGTGCTGGCGCGCGAGAAGTAGCAGTTGTTCTCCCCTCCCCTTGAGGGAGGGGGTAGGGGGAGGGGTGAACGGTGCCTTGCAAATTTGTGCGTCCTCACCCCGCACCCCGCGTTCGCTACGCTCACGTCGACCCTCTCCCTCAAGGGGAGAGGGAAACTGCAACCGGGCAGAAAATTTATGTTAGAGTCGGCTCAGTTCGAGCGTCCATTCGTTCGATACTGCGAATACTTGAGAGCGTGTGATGGCTGAGAAACTTCAACTGAGCGTGCTGATTCCCGTCTTCAATGAAGAACGGAATCTGCTCGCGTGTCTGGATTCGGTGCGCGAATTGGCGGACGAGATTTTTGTCGTCGACAGTTTTTCGACCGACAAAACCGTTGCGATCGCAACGCAGTCGGGCGCGCGAGTCGTGCAGCACGAATACATCAACTCCGCGGCGCAGAAGAACTGGGCCATTCCGCAGTGCAGGCATGAGTGGGTCTTCATCATCGACGCCGACGAACGCGTGACGCCAGAGTTACGTAAAGAAATTCAGGCGTTGCTCACGCGCCCCGGCGGTCCGGCGTGCGACGGTTACTTCGTCGTGCGCCGAAATTATTTCCTCGGCCGCGAGATCAAGCATGGCGGATGGGAGACCAATGACGTGCAGCGCCTTTTCCGCCGCGAGATGGGCCGCTACGCCGAGCGTGAAGTGCACGCCGATGTGGCGATCAAGCACGCCGACGGCAAACTGGGAACTTCCGGAAAGTTGAAAGCGAAGCTCGATCACGACACCTGTCCGCCCGACGGGCTCAACTCATTTTTCCAGCGCTTCAACCGCTACACCACGCAGGCCGCGGAGCGCTACCATCGCGAAGGGCGCAAGCCGGCGGTCTGGAAAATGTTCTTCCACCCGGCGTGGGAATTTTTCAAGATGTACATTCTCAAGCGCGGTTTCCTGGACGGCATTCCGGGACTGGCCGTCTGCGGATTCTGCGCCTTCACACGCTTCGTCCGTTACGTCAAACTCTACGGCCGCATTCAGCAGGGCCTGCCCCCCCCCGTTGCGTACGACAAAGGCACCACCACCTCGCGGCAGATCGATGGCGTCAAAGACGCCGCGCCGGATTCAGCCGCAGCCCAAGGTCTCACTTGATGAAAGATTTATGGCGTGCATTCAAACTGGTCTTGCCGCACCGCGGCATGCTGGCGATATATCTTTTGACCTCATTGGGCCTCGCAGTATTTGGCAGCGCGCCGCTGATTTTGTTAAAAACCTTTCTAAACAAGCTGCAAAGAACCCCGCCGCATGACGCGCCCGGGCGCTACGTGGATGAGCTGCTAACGGCGCAATTCGGCAGCGGCAAGGAATACATCTATGCGCTCTGCATTCTCACCTTCGGGTTATGGGTGATGAAGGCGATCTTTGATTTTCTCAACACATACATCGTCGCCTGGCTTTCGCAGCGCCTGCGCCTGGAGGCGATGGAGCAGGTCATGCGCAAACTGCTGCTGCTCGATCAGCCCTTCTTCGACAAGCAAAAAGTCGGCGACATGGTCAGCCGGATGGTCCTCGACGGCGAGAACCTGCGCCGCGTCGTGAAACTTTTTCTGGATTTCGTACGCCAGCCGTTCATGGTAGTTTCTCTTGTCGCGATCGCGGTGTATTACGATCCATATCTTTTTTTGATTGGCGCGATAGGCGTGCCCTTTGTCGTCGTGCCGCTCTTTAAGGTCGTGCGCAGCGTCGGCCGCCAGACCAGAAAATATCTGGAGAAGTCTGCTGAAATGACGCAGGCGATGCTGCAGAACCTGCAGGGCATGCGCATCATTCACGCCTATGAGGCGTCCGAAAAAGAAGGCAACAGTTTCGCGGCCATGGCGCAGAGCCTCTTCCGCACGGGCATGCGGCGAAGCCGCAGCCGCGCCATGCAGCACCCTCTGACCGAAATGATGCTCGGAGCGGGGCTGGTCGGCGTGATGTTTGTCGGCGGCGTGAAATTTTTCGACGACCCCAATGCGGATCCCTCCGGTTTCCTGATTTTCATTGCCGCACTCGGTCTTTCGTACGGCCCGGTTCGCGCGATGATGGGCTCGATCGCCGAGCTTGCTGAACTGCTTCCATCCGCCGAACGCACGTTTGAAATCCTCGATGTCAAACCCACTATCGTCGACCTGCCGGACGCGCAACCCTGCCCGCTCCTGAAGAAAGAGATCGTCTTCGAAAACGTCAGCTTCGATTACGGACGCGGCATGGTTCTCAACAAGCTCAACCTCTCAATTCGGGCCGGCGAAAAGATTGGCATTGTGGGCCGGACCGGCGTCGGCAAATCGACGCTGCTCTCGCTGCTGCTCCGTTTTTACGATCCCACGGCCGGGCGAGTCCTGATCGACGGCGTCGACATTCGGCACTCCACGCTGGCGACGTTGCGCGTGCAGATGGCCTTGGTCAATCAGAGCCCTTTTCTCTTCCACGCCAGCGTCGCCGATAATATCCGCTACGGAAAGCCCAATGCCTCGGATGAAGAAGTGGCCGAGGCCGCCAAGCTGGCCATGGTTCACGATGAAGTCATGGCGCAGCCTGAAGGCTACCAGACGCTCTGCGGCGAACGCGGCGGCGAACTTTTCTCCGGCGGGCAGCGTCAGCGCATCGCCGTCGCGCGCGCAATCCTGCGCAACGCGCCAATCCTTCTTCTCGACGAAGCCACCAGCGCGCTCGACGCCGACAGCGAACGCCGCGTGCAGGAAGCGATCGACAAACTGGTGATCAGCCGCACCAGTCTGATTGTCGCGCACCGCTTGAGTACGCTGCGAAACGTCGACCGCATCCTCGTCTTCGGCGACGAAGGCGGCATCGAAGCCATCGGCACGCATCAGGAATTGATGATCACCTCCAAGACCTATCATCTGCTCTGGATGCAGCAGCACGGCGGAAAAGACGACGGCGAAACGCGCATCATGCTCAATCGCCGCGTCAGCGAAAAGATTTAGCCAGTGGCGCAGAGTGAAAAGTGTTCGCGCGGGCAGAGACACCCGCGCCACTAGCTACCGAATTGTCATTGACCTCCTTTTCCGATATGATCGAAATCAGGAGACGATTTATGAAAAACGTCGATCAGCAGATTGAAGAATTTCTCGCGGCACCGGCCTTCGGCGTCGTCGGTGCCAGCGAGGATCCGGAGAAGTACGGGCACATGTGTTTCGCGTGCCTGATCAACCACGGTCGCACCGCCTACCCGATCAATCCCAGAGCCAAGACGGTGCTGGGCTTTACGGCCTATCCGACGATCAGCACGCTGCCCGAAAAAGTGCTCTCGATTTCGATCATCACGCCGCCAGCCGTGACGAACAAAGTCGTCGACGAAGCCATCGCGGCGGGCGTGAAGAATGTGTGGATGCAGCCGGGCGCGGAGAGCCCTTCGGCAATTGAGAGGGCCGAGCAGGCCGGGCTGAATGTGATTCACAGCGGGCCGTGCCTGCTCGTCGTCATTGCAAGAATGCCGCGCAAAGCGCGTTAAACTCCCCATTGAAGGACAAATGTTTTCTGCGTTTGCGCTGAAATCTATTCTCTAAACATAACGAAAGAAACTTTGAACCATGGACGACCTTGCCGCACAGATGCTGGCTCTTTCGCGTGAATCCCGCGCCGCTGCGCGCGTGATGAACACGCTTTCGACCGAGACTAAAAACAAGGCGCTGGGCTATATGACCGAGGCGCTGATCCGCGATCAAAAGGCGATCGAAGCGGCCAACGCGGAGGATCTTGCGAAGGGTCGCGAGAAGGGTCTCGCCGGCCCCATGCTCGACCGCCTCAAGCTCGACGCGCGAACCATCGAACGGCTCGCCGAAAGCCTGAAGCAGGTGGCCAGCCTGCCCGATCCGGTCGGCCAGGAGATCAGCCGCTCCACGCGCCCCAACGGATTGGTGCTGAGAAAAGTGCGCGTGCCGCTCGGTTCTATTCTGATCATCTACGAGTCGCGCCCCAACGTGACGGTCGAAGCCGCGTCGCTCTGTTTCAAAAGCGGCAATGCCTGCATCCTGCGCGGCGGCAGCGAATCTATCAACACCAATCGAGCGCTGGCCAAGACTCTGCGCGCCAGCCTGGTGCGCGCCGAAGTGGCTGCGGCCGCGATCACAGTCGTGGAGACGACCGACCGCGCCGCGCTCAATGCCCTGCTGAAAATGGAAGGCCTGATCGACCTGGTCATTCCGCGCGGCGGCGAAAGCCTGATCCGCATGGTTGCCGAGAATTCGCGTATCCCGACCATCAAACATTATAAAGGCGTCTGCCACGTTTACGTGGATGAGCAGGCCGATCTGGATCTGGCGAAATCGATCACGCTCAATTCTAAGCTGCAGCGCGTCTCGGTCTGCAACGCAGCGGAAACGCTGCTGGTCCATCGCGCGGTGGCCGGCCGCTTCCTTCCGGATATGGCCAAAGTGCTGCTTGAGAACACGTGCGAGATTCGCGTCTGCCCAGAAACACGCCGCATCCTTACGGCGGCTGGCATCAGCGGCGAGCAAGTGAAGGATGCCGACGCGGCGACGTACGACAACGAGTACCTCGATCGCATTATTTCCGTGAAGGTCGTCGACTCTTTAGAAGCCGCCGCCGATCACATCGAAAAACACGGCTCACGCCACACCGAAACCATCGTGACGACCAATCCGCAGCACGGAACGTTGTTCCAATCGATCGTCGACAGCGCCTGCGTCTTCGTCAACGCCTCGACGCGATTGAACGACGGATTCGAATTCGGACTCGGCGCGGAGATCGGCATCTCCACCGACAAACTCCACGCCCGCGGCCCGATGGGCCTGGAAGAATTGACCACCTACAAGTGGCTCGGCGACGGCAGCGGACAATTACGAAATTAATCGACTTTGAAGGGTTCTCCAAAATGGTGCCACTGGTACGCGTCCAAGGGCCGTATCGAGGACACTTACCAGTGCGGATGCGGAATGATGCGCGGATTTTCTTTTGCGCTCCGTTCGGCGTTGATCGTTGTCGTTCATCGTCCCCTCTTGAGACCTTACCGGCTAAGCCGCGATACGGCTGCGACTGAGCCAGTGGCACACAGGCGTCGACCTTGGATGCGGATGATTGACTTCGATACCCTCGTGACGGGTACATATTGTTTGCAAATTTGGCACTACGCAAGAGGATAATCTTCGAGGAGCAAATGAGCGGCATGATGAAATGGCATTCGGCGTTGAGCCAGGAAAAGAGCACTGAAGATGCGCTGGCCGAGAGCATCGGGCAGATCAAAGCCAGGATCGGCAATACCACGCCGGACCTCGCGGTGCTCTTTGTTTCGCCGCATCATCGGCAGAGCTACAATCTGATCTCGTCGGCGGTCGTTCGTCAGCTCGGCCCGCGGCACATGCTGGGTTGTTCGGGGGGCGGAGTGATCGGCGCGGCGCACGAAGTCGAGGGGGCTCCGGCGCTCTCGCTGACGGTGGCCACGCTGCCGGGAGTGGAGATCAAAAGTTTTCGATTCGACGATGCCGGCATTCCCAATCCAGACAGCGGACCGCGCGTCTGGGAAGAGGCCGTTGGGGTCAAGGCCAGTGCCGAGCCCCAATTCATTGTGCTGGCCGATCCGTTCTCGATACGCGTCGACGCGCTGCTGACGGGATTGGATTTTGCCTATCCGATGGCGGCCAAAGTCGGCGGGCTGGCCAGTGCGGCGAGCGGGCCGGGACAGAACGCGCTTTTTCTGGATCACCACCTGCACCGCGATGGCGCGGTCGGGCTGGCGCTCAGTGGCGACATCCGGATGGATACGCTGGTGGCTCAAGGTTGCCGGCCCATCGGCAAGCCGTTGACGATCACGCGCTGCAACAAGCAGGTGCTATTTGAGCTGGATAAGCGGCCGGCGCTCGAGATGCTCACCGAGATTTTTCACCAGTCCAGCGAGCGCGATCAGCATCTGATCCGCAACGGAAATTCGTTCCTCGGCCTGATCATGGATCCGTTCAAACAGGACGAGCCCAAGGCCGGCGATTTTCTGATTCGCAATCCCATCGGCATGGATACCGAGCGCGGCGCGCTGGTCATCGGCGCTATGCTGCGGGAGGGGCAGACGGTTCAATTTCACGTGCGCGACGCCGAGGCCGCGGGCGAGGATTTAGCTTCCGTGCTGCGCCGCTACTCGACGGAGCACCTCAATGCCAGCAAGGGCGAAGCGGTGCCTGCGCCACCGAGTGGCGCGCTGCTCTTCTCGTGTCTGGGGCGTGGAAAACATCTGTACGGTCGAGCCGATCACGACACCGGCGCGTTTGAAGCAGAGTTGGGCAACGTGCCGCTGGCGGGTTTCTTCTGCAACGGCGAGATCGGGCCGGTGGCGTCGACGACACACATACATGGGTTTACGAGTTGCTTTGCGATCTTTCGGCCGAAGGCAGAGTGATCCCCGTATTTTTTCACCACAGATATCCTTCTCCCCTTTCGGGGGAGAAGGTCGACGAGCGAAGCTCCCGGGATGAGGGGTACGCGTCTTTTGCAAAATACATCCAAACGACCCACCGTTCTCCGTGCTTTGTAAAAGCTCCGTGGTGAAATGAGAATGCAGACAGACGCACAAACAGGAGTCAAACCACCCGGAACGCGGCGCAATTTTACGCTGTTCTTTATCCTCGTGATTGGCATCTGCGCGGTGGTGACGTTTGTTGTTTTCAGGTCGTATGCGCGCAGTAGCATCGATCAGCGCCGGGAGGTCAACCGCGCGAATCTCAGCCTGATCGCAGCGGCACTAAAGGCGCGCGCGATGGAGGGTCAGCTTCCTTCCACTTTAGCGCGCGACGCGGTTGCGACGCATGTGCTGATCAATCCGTCGTGGCCTGAGCAGGCCGGGTATATGTACGTGACCGGAGCGCGGTTGAGCGATCCGGCGGAGACGATTCTGCTCTTTGAGAATACGCCGGCGCAGAAGCAGAAGCTGGGGCGCCATGCTCTGAGGATGGACGGGCGCGTCGAGGTTCTCGCAGAGACGGCATTGCAGGAGAAACTGGCGCAGCAGCAGAATTTCTGGGTGGAGCAGAAGAGGGTCTGGCGTCTGAATGCTCTATCGGCGGAGCCGTAAACCGAAGTGGTAGTGCGGGCGTCTCTGCCCGCACGCGAATACTGGAGTGGCGTTCGTGCAGGCGCAGAGGCCCTCACCACTGAACGGCTACCCTGTTTTGACATAGAGGAGTGCGGGTGATAAAAAGAGAGTATGGTAAATGGAATCGACGTAATCAGCGTGCTGGTCGTTGAGGATGATTTAGATACGGGCGCCATGATTTTGTCCGTCCTCTCCGGATGCGGAGTGGAGTGGAGACTGGCCACAAATCGCGATGGGGGTGTGAAAATTCTCGACGCAGTAGAGCCCGATTTCATTTTGGTGGACCTGATTATGCCAGGCTTGAGCCTCGACGATTTTTTGATTGAGGCCCGCCGCAAGGCGCCGCAAGCACACATTATTCTGATGAGTGCGTATCAAGAATTGATGGATGTAGCGCTTAGGCATGGCTTGGATTACATGGTTAAACCCTTTGAAAAAGACGCTTTGTACAATAAATTCTGCATTTAATTTGGGTGCGGTTTTTTCAGTTCTTCCTTATAGAGAACGCTTCAAACCTCGTTGCAGGAATGGGCGGGTCGGCGAATTCCCTTGAGAGTCGCGACCAAAAGATGGACAATGCACAAGTGAGATGCAATCCCACCGCGGCCGTCGCGAGGACGTACCGCGCCCCAAGCTCCAGAAGGCAGATCGAATAATGAGTGAACCCGTACGACTTCAGAAAATTTTAGCGAACGCAGGATGCGGCTCGCGCAGAGCTTGCGAAGAATTCATCGTCGAAGGCCGCGTCACAGTCGATGGCGCCGTCGTTCGCCAGCTTGGATCAAAGGCCGATCCCGAGACGCAGAGCATCGAGTTCGACAATCTCAAGATTGCAGGGCCGGGCCGCAAATCGAAGGGCGTTTCAGACGCCGCCGACAAAGTCTACTACATGCTGAATAAACCCAAGGGCGTGCTCTCGACGAATGAAGATCCGTCGGGACGACCGCTGGCGATTCAGCTCGTTCCCGAAAAGCGCCGCATCTATTGCGTCGGCCGATTGGATCTCGATACCGAAGGCCTGTTGCTTTTGACCAACGACGGTGAGCTGACCAACCAGCTCACCCATCCGCGCTACGGCGTCGAGAAGATTTACATCGCCAAAGTCGATGGCAACATCTCCGGCGAACAGGTCCGCAAGCTTGAAAAGGGCGTGCATCTGGCCGAAGGAAAGACGCAGGGCTGCCGCGTTCGCATTCGTAAGAAGAGCGATAAGATGAGCACGCTCGAGCTGACAATTTCCGAAGGCATGAATCGCCAGGTTCGCCGCATGCTCGCCGCAGTCGGTATGTATGTGCGCTCGTTGAAGCGCGTCGCGATCGGACCGCTTCGCCTGGGTGAAATGGAGCCGGGCGAGAACCGCCGTCTGACGCCCGACGAATTGCGCCGCCTGCAGAACGCGATCAAGGAAGCCGAAACGCAGAGCAGCGCGCGCAGTGAAGCTGCAGCGCGTGGAGAGACTTCCGAAGAGCCCGAAGTAGAAGAGGAAGACCGTGATGAAATGCCGGCCGAGCGGCCGTTCCGCAAAGACGATCGCAAGGGCCGCGGCGATGGCTGGGGTGCTCCAGAGAAGGAATCCCGCAAAGTTCAAGCGCGTGCCGATGCCGATGATGGCGACGACGAGGATGACGATCTGATCGACGACAGTGAGGAGCTCGACGACGATGACGCCGAGATTCTGGAAGAGGCCGAGGCGCTCGAGCACGGCGAGGACGATAAGGAAGATGAAGAGCTTCCCGATACGGAGCCTGCGGTAACGGCCAAAGAGACGCGCGATCGCGGCATCGCGAAAAAGGATCCCGATCTGGACGTCGACGCCGCAGAGCTTGAAGGTCTGGACGTAGACGTTGAAGGCAAGAAACCGGCGGCAAAGGAAAAAGCATCAAGCGGCAGCGATACGCATCGCCAGCAGTTCCGTGATCGTGGCGAGAAGAGCCCCGAGATCACGCAGCGCCCCGCGCGTACCGGCCGCAGCGAACCTTGGAAGAAGCGCGAAGGCAGCAGTTTCGCTCCGCGCGAAGGGAAGCCCTGGCAAAAGCGTGAAGGTAGCGGATCGTCCGACAGGCCGTATCAGAAACGCGAAGGCAGCAGCAGCGGCCCGCGCGAAAGCAAGCCCTGGCAGAAGCGCGAAGGAAGCGGCGGCGGCGAAAGCAAACCCTGGCAGAAGCGCGAGGGCGGCGGCTCCGAACGGCCTTACGAGAAGCGGGAGCGCGCAGCGTCATCCGATCGGCCGTACCAGAAACGCGAAGGCAGCGGATCGTCCGACAGGCCGTACCAGAAACGCGAGGGCGGCGGATCGTCGAGACCTTACGTGAAGCGCGAAGGCGGATCGTCCGATCGACCGTATCAGAAACGCGAGGGCGGCGGGTCGTCGAGACCTTACGTGAAGCGCGAGGGCGGATCGTCCGACAGACCGTATCAGAAACGCGAAGGCAGCGGGTCGTCGAGGCCGTTCCAGAAACGTGAAGGCGGTCCGTCCGACCGGCCTTGGCAGAAACGCGAGGGCGGAAGTTCGTACGACCGACCTTATCAGAAGCGCGAAGGCAGCGGCTCGTCGGATCGGCCGTATCAGAAGCGCGAAGGCGGTGGCTCGTCTGATCGGCCCTATCAGAAACGCGAAGGCGGCGGGTCGTCGAGACCCTACGTCAAGCGCGAGGGAAGTTCCTCCGACAGGCCGTACCAGAAACGCGAAGGCAGCAGCGGTGGCGGTGGCGCTCGCGAAAGCAGGCCGTATCAGAAGCGCGAAGGCGGTGGCTCGTCCGACCGGCCCTATCAAAAACGCGAAGGCGGCGGGTCGTCGAGACCCTACGTGAAGCGCGAGGGAAGTTCCTCCGACAGGCCGTACCAGAAGCGTGAAGGCGGCGGCGCATCGCGCCCCTACCAGAAGCGCGAAGGTTCGGGCTCCGGCGAACGGACCTCACGGCCGTGGGAGAACAAGGGACCTCGGGCGATGAGTAGCGGCGGCGGTGGTGGCGACCGCGGCGGCAGCCGACCATGGGAGAAACGCGCACCGCGCGGCGACAAAGGAAAAGGCTCCGACGAATAAGAGCCTCTAGATAATGATTGCAGAACGAGACACCATCGTCGCGCTCTCCAGTCCCGCGCCCGGCGCGGTGACTGCAATCGGCGATGTCTCTCGAGCCATCATTCGGCTATCAGGAGCGCGCGCGCTGGAGCTGATCCAGCGCGTTTTTTTATCCAGCAATCCGCAGACAGAAAGCAGCGGCTGGCGGCGCATTGCAGGCAAGGTGCGATGGCAGAATCACGAACTTGCGGCCTGCATTTACCGTATGCCCTCTCCTTATAGTTACACGCGCGAAGACGTCGCTGAACTCCACTTCCCCGCCCTGCCTTGGCTGATTTCAGCACTGATGAACCAGCTCGTCGAAGCTGGCGCGCGCATCGCTCAGCCCGGAGAATTCACGCGCCGCGCGCTGCTCAACGGACGGATCACCGTCGACCAGGCCGAGGCCGTCGGTGCGCTGATCTCGAGCACCAGCGCCGATGAAGCGCGTAGTTACGCCGCGCGCCTTCAATCGCATCAGCATGCCGCGCGGCTGGGCTTGCGCGAAAAACTGGAGAATCTGCTCTCGCTCGTCGAATTCGGTCTCGATTTCTCCCATGAGGATGCAGGCGTGCTTTCGCCGAGCGAGATTCTCAAGCAGCTCGAAGAACTTCACGCTGAAGCACTGCAGAACAGCGCTGCGGAAATCAAGCACGAGTCGTCCGCCGTCTTGAGCTCCGCATTGCCGCGCATTCTGCTGCTCGGCGCGGTGAACGCCGGAAAAAGTAGCCTCTTCAATGTACTGGCCGGACGCGCCGCCGCGATTGTCAGTGCTCAACAACACACCACGCGCGACCGGGTCGAAGCCGTGCTGAGCCTGCCCGCCGGTCCGGCGCTGCTGATCGACACTGCCGGCGGCGGCGCAACAGGTGACGACAGCGAGACTCTTCGCGAGCGCTGTTGGCAGGCGACGCTTTCGGCGCTGCGCTCGGCGGATGTCGTGCTGATTGTTCTCGACAGCAGTTCAAGTCTGAATCCCATGGAGTTGCCCACGCTCGGGGCAGCTCTTGAGAAACTTAACGCGGCGAGCTCAGCGATCGTCTGGACGAAGACGGATCTGCCGGCCAGCGCGGATTTCATCCGGCGCGACGACCCGCGTCTTCGTTCGCTGATGGATTCGCGCGCGCAATTTGAACTCTCATCGCGCAGCGGGCAAGGCGTCAGCGAGCTTGCGGAATATCTCAACGCCTGCGTCGGCATGCTGAGCACGCGCACGCAACAGGCATTTGTGAACGCCGAGGCGATTTCAAGCGCGACCGCGCGCCACGCCGCCGCCGCGCTCGAGCGCGCCATCGACGGCTTGCGCGCGGGTCACGGCGAAGACGTCGTCGCCGTCGAATTGCGCGAAGCCATTCACGCCTACTGGCAGGCCGAGGGCGTGCTGCTCCGGCACGACGCGCTGACCGAGACGGCGCTCGACAAAATCTTCGCGCAATTTTGCATCGGCAAATGAGCGCGGACATGCAAAGCACCATGGAAGTCATTGGGGTATGTATTGAATGGCTTCCGCTCAAAAACGTCGGTGAATAGGGATCATCAATGAAGGTAGTGTCCGCCATATTGCTCCTTGGAATTCTCTGCGCGACGATGCGTTCGGATGCTGCGACGATTCAGCTCGTTGCGGGCGGCGGAGATGGCGCCGACGGTTCGCCGGCCGCGAACGCAAAGCTCGTCCTTCCATTCGGAGTGGATTTTGACAGAGCCGGCAATCTGTATTTCTGCGAAATGACCGGCGGCGAGCGCATTCGAATGATCGACCCGCAGGGCGCGCTGACCACTATCGCCGGCACTGGCGTCAAGGGTGACAGCGGCGACGGCGGTCCGGCGCTGAAGGCGCAGGTCAACGGGCCGCATAATCTGATCATGGGCGCTGACGGCCATCTCTACATCGCCGATACGTGGAACAACCGGGTCCGCAAGATCGATTTGAAGACGGGCATCATCAGCACCTTCGCCGGCACCGGCAAAAAAGGCTTCAGTGGTGACGGCGGTCCCGCGGCGCAGGCGCAGTTCAGCGGGGTGTTCTGCATCGCTTTCGACGCCGACGGAAAAACGATGTACATCGACGACCTCGACAACCGGCGTATTCGCGCCATCGACATGAAAACTGGAATCGTAAACACCATCGCCGGCAACGGACTGAAAGGACTGCCCAAAGACGGTGACATGGCGAAGGACAGTCCGCTGAGCGATCCGCGCGCCGTGGCGGCCGATGGAAAAGGCAATGTCTACATTCTCGAACGCAGCGGCAATGCGCTGCGCGTTGTCGATGCCGCCGGAAAGATCAAGACGCTCGTGGGCACCGGAAAGGCCGGCGGAGTTTCCGACACCGACGGCCTCAAGGCCACGCTGCGCGGGCCGAAGCATCTCGCCATTGACCTCCAGGGAAGTATCCTGATCGCCGACACCGACAATCACGCCATCCGCAGATACAATCCGGCCGATGGAAAGATCACGACGATCGCGGGCACGGGCGTCAAAGGATACACCGGCCTGGGTGGTGCGCCCGCGAGCGCGCAGCTCAACCAGCCGCACGGAATTATGGTTCATCCGTCCGGCGTGCTTTACATTTCGGACAGCTACAACAATCGTGTGTTGAAGATCGAAAAGTAGAATTCTTCGAGGACACCACCATGCTGCGCTTGCCGCTCGTCATCATCCTTTGCACGCTGGCATTCTTGAGCCACTCAGCCGAGAACACCGCGCCGGACGGATTCGCGCTTCTGTTCAACGGAACGGATTTTAAAAATTGGGCCGTGCCCGAGAACGACGGCGGGCACTGGAAAGTCGAGAAGGGCATCATCGATTACGACGGCAAGAGCCTCGCGAAGAGCAAGGATCTGTGGAGTGAAAAAGAGTACAGCGACTTCACCCTGAGGGTCGACTGGCGCTGGTCGGGTCCGGCGAAAAAAGTGAAACATCCGCACGTCCTTCCCGATGGCACGCATAAAAAAGGCCCCGACGGAAAGGACGTGATGGAGGACGTCGATGAAGCCGGCGACAGCGGCATTTACGTGCGCGGCAACAGCAAAAGCCAGATTAATTTGTGGTGCTGGAACTGCGGCAGCGGCGAAGTGTACGGCTACCGGATGGACGCAAAAATGTCTCCTGAAGTCAAGGCCGGCGTGACGCCGAAAAAGAACATGGACAAGCCCATCGGCGAATGGAACACCATGACCATCACGATGAAAGGCGACCGGCTCACGGTGGTCTCGAACGGCGAAGAAGTGATCTCGTCCGCACAACTCCCCGGCGTGCAGGCCACCGGAAAACTCGCGCTGCAGCACCACGGCGATCCGATTCAGTTCAAGAATATTTACATCAAGGAGCTGAAGTAGGCGTTTCATTTTCGCTCCGGTCTTCGGTCTCTGAAAGCGTTGGGTCGCCGCCTCCCTCGGTTGCCTTCAGCGCTTCAGGTTCAACGCGCTGAATTGAGCTAAAGATACTTTTAACGCAACTGTAATTCATGACGAGCAACCCGCCGAGTAGCGCAGGGACGAAATCATAGTCCTGCCACAAAGTCCCCAAAAAAATGAGAAGTGGCGAGATCAGTGCGAATAAAAACATCAAGCCAAACACGGCGAAGAGGCCCCATAGCATGCCGCGCAACGAAGCTAAAAAACCAGCTGCGCAAGCCGATGCTATCTCGCTAGGCGTGCTTTCAATCGGCATGCTGCCCGTTACACATCCGCAAACGAACGGATAAGTGCAGACAATACACAGCTCGGGCTCAGGCCTGCGTATTGCGCCAAATAGAAATCCCACCAAGATCAGCACTGAGCCGCTTACGAGCCCTAATGCATCCCGCCGATACGCCTGAATGAACATAAGGCTACCCATCACGATTAGGAACACGGTATTCGCCAGCGGATATGCAAACAGATGCACGCCTGCCATCGCCGACGCCGCACCCACCGGAATCGCAATCATGCTCTTGCCGAAATCGCCGATCGCCGTCGCAAACAGGTACGCGTTTCCAGCCGCAATCACCACGAAAAAGATCTGGATGGATTCGACTGGCTTGCGCCCTTGAGACATTGACATCAGGGCGCTGCCGCCCGCCAGCACGGGCAGAGCCAGCGCCATGATCCGCCAAGGCCACCAAGTGAAATTCGCGTCCGCCATGTCCTGCTTTCACGTTCACGTTTCGCTCATTGCCGGAATCAATTTTTCCCGCTCCAGCGCCGCGTTATGCCAGCCGGTTAACAAAAAAAGAGCGGCCACCGCACCAATTGGAGCCAGCACAATGTCTTTCTGCGCGTCCCACGGATCGCCCTGTGCGCCGAGGTACGAATTGCCAAGATCGGACTGCGCGTTCGCCGCGACCAGCCACTCCCAGACCTCCCACATTCCCGCGATCGCCATGATCGTGACCAGCGTGAAAAATCCCGCCCAGGCGCGCGACGCATTCAACGGTGTGCGGCGAAGAAAGATTTCGCGCAGCGGGATGTACAAACAAAAGCCCAACGCGATATGCGCCAGCCGGTCGTAGTGATTCCGCGCCCAGCCAAAGTAATCGCGAAGCCAATCGAAGAGCGGCACTTTTTCATACGTGTAATGCCCACCGATGCATTGAATGATCAGGTGCCCAAAAATGAGCCAGTACGTCAACCGGGTCAGCTCAACTTTTTTCCAGCGATAGTAAATAATGAAGGCCAGGCCTTCGACGAGCGGCACGCTGTTCTCCAGCGCCCACGCCAAACGGTCGTACGGCTTGATACCCAGCAACATTGCAAAGATCAGGTACGAGGCGATCATCGCCATTTTTTCGAAGCGCGTCGTCACGCGGGATTGATCACACCTTTCATTGCTACCACTTCATACAGATTGTAATCGCCGCTCTTGCCCGGCAGCTTGAGGCTGATCGGCCCCTTGACCTCGGTCTGCGCCCGCACCTCCTTGTACGTCTCTTCCGAAATCAGAATGCGCGGCATTTTTATCGCCTTTATTTAATCTTGCTTTCAAGCCATGCGCGCACATCTTCCTTGGGCCTGACACCCACTGACCGATCAATTTCTTTACCATCTTTGAAAATAATCAGAAGAGGAATGCCCTCCACTTTCATCTTCTCGGCAAGCGCCTTGTTCTTATCGATGTCGACTTTGACAAATTTAATTTTGCCATCCATCTCGTCGCTCAGTTCGTCCATCACCGGTCCCAGAATCCTGCACGGGCCGCACCAGATCGCCCAGAGATCCACCACGACAGGGCCGCTGTTCTTGAGCACCTCCGTATCAAAGGTCGCGTCCGTCGCCGCGACAACTTTGCTCGGTCCGGCGGCTTTCTTCGCCGTCGATTGCGGAGTCCCCGGGGATCCGCATCCCGCGAGCATCACCACACAAATCAGCGCCAGTATTTTTTGCATCGCTCCCCCTCCTGTTTATCGTGCACTCTTAATGAGCCTCTGCCGAGCCGCCTCCGGCACGGCCAGTTGCCCGCATGCGGCCAGCACGTCGTCGCCGCGCGAATGGCGCAGCGTATTGAACACTCCGAAATCATTCAGCCACTGCCGGAAATCCGCGAGCCGCTCCGGACTGGCGCGTTTAAAATTGCTGCCAGGATACGGATTGAATTCGAGCAGATTAATCTTCGCCGGCATGCCGCGCGCCCATTCGGCAAGCCGCTGCGCATCGTCGCGCGTGTCGTTGATCTGATCCAGAAGCAGGTACGCAATCGTCACGCTCTCGCGCTTGGGCCAGGGAATGCTGAGCAGTATCTGGCGCAGCGATTCCAGATTCCATTGCCGGTTCAGCGGCACGATCGCGCTGCGCGTTTCGTCTGTCGTGGCATGCAGGCTGATCGCCAGCGATGCAATGCCGCGCTCCCAGAACGGGCGAATACGGTTGCCCACTCCCGCCGTGCTGACCACGATATGCCGCTTCGAAAATCCCGCGCCCAGATCGTGATTCAAAATCGCGCAGGCCGTCGCCACGTTCTCCTCATTATGGCAGGGCTCGCCCATGCCCATGAAAACAATATTGCTGATCGGCCGCGGTGAATGCTGCCGCGCCAGCCGGTACTGCTCGAGTATTTCCCACGCCTGCAGATTGCGCAACAGTCCCATCGTTCCCGTGTGGCAGAACGTGCATCCCGCCGCGCAACCCACCTGGCTCGACAGACAGAGCGTCACGCGGTTCGGCGACGGAATGATCACCGATTCCACCGCGTCGCCATTCGCCGTGCGGATGCGCAGCTTGATCGTGCCATCCTGAGCGGCGTGCACAGCATCGACCGACAATCGCGGCAGCGCCGGCTGATTCAGCAAAAATCGTTTGCACGCCGCGCTGATCTGGTAACGCAGGCTTCCAGCCTGCCAGTGCGCGGGATCAAGCTCGCCGTGGCGGTGCATGGCCTGAAATACAAGCTGCGCCTGATGCTCCGAAATGTTCGCCGAACGGAATTCGTGTTTGAGCTGAGCCAGCGGCAGCTCATGCAGAAAAGCGGGCGATGCAACCATCGCTCACCCCTTTGCTTTCCAGGCCCAGAAGCCCTTGTATTTTTTCGTCTTGGGTTCGGTAAAATCGCTCACCACATACCCGCATCGCGCGATCAGGCTCTGCACAAGTCGCAGGGTGTGCTCGTCGCAATCGTCGAAGTCTTCAAGATAAAACGCCGCGATGCCGTTGGAGGGGTGGAGCAGCGTCAGACAGTACAGCAGCATGTGCTCGAACTTGTCCTTGCCGGTGAGCGCCATCGCCTTCTCGATCGCCGGACCAGCCGCCGCGAGAATCTTCATTGAATCCGCCGGACCGGCCGACTGCCCCGCAGGCATGATCGGCTTGCCGCTGTAAAGGAACGTCTCTTCCTGGCTTGCTTCGTCTTCGCTCATAGCATTCCTATTGTGACAGCCTCACGCCGATTTTCGAACTCAAAAATGATACGGTTCGGTGGTGCGGGCCTCTGTGCTCGCACTCGCGCCTCGTTCCCAAAACTCTGAAATAAAGTGCACATCACGCATCCAGAACTTTGGTCGAGACTGATCTTCCTATGAGAATCGCTCCCATCAAAGCTGTCCAAGACTGCACATCATGCCATACCCCAGCCATCCTGCCTGCCCAATCCTGATTTCTAACGAGACAAAATCCCCCCGCCCTCAATCCCGCGATCTTTTTTCGCGCTCGAGAAATTTTCTCATGAACCGTCCACGGCATCTCAACGCAAGCGCGGCGTCACCCGCCCTGCGGCCATGTTATGTCACGAAACGTAGCGCAGGCATCCTGCCTGCGAGTGCGCATCGCGTCAGCGGAATTCAATCCGCGCTCAAATTTTGTTCTGTTGAATGATCCAGAGATAAGACCATCGTCCGGTTCGTCCCGCCGCCTCTATATTAAGGCGCAACGGTCCGTAGGTAATTCGGTCGTATGGCTGGATAAGAATATTAAATCAGACGTCCTGTGGAGCAACATAAAATCCGGTGCGGTAGCACGCTTTTACAAAATGGTGCCACTGGCTCGGCCGCGGCAGTATCGCGGCCTAGCCAGTGCGGCCGCGGCTGAGCGCGTTTGCCGCACTATTGATTTTTTCGTCATCGCGTCCGTCGTCAATCAACACCTCATTTCCAATCCCGTTTTCCAGCGCCAAAGGCGCGCCGTTGGCGCTGAACAACTGGCCTTTCAGGCCAAACGGCCGGCGCTCCGCCCCGCCCTCAATAATGGCACGGGTGCCAAGGATCAAGCGGCCCGTCTGCTTGCTCTACCCATCAACTCTCACTGCTCATTCTTAATCGACAACCGCTTAAACCCCAGCGCCCGCAACGCAGCCACCACCGCTTCGGTGTGCTCCTTCGGCATGCCCAGCTTCTTCAAAATCACCGCAGACGGATCGACCACATGATGCGCCGGCAACCGTAATTTAAATGTCTTGGTGGCCTCGTTGATGAACGCCGCCACGTCGGCGCCCTTGGAGAGCTTGCCATCGATGCGCACATGCAATTCCGCGCCGGGCTGAATTTCGACCACCATGCGCTCCTCGGCCCCGGTCGCTTCCACAATGCGGTTGCTGGGGAGCAAATGCGCCATGTTCGCGTCCTGCAATTCACGCTGAAACGGGCGAGGCTGCGCGGCTTGTGAAAACTCGGGCTCGGGGCAGACCAGTAGCGGCCGACGCCACGGCGGCTCTTTGGGATCGTTGGTGCGCCGCGCGTTCATCTTCATGAAACGGCCGCAGAGCCTTATCACCGGCAGCGCATCGCTCGTGATTCCGGTGTGCAGGCGCTCGTAGGTTTTCGAACCCGGCGGCGCGATGATGCGCACGGCGTACACATCGCGCGAAGCATCCACGCACACCCCGGCAAGAATCGTATAGCCCACCGGCAGACCGTACTCCGGCGGCGCATTCACCTGGTCGATCTCCAGCATCACGCAGCGCGCCAGCGTGATCGCCTGGCCGCGGTAAAGCCCCGGCTGCGTGACTAGTTTGTCGTACGTCAGCGACTCGCTGGACTGCCGCCGCAGCGCGTCATGGGAGACGCCGACGAGCTGCTTGAGCATATACTTATAAGGAACGCCTTCGATGATCGCCGATTCCATGAAGGTGGCGCTCGTGTCTTCATCTTCCACAATCTGCGCGAAGAGCATGCGCCTTTCATCGACCAATGCGGGCGGCGGCGAGGGCTGCCGGGGTGCCGGATCGGGACGCGTCGGAATCAAGGCCGCGGCGCTGCCGTGGAGCAGAATCGCAGCGCTCAGCACAGTCAGAAGCTTGACTGCAAACGGTGAGAACATGGCGCGTGGTTTCATAGTTTCAGCATTCTAAAAACGGCGGCGTCGATACGTTCCCGCGCAGCCTGGCACTCTGCAATCCGGGCCGCCGCAGTCGCGCGCCGCGCCGCATTCTCACCACCGGTATCGGCCGCCGCACAGTTCGACGCGACCTGAATCCCCGCCCCGCGCGCCGCCGCTTCCAGAAAATACGCCGCTCCCGCCACGTCTCCGGCAAGATTGGGATTGGCCAGAGTACTGAACTCTTCCAGCAGCCCGAATCCTTCCACGCTGGCTTGGATAATCGCTTCGGGCGCCGCCGTCGACGACTGCCGCGCCAACTCCAGCGCCGCCGCCCGCGCGCTCTTCTGCTCGGCCGTCTCCCTGGGCAGTTTACGGGCCGAAACATAGGACGCATAAGCGTCGATGTCCTTCTGCATTAAATCGATAAATCGCGCCCGCAGCGCCGTCAACTGCCGCGCCAGTTCAAGCACGCGCGGTTCGACGGAAAGATACTTCTCGCCGCTGGTATACGCCGCCGCCATGTTGGCCAGCGCCGTCCCGATCGCTCCGCCCAGCGCGCTGGCACTGCCGCCTCCGGGAGTCGGCGCGCGGCTGGCAAGCTCGGTAAGAAATGTATTCAACGTCGCATCGGTCAGCATGGTCTTGCAGTCTCCGCATTTTCACAGGAACTTCAAGGACACGACACAGTCGTGAGTCTACATTTTCCCTCGCCCCTCCGGGTGAGAGGGTCGACGTGAGCGGGAGCGAACGCGGGGTGAGGGGTGAAACGCGTGCATTGCAAGTGACACATCCACCCCTCACCCCCAACCCCTCTCCCCGCAGGGGCGAGGGGAGAACGACGCCCTTCCCCTCTCCCCCCCGGGGAGAGGGTCGACGTGAGCGGGAGCGAACGCGGGGTGAGGG
>Ga0105047_10001901_pt1 | contig 37552 bp, 32 predicted proteins | sample MAT04_FD_78384 | JGI IMG/M metagenome (GOLD analysis project Ga0105047, IMG submission 78384) | Freshwater microbial communities from Lake Fryxell liftoff mats and glacier meltwater in Antarctica - MAT-04 (megahit assembly) | ecosystem: Environmental > Aquatic > Freshwater > Ice > Liftoff... | reverse complement strand
GTACAAACGAGTTGGCAAAATGTGTTTCGAACGAATAATTGAAAAATTAGCTCGCTTTTTTTGTTAGAAAATTCAACGTCCACTAACACGACTCGACTTCTAGCCCAAAAAGGGAATTGCTGGAAAAGGTATTGTGTCCCCGGAATCTCTCATAATTCGCTCTACGAATTGCCAGTGGGTTTTGCAGCGTTAGCAACGGTCACCAGGCAGAACATTGTTTTGTGCCCTATCAAGAAGCTTTTGAAAGAACATCCGCCGCCCATTGGTTGAGACTCATGCCATGAGCCTTTGCCATCATTGTGACATGGGCATGAACTTCTGGTGGTACTCGCAGCATCAGTTTGCCGGAATAAGGCTTTTGCGGTGCGCGACCAAGTTTCTCGCAGGTTGAAAGATAATCGTTTACGGCATCTTCGAAGGCGGCACGTAATTCTTTGACGGACTCGGCGTGAAAACCGATGACGTCCCTTATCCCAGCAATGTGGCCAACAAAACAACCATCCTCATCGCTGTACTCGATCCTTGCAGCATATCCTTTACAAGTCATTGTGCTCATAGTTTTACTCCTGCGTTCTCCAAGAAGGCCCGTGCATCTCGAACTTGATATGGTTTCTCCTCTTTTGCCGGGTGCGGCCTATGGAATGTGGCAATTATGTCGTTCAAAATGAAACGAACACGCGATCCACTTCCCTCGATTGTTTGAGCTCCAAGTGCAACAAAGAGAGATTCTATTCGACGCCACTCCAATGTCGTAGGAACCGGCGCTGAAAAAACTAAGTGTTGTTTCCCCGGAATTCGTCTGATAATGGTCGATGCTCTTTCAGCCAGTCACGAAGAGCATTGTCAATCCTCGTCTGCCATCCTTTCCCCGTGGCTTTAAAGCTGGTGAGAATGTCTGGAGAAAGACGAATATTCACAGATTTCTTTGGAGTTTCTGACACCGGCCTTCCCCTTTTAGGTAAAATAGCAGCCAACTCTTGCGGCAATATCTCTCCAGCCGGTTTGAAATTTTTAAGGTCTTTCTTTTTTAATTCGCGTACTTCGCCATCATGATCAGTCAATGGTAAGTGGTTTTTCATAGCGTTTTGCCTCCTTTGGGTTTGTTTTGCGAAAACTGATGATGCGCACTCCACCAGGAAGGGGAGTGAAACAGAGCACGTGCAGCCTTTTATCCAGATACCCAACGGCAACAAACCGCCGTTCAGGATACAAAGTTCGATCATCTTCATCTATTTATTGTATCTACAACAATGCAAGATGTCAAATACTCATTGCCATCCAATGAGGGACTGGTTGGGGAAATACCTTTTGAGGATATGACATGATCGAGATGAGCGTAGATGTAATAGGATGTATCAAATAGCTGAACGGTGAGCTCAGCCGTGTGCGGTACGAGCATCGGCAGGAGCACCTTGCTGGGCGGTTGACTCAGACCAAGGTTTGATCTTTATTATCATTTTGCCGAGAGTACGTTCTACAACTTCCGTATCGTGGGCAGCTTAAGCACGCAACCAATATCCGTTAGATAAACCAAAAAATCGGCACAACCTTTCCCATGCTGGATAAATATTTTGGGAAATATATTGTCAAACTTCAACTCGTCTTTCTCGAACTTTGGAAGTTTCAGGCATGATAGGGTTTTCCGATAAATAATCCGGTTGTTATCTCTTCTAAACCGAGGTATTGATAAAGCCCACGTTTTGGAGAAAGAAGAACACATTCCAGGCAAGCGGATTCAGGAGACCGGCACTTGGGAAAAGCTATTATGAACTTTGCCAGCCCGGATCGTAATAAGGAGCGGTCGTAGAAGGATGACATATCAAGTCGCCATTAATGGATACGGGCGGATAGGCCAGAGCGTGCTGCGGGCGATCTATTCAACTCCCTTCCGGTCGAAATTCAAAATCGTTGCCATCAATGAGTTGGCCGATATCGAAACCCTTACTTATCTGACCCGCTACGATACCACCCACGGCCGTTTTCCCTATCCTCTCAGGTTTGAAGAGAATTATCTGTATATCGGCAACGACCCGATCCGGATCATCAATGAAGCCGATCCGGGAAAACTCCCCTGGCGTAATCTGAACATCGATCTGCTTTTTGAATGCTCCGGTTCGTTTTTCGATAGAGCGCCCGCCGAGTCGCATCTCGCCTCCGGCGCCAGGCGCCTGCTCCTATCGCACCCGGCCATCCCACAGATTGATGCGACGATCGTTTACGGGTACAACCAGGCCTTGTTGCGGAGTACGCACCGTATCGTTTCCAATGCCTCGTGTACAACCAACTGCATCGTCCCGGTACTTGATATTCTGCACCGTGAATTCGGCATCGTAAGCGGGGTCACCACCACCATTCATTCAGCGATGAACGATCAGCCGGTGATCGACAGTTACCACCACACCAATCTGCGCCTCACTCGCAGCGCACTGCATTCGATCATCCCCGTCGATACCGGTCTGGCTAAAGGAATCAACCGCTTAATGCCGCACCTGGCCGGTCGTTTTGAATGCCTCCATGTGCGGGTGCCGACAATTAACGTTTCACTCATGGATCTTTCCATCAACGTGCAAAAAGGTACCAGTATTGCCGAAATCAACGCCGCCATGGCCAGGGAGTCCTCCGGTGGGTTGCGAGGACTTCTCGGTTACACGGAAGAACCCCATGCCTCCGTCGATTTCAATACCGATTCCAGGTCGGTAATTGTCGATGGCACCCAGACCAGAGTCTGCGGCGGTCGACTTATTAAAATGCTCTGCTGGTTTGATAACGAATGGGGTTTTGCCAATCGAATGCTTGATGTTGCCAATCACTGGCTTTCCCTGGCGTAAGCCGTTGTCCGGAAATAACTTGGTTAATATAGTTAAACGGCATAAGGATCCGTAGCGAAATAATGAAAATGAACATGTTATTTCGTGACGGCTCCTAAGCTGCGTATTATGGAGTGGATGTGACTTGTACAACAAAGGGTTACTGCAGGAATAAGCCAAATATAAAAAGAGACACCGATGATCATCTATAAAAAAGACAAAAACATGCAATGGAAATTGGATCATGTCCGTTTTCTTTACCCGCCCGACGACTTTACCGGCACTTTTGCCAACGCCAAGATGCAGGAGCGGCATAAGGCCGGCCAAGACCAAAAAGTTAAGGTGATTCTTGAGCATCTTGAAAGCCATGATAATCCCCTAGAGGCCATGCACGGCATCCACCCTCTCGATCATCTGCAGTTCCTCCATAACAACCTGGAAAAGTTCCGACAAGCCAGATGCCTGGAGAAGACCGTGTTGCTCCTCTATTGCCGGAAGAATACACCCTTTGCGGCGGTGGGCGATTATAACGAATGGAAGTCTCTCCTGGCCCAGTGCGACCCCGCCCGCCTGTACCAAGAGGGCAAACCTTTTCCCTTCGACAAAACGACCGCCTTCCGAGGCTCAATGACCGGCAATCCGAAAGGCTTGAGCTGGACCGTCAGCCGAGAGGAGGCCACCTGGTTCCTTGAGCGTTGGAAAGACAAAAGCCTTGGCGGCGGCACCATCTTCGCCATGGAAATAACCAAGCAGGACGTCCTGGTATACATTGAGGATGAGCATCGACGGGAGGTGATTCTGGTCCCGGAGATTGCCGAGAATTCGGTAGGCAGGGAAATCGACCACCTCTAATTTCGTCGCCTCTTTTCTGACTGTCACAAGCCGGGCAAAGGGGGGTTCGTTTTCCCTTGCCCGGCCTTTGCAGCCTCCCTCAATATCCGCCTACTCGACAGTGACGCTCTTTGCCAAATTGCGCGGTTGGTCGACATCGCAACCACGTTTGGTGGCGATCTCGTAGGCCAGCAACTGGGCCGGGATAGTGTAGAGGATAGGATTCATCGCCGAATGCACCTTGGGAAGATAAATGACGTCGTCGGTGATGGTCTGCAGATGGCTGTCCCCTTCAGTACCGATGAGAATGATACGTCCCTGACGGGCCTTGATTTCCTCGACGTTGGAAATCGATTTCTGGTACACCTCGTCCTGAGGCACCAGGGCGAGCACCGGCATATCCTTGTCGATCAGAGCAATGGGGCCATGTTTTAGTTCCCCGGAGGCGTACCCCTCGGCATGGATGTAGGATATTTCCTTCAGTTTTAAAGCCCCCTCAAGGGCGATGGGGTAATTGAGACTGCGCCCGACAAAGAGAAAATCACGACTGTCATAATACCTTTCAATGAGATGCTCCACTTCTTTCTGGATACGGGGCAGCTCACGTTCCACAACGCCGGCGATACCTATCAGTTCTCGCCCGAGTTCCAGCCCGAGTTCCCGGCTGATAGTCTCTTTTTTCTGGGCAAGGTACAGGGTAAACAGAAAAAGAGCCGCCAACTGCGACACAAAGGCCTTGGTCGAAGCAACCCCGATCTCCGGGCCGGCATGGGTATAGATCGTGCCATGTGCCTCACGGGTCATGGTTGAGCCGACCACGTTGCAGATGGTGATGATTTTCGATCCCATCTCCTTGGCGATACGAATTCCTGCCAGGGTATCGGCGGTTTCCCCCGATTGCGAGATGGAAATGGTCAGCACCCGCTTGTTTATCAGCAGATGCCGATATCTGAATTCCGAGGCGATATCCACCTCTACAGGGATATTAGCATATTTTTCTATCCAGTATTTGGCAACCAGTGCCGCATGCCAGGAGGTTCCGCAGGCCACGAGAAAGATGCGATCGATATCGAGCAGATCGGCGGCAGTCAGGTTTATTTCCGGGAGAACCACCGCCCCTGTTTCCGGATTAATTCGGCCGCTGACGGTATTGGTGATCGCCTGCGGTTCCTCGAAGATCTCTTTCAGCATAAAATGTTTAAATCCGGCCTTTTCGGCCATGGCTGCGGTCCAGTCGATGGTCTTCACCGCTTTTTCCACCGGCAGGCCGGTAATAAGCGAAAATATCTGGTATCCGTCGGCTTTCAAGATGGCCAACTCCATGTCATCCATGAAGACCACCTGTTTGGTATACGGCAGGAGGGCCGGAATATCGGAAGCCAGGAAAGTACCCTCGTTTTCGCTAACCCCAAGTACCAAAGGACAGTGATTGCGGACGGCTACCAAGGCATCGGGCATACCGGTCCACAACACCCCGATGGCGTACGACCCCTCCACCCTGGCTATGGCCTTTTTCACCGCCGCCACCAGGTCATTTTCCAGATAGTCTTCGATCAGATGGGCGAGGACCTCGGTATCGGTCTGGGAGACAAAGATGTGGCCTTTGGCCTTCAGTTCTTCCCGCAGGGAATGGTAGTTTTCGATAATGCCGTTATGGATAACCGCCAGGTTGCCGGTGCAGTCGCTGTGCGGATGGGCATTGGCGGTGGTCGGGGCACCATGGGTGGCCCAGCGGGTATGGCCGAGGCCGATATGTGACGGGGCGATAATGGCGTCGTCGATAATGGCCTCAAGCCGCGACAGTTTGCCTTCCGACCGATGTTTGATCAGCTTGCCATCTTGTAGATAGACAATACCTGCCGAATCGTAGCCGCGATATTCCAGCCGACGCAAACCTTCAAGGATAACCGGAACAACCCGTCGCGACCCGCAATAGCCTACAATACCACACATAATATACCCCTCATGAGAAAGTTCTTTTAATTATTAATTGCTTCGCAAGTGTCTCCATAAACTCACCAGCAGTATTCAAATGACATAGCATTTTCCAATACATGTCCGGCACTGATGGGTATTTTGAGGTTATCTGCAAGACAAGGAGACTCAAAGCAAGAATCGTTCCGTGCAACCGACAGAACTCCCGCGACGACGAGCGGACACCCTAACACCGCTTTTCCCGTCATTGCCAGTTTTTTCTTTCAACCTGACGAAAAAAAAGGTAATATCGCCTGCAATTCGGCTAAAACATGCACTTTCACTGACTTTCCCTCGAACACTCACACCTATCGCCATGAACGAAAGACAACGACTCAAGGAAATTCTTCTTGAAAAATCCTACCGCCAGGGCACCTTTACCCTCACCTCCGGCAAGACCTCCGACTTTTATATCGACGGCAAGCAGACGACTCTGGTCGCCGAAGGGGCATATCTTTGTGGGAAAATGCTGTTTGAACTGTTGCAAAAATCACCCACCCCGATTCATGCCGTCGGTGGCATGACCCTTGGTGCAGATCCGCTGGTCACCGCCGTATCCATTGCCAGCTACCTGGCTGCTCAGCCGATCCCCGCTTTCATCGTCCGCAAGGAAGCAAAAGGACACGGGACCGGCAACTATATTGAAGGGCTGAAAAATATGCCGCCAGGATGCACTGTGGCCCTCCTCGAAGACGTGGTGACAACCGGCGGTACTCTCTTGAAAGTCATCGAAAGAGTCGAGGCAGCCGGCTTTAAGGTTGGTTTGGTCGCCACTATAGTCGAGCGCCAGGAAGGTGGCACCGAGGCTCTAGCCAAGGCCGGATATGTTCTCGAAGCGATTTTTACCCGTGCCGAGCTTCTCCAGTGATCCCCGATGAAGTGCAGAAAATGTTCAGGCAAACTTGAAGTCCATCGCCAGTGCCGACGGGTGCGCATGCGCTGCACCGTCTGCGGCCGGGAATACCAGATTCATGAAGTGGCCGGCGAATTGGACCGCGAAACCGAAGAAATACTCGAACGTTATACCGCCATCATCTACGATTGAAACCCTGGAAGCCCTGCGTTTCCAGGATCCTTTCCCTCACCGTTGCTTTTTTCTCAAAAAATCGTCATACCTCTATGGTTTTTTGGTAAATGATGTGTGCATAATAGAATTCTGTTATTTTTATTTAACTTTACCATATATCACGTGTACAATAGCATATGACAAATCAAACATCTTCCCAAAAGTCATTTGTTAAATCCGGCGACGAAGCGACGATAATCTGCCCGCAGTGCAATAGCACCAAAATTATTGCTGTTCGGCAATTTCTCCAACGCCTGCATAGGTTGAAGGTTAAGTGCCGCTGCGGTTACTCCTTCAAAGTGCAACTCGAATTTCGCAGGCATTATCGGAAAGAAACCGAGCTTCAGGGCATGTACGATTCTGTGGCGCCGGCTATCAGTGGCGGCAAAGCCAAGATCATCAATCTTTCTCTCAGCGGCGCATGTTTTGAGCTACGCGGTATGCATGACCTTAAAATCGGCCAGAAAGGCGTTCTCATTTTTACCCTCGATAACCGAAAGGAAACGGTCCTCACCAAGAATGTCTTTATCAGGACTGTCAACGGCAACCGCATCGGCAGTGAATTCGTCGAAGACCGTGCCTTTGACAAAGAGTTAGGGTTCTACCTGCGGCCGTAAGACAGGGTCAAGCACCTTGCCTATTGCCTGCTCCGCGTGATAAAGAAATCCCCTCAAGGTTTCAGCGTTTATGGCGCTGATGGCAAAGCCTTCATTCCCTATACTCTGCAGAACCTGATGGCGATCTTCCAGGCTCAGTAAATCAATCTTATTGAAAAGAGTCATCCTCGGCAAGTCTCCCAGTTCCAGTTTTTTCAGCAACCTCTCCACCACCGCCATCTTTTCGCGATAGACCGGGCTGGAGGCGTCGACAACATGGATGAGAAGGTCAGCCTCCAGCAATTCTTCGAGAGTCGCCATGAATGCCTGGAGAAGGTCGGTCGGCAGATTATCGATAAATCCGACGGTGTCGGTGATGATCACCTCAAGATCGGTGGGAAAACGCAGCCTTCTGCTGGTTGGATCGAGGGTGGCGAAAAGTTTGTCTTCGGCAATGATATTGCTGTTAGTCAGGGTGTTGAGCAGAGTCGACTTACCGGCGTTGGTATAACCCACTAGTGAGAGCACCGGCAGCTCTTTTTTGCGCCGTTTTGCCCGGCGTCGATATCTCTCCATACTTACCTGCTGCAACTCCTTGGCGAGGCGAGTCAGCCGGTCGTTGATCCGCCGCCGGTCAATCTCCAGTTTTGTTTCCCCTGGTCCGCGTGCGCCAATGCCCCCGGTCAATCGCGATAAGGCGTCATCTCTTGAGGAGAGCCTCGGCAGCATGTATTTCAATTGCGCCATCTCGACCTGCAGCTTGCCCTCCCGGCTCATCGCCCGGTTGGCAAAGATATCAAGGATCAGCTGGGTGCGATCGATGACCCGCAGATCGGTGAAATCAGTGATCGAGCGAATCTGTGACGGATTGAGCTCCTGATTAAAAATGAGCAGATTGGCATCCAATTGCAGGGCGCGGATCATGATGTCGGCCAACTTGCCTTTGCCGAGGATGAGCCGGGGATTTATCTTGCTACGTCGCTGTAAGACCGTCTCGAGTACCGTTACATTGTCCGACCTGGCAAGCTCAGCGAGTTCGGCCAGAGAGTCCTCGGCTTGGTTTTTTACCTCCGTGGTAACGCTAATGAGAATGGCCCGATCGCCTTTCTCGTCGATTGCGCTCGCTTGCCGTCCGGCACTGAGCTCCCCTTCGATAGCAGCGATCAAGTCCTCAACCGATTCCCTCTGGTTGGCTGGATGCACCGGTTCGAGGAAGGCCCAATTTTTGCCATCCGCCGCACCGGGCAGCAGATGCGTTGAATACATCTTGTCGGGCAAACCATCCCCTGCCACCTTAATTACCGAGAGGAGATCAAGGCGGAGGAAAAGCAGGTCCATAAGATCCTCGTCGCTGATATCCTCCCCGGCCAGATGGGTGTGAATAAGCCGCAGGCCGCGCAGCCTGCCGCCGGATGCCCGAACATTGCCGAGCGGCGGAATAACAATCTGGGAATGGGTACCGACAATGACATTTTCAACCTTGCCGGAGCGCTGGACCAGGAGGCCGATCTGCCGATTCAATTCAAATGACAGCTGGCAGAGGGCCTTGGCCATCTCCGGGTTGATAATCATATCCCGCTGCACCCGCTTGGCACCCAGACGTTCCAGGACCTTCAGTTGATTGGTCTTCAGTCCTTCCGTATTTCCAGTAACTATGCCGATGATGCCCTCTCTCTTGTTATTTTGCTTCCTTGATGGTGACCCAATCTCACCCCTGGTAATTCTGAACATTCGGGTAGCGGCGACCATAGCCGAAGGCCTTGGTCGTCACCTTCAGTCCTATCGGCGCCTGCTTACGCTTGTATTCATTGATGCGCACCCGCCGCAGGATGTCGCGGACCATCTGCTCGGCAAAGCCTAGGGCGACGATTTCCGCCTGGCCTTTGCCTTGCTCGAGATGGAGTTCGAGGATTTGGTCTAGGATCTCGTAGGGTGGCAGGTCGTCCTGATCCTTCTGGCCGGGCTTTAACTCGGCGGTCGGGGCCTTGCTGATGGTTCTGGCCGGGATTATTGCCCAGGTTCTGTTGACATGGTCGGCGAGCTCATAGACCAGCTGCTTGGGGACATCGGAGATTACCGCCAGGCCACCGCTCATATCGCCGTAGAGGGTGCAATAGCCGACCGCCATTTCACTTTTATTGCCGGTTGTGAGTAAGAGATGACCAAATTTATTGGAGAGTGCCATGAGCAGATTGCCCCTGATACGGGCTTGAAGGTTCTGTTCGGTGAGATCCTCGTCATGACCGGCAAAGAGACCGGCAAGATTCCTGCGAAAAGTATCAAACAACTCGCCGATCGGCAATACCGTAAAGCGGCAACCGAGATTTGCGGCCAGGAGTTGTGCGTCTTCGAGGGAATCGGGCGAGCTGTATGGCGACGGCAGAGCCACGCCCAGGACATTCTCTGGTCCCAGTGCCTCAACGGCAATAGCTGCGGTCAGGGCGGAATCGATCCCCCCGGACAGACCAAGAACCGCCGAGGAAAAGCCGCACTTGCGGACATAGTCGCTGACCCCCATGACCAGCCCCTGATACACCGCCTCTTGCTCGGAAACCTGCGGGGGTCCGTGCATGTCGCCCAGCCAGGTGGTGCTGTCGACGATTATCATGTCCTCGCGAAAACCATGCGCTTGGGCGACGGTTGTGCCACTGCTGTCCATGACCAGGCTGCGTCCATCAAAGACCAGGGAATCCTGGCCACCGATCTGGTTACAGTAGAGAAATGGCACCCCATAGCCCCGGCATATTTTTTTGAAAATTCCCTGGCGGATTTTTTCTTTGTCACGCTGAAACGGCGATGCGGAGATATTAATGATGGCATCGACAGCCTGCCCTCTTGCGGCGGCTGCGGCGATAATAGCCGCCACCGGTTGTGCCTGATACCGGCGCACCTCATCGCTCCATACGTCCTCGCAAACGGTGACGCCAAAGGTCATGCCCTGCACCTGATACAACTCGGAGGCCTCCCCCGGCTCAAAATACCTGGTTTCATCAAAGACATCATAGGAAGGCAGCAGCTGTTTCCGCGCCCGGTAGAAAATTCTGCCATGGCGGGCTACCACCACCGAATTATATAGCCCCTTGCCCCTCTGTCCATCGCGTCGCTCCAGACAGCCGAACATAACATCCAGCTCGGGGGGAAGCCTTGCGAGAAGTGCCGAAACCGCTAGGTCATGGGCCGCAAGAAAGGATTGTCGTTCCAGGAGATCCTGCGGCGGATAGCCGGAAACCACGAGTTCGGGAAAGATCGCAAGACCGCAACCCTGCGCTCCGGCTTGCCTCGCCCAGCCTCCTATCTTTTCGCAATTTTGAGTAAAATCACCAATAACCGGGTTTATCTGGACAAGGGCAATCTTCACCTCACTCTCCCTATGCAAACACTGAAAAAAAACCTTCCCGCTCCCCTCAACCTTTGAAACTACTTAGGGGGCCGTTAAGAAATAATTCTTACACTTTTGATTATTTCTTTACGGCCCCTAATGCCGTTCAAGACATAGAAAACGATTCCTTATTGTTGTACGGACGGTTTACCTTTTTCACCACCTTTTTTTCGCTGATATTTTTGCACGGCGCTATTATGCTCGGCAAGGGTTGCGGAAAAGTGATGCGTACCGTCATTTTTCGAGACGAAGTACAGATCCTTGGTCGGGGTTGGTGCCAGCACCGCCAGCAAGGCCTCCTTGCCGGGGCTGCAGATCGGTCCGGCCGGGAGACCGGCGACCGCGTAGGTGTTATAAGCATTGGGGTTTTGCAGGTCGCTCCGGGTGATGGTCCCGACATGGTTTTCAAGACCATAGAGCACCGTCGGATCGGATTGCAGACGCATGCCGAGCTGCAAGCGGTTGAGGAAGACCCCGGCAATCAGCGGTCGCTCGGCCGGCGCCCCGGTCTCTTTTTCAACCATCGAGGCAAGAATGAGCGTTTTTTGCCGATCAGGTTTTTCCTCACGTTGAGCGGTTATCTCCGCCCAAACCTTGTTAAACCTGGCGATCATCAGCCCCATGATTTTTTCCGCACCTCGCACATCCCGCGTTAAAAGATAGGTGTCGGGATAGAGATAGCCTTCCAGGCTGTCAAGTCCTGACAGACCATGTTTTGCCATGAACTCCTTATCGACCATAAGGTTGGTGAAACTTCGCGGATCAAACCAGCCGCCTTCGCCAAAAACGGCGGCAATCTCGGAGGCCCGCAGCCCCTCGGGGATGGTGATCGCATACTGAATCGCCTTGGCTACGACGAGGGCCTTCAGCACCTCCAGAGGTTTTTTACCGGTGTCGAGGCGAAACTCTCCCGCCTGGAGCATACCGGAAACGCCGGAGATTTTCGCCAATAGAAGGAAACGCACATCCTCGTAAATGATGCCCTTGGCGGCAAGGATAGTGGTGATGCTCTGCAGGGACGAGCCGCGAGCAATGTTTACCACAGCACTTTTTGCCGCCGTCTCCGGGCCGGGTCGAAGTGCATAAGTGGCCACCCAGCCGGCAAAAATCAGCGTCGGCAGAAGAAGAAAGAGGCTTGCTGCGAGGACAACCCTCTTTAACAGAAGACGTGTGGCAGGTTTACTTGGCCAACCGGAAACAGACACCACAGGAGCTCTATTTCAGGAGGCCTTTTTTGGCCTTTTTCAGAGGCGGACCGGCGAAAGCTATACGCACCACCTCATCCATATCCTTGACCGGGAAAAACTCCATCTTCCCTTGGATATCTTTAGGGATTTCCTCGAGATCTTTTTTATTCTGCTCGGGAATGATGACCTTGTCGATCCCGGCTCGGAGGGCCGCCAATGCCTTTTCCTTCAGTCCGCCGATCGGCAGGACGCGGCCGCGCAGGGTTACCTCCCCGGTCATGGCCAGCTTGCTGATCACGGTCTTGCCGGTAATTGCCGAATAGAGCGCGGTCGCCATGGTGATACCGGCGGAAGGACCATCCTTGGGGGTGGCTCCGGCCGGGACGTGGATGTGAATATCAATTTTCTCAAAATGATCTTCCGCCAAACCCAGCTCCAAGGACCGACTGCGGCAATAGGTCAAGGCGGCCTGGGCCGATTCCTTCATGACGTCGCCCAGCTGTCCGGTGAGGGTCAGCTTGCCTTTACCAGGCATAAGATTGACCTCAATCTGGAGAATCTCCCCGCCTACCTCGGTCCAGGCAAGCCCGGTGACGAGCCCCGGCTGTTCCAACCGCTCAATCTCCGACTCGGGGATGGTCTTCGGTGGCCCAAGATAGCGGCTGATGTTACGTTCGGAGATGACGTATGGCCCCTTGCCGCCTTCGGCAAGCTTCCGCGCCGTCTTGCGGCATACCTTACCGATCTCCCGTTCGAGATTCCGGAGGCCGGCTTCATAGGTATAATGGGTGACGATATACTCCAGCGTCTCATCTTCCATCTTCAATTGGCTCGCCTTCACCCCACTATCCTTGAGTTGCCTGGGGAACAGATATTTTCGGGCGATAACCACCTTTTCCTCAAGGGTATAGCCGGACAGGCGAATCATCTCCATCCTGTCGAGGAGCGGACTGGGGATGGTATCGCTCATATTGGCGGTGGTGATGAACATGACCTTCGACAGATCGATGGGCAGGTTCATATAGTGATCGGAAAACTCGAAATTCTGTTCCGGATCAAGGACCTCAAGGAGGGCGGATGAAGGATCGCCGCGGTAGTCGGAACCGATCTTGTCGATTTCGTCCATCATGAAGATCGGATTATTGGAAGCAACGGTCTTCAATCCCTGAACAATACGACCGGGCATCGCCCCGATATAGGTGCGACGATGGCCCCTGATCTCCGCCTCGTCGCGCATGCCGCCGAGCGACATGCGGAAAAACTTGCGGCCCATGGCCCGGGCGATGCTTTGCCCCAGCGAGGTCTTGCCGACACCGGGCGGACCGACGAAACAGAGGATCGGCCCCTTGCTCGTCGGATTGAGCTTGCGCACCGCCAGATATTCGAGAATCCGCTCTTTGACCTTTTCCAGCCCGTGGTGATCTTCGTCCAGTACCTGCCTGGCTTTGACCAGATCAAGGATGTCGACCGTGCTCTTTTTCCAGGGTACATCGAGAATCCAATCGATATAGGTGCGGATGATCGTTGCCTCGGAGGAATCAGGGTGCATCATCTCCATCCGACTAAGCTGCTTCTGCGCCTCTTTGCGGATACTCTTCGGCATTTTGGTCTTTTTGATCTTGCGCTCCAGTTCATCGATCTCCTGGGTGCGATCATCGGTATCACCCAACTCTTTCTGCAGGGCGTGCAGCTGCTCGCGGAGGAAATATTCGCGCTGCGACTTGCTCATCTCCTCCTTGGCATCATTCTGGATCTTGGCCTGCACCGTCGACACCTCGAGTTCCTTGCTGAGCAAATCACTGACCAGCTTGAGGCGTTTTTCCGGATTGGTTTCTTCAAGAATGAGCTGTGATTCGGCAATCTTCAACCGCAAATTCGAGCCTACCAGGTCGGCCAGCCGGCCCGGCTCCTCGATATTATTGATAATCATCATCAAATCGGCGGAGAGAATACCGCGCAGCGACATGATTTTCTCCGTCTGCTCGCGAACCGCCCGCATCAGGGCCTCGACCGCAACGGTTACCTCCTTAGCCTCGACCTCTTCAATCACCTCGACCGACACCTGATACGACGGTTCAGTCCTGATGAAACTCTTGATCCTGGCCTTGGACATGGCCTGCACCAGTACCTTGAGCCGCCCATCCGGCAGCTTCAGGGTACGCATAACCATACAAACCATTCCCACCTCGTACAGATCCTCTTTTTCAGGATTATCCTTGGTGGCATCCTTCTGGGTGACAAGCATCAGCAGTTTATTGGCCCCCAGGGCCTCGTTGACGGCTTCTACCGAATTGGGACGACCAACAAACAGCGGAATAATCATATAGTTGAAGATTACCACGTCCCGAACCGCCATCATCGGCAGAACTTCCGGTATTTCCATATCTTCGTTATTGGAAAAATCGTCCATGCCGATGCTTAATGAATCATTAAATTCCACTCAATCCTCCTGCTAACCACTCTAAAAAGGGCTTCGGGCAGATTATCCACCCCACATACCAACCCGTTCCCTCAATTGTACCGTAATTATCTCTCTATTCAAATAGATAGCAAATAAAAGCGCTACACAACCGATGAAAGGCTCGGAAATACTAAACATCCGAACAACTTAAGTCAAGCCGGGTTTCGTCCGCCCGCCCCTATCTTTTCCGCTTTTCTCTTGAACTCTTGCCGAGATTTTCGCATAGTGCAAGGGTCATAGCAGCTTTCATTAAAACCCTTTCCCTTCTGATGAGGACAACATGTTGACAGTGCAATCTTTTTTTGACCTGAACGATTTCCCCTGCAGCGACCTCTTCGAGCCCACCGCCTACGTCTGGCAACCGCTTTGTGCGCTGAAGAACTATATGGACGGCTTCACCTACCCGAAATACGACCGCATCCTGGTCGGCGACGGCATCCCGCTGACCGGCCATGTCATCATCCACGAGGGGCGGGCATTGGCCGGAACGGAAGCGGAAATCGTCTACGGCGATGCCACCAAGGGCCGGTTGCAGATACGCTTTGCCGGTAAGGTATTGGAGGGAGCGTCGCTGCTCATGGCCGGCGCCACCCTATTGGGAAACGAGATCGCCATCGGCAGGGGTGTATTGGTCGAAAGTGGGGCGATGATCAAATCCCCGGCGATCATCGGCGACATGACGGAAGTCCGCCAGGGAGCCTATCTGCGCGGCTACTGTCTGGCGGGCAAAAGATGCGTACTCGGTCATACCACCGAGATCAAACACTCAATCTTTATGAACGACGCTAAGGCCGGCCACTTCGCCTATCTCGGCGATTCCATCCTCGGCAACGACACCAACCTCGGCGCCGGGACTAAATTTGCCAATCTCCGCTTCCTACCGGGAACCATCACCATTTTTCAGAAAGAAGGCGGACGCATCGATACCGGCCTGAAAAAATTCGGCGCCATCCTCGGCGACACCAGCCAGACCGGCTGCAACTCGGTGACCAGCCCAGGCACCCTGCTGGGCAAAGGGGCCATCCTCATGCCGAACGCTACTGCCAAGAGCGGTTATCATGGGGAAAAAACGGTTTTGAGATAGAAAATGCAAATGAATCCCTTGCCAAAATATCTTCTGTTCTTTATCGCCATTATCCTCACCATATATTTTTCCGGAACACTGAGTTGCGCCGCACCGGAAAATTCTTACGTTGGGCAAACTATAGATGTCTCCGACGGCGATACAATTACGGTAAAATCTGCAAAAAATGGTGTCGTAAAAATACGCCTTTACGGTGTGGATTGCCCGGAAGCATTCCAAGTCCATGGAGAAAATGCCAAACAATTTACCATCTCAAAATCACTCCACAAAAGAGTGCGAATAAGCCCGATTGACGTTGATGATTATGGGAGAACCGTCGCCGTAGTTATGGTCAATGGCGAGAATTTAAATGAAAAGATAATTGCCGGTGGCAATGGCTGGGTGTTCAGGAAATACTGTCACTCTGAATTTTGCGAAAGTTGGCTGAAACTAGAAGAGCATGCAAGGAATTCTCACCTTGGCTTATGGCAGGATAAAAATCCCATACCTCCATGGCAATGGCGAGAACAAGAAAGAAAAAGGGAAAATGAAGGCTCGGCACCGGCAGTTACGAAAACTCATGCAAATTCAACCCCGAATTCCAAAGAAGCCAATGTTGTCTCGGAAATATACCATGGAAACAGGAGAAGCTATATGTTCCATGCCCCGGGCTGTATCGACTATAACTGTCGAAATTGCACGGTAATATTGAAATCAAAAAACGAAGCAAGAAGTTCGGGGTACAAACCGCACAAAGGATGTGTCAAATAGAAATTAAATGGGGGTCAGAGTAAATTTATTTACCCTCTTTCCGCCACCCGAATGGGCATCCTCTTTTTCTTGCCTGTACTCTGACGCCGGTTAAAGCTTCAATTTGTTCCATAAAACGGTCATTTCCAAACGTCAGTCCCTTTATCGTATTTGCCCGTATTGCCGCTAATAATTGTTTGTCGATAGGTGCGCTCAACAGAGCCCGATAGCTTTTTCGTCGTTCTTCGGGGTCTGCTCCTAGGGCGAGGTATTCCGGGTGTGGTGTGCATAATAAATGCACATGATTTGACATCAACACCCAGGCATGAACCTCCACTCTATATTTCTTTGCATACTCTTTAAGCCAGCCAGCATACCTGCCATAGTCTTCTTTGGCAACGAAGCAGACTTGGCGGCTATTGCCTCGCTGGATTATGTGAACCGGGACATTTACCGGTGATATTCTTGGTAGTCGAGCCATAACCTATGATTGGGAGAGTGATATTTTTATTGTTATAGTTATTGCTTCTGCTCAATGTAGAATTTTTAAATGTGAAAATCAATTTTTAAATTTACTCTGACCCCATTTATCTGTTATTTGATAGACCAGTCGATGTTGGATGTTTATGCGACGAGAGTATGCACCTGCCAAATCACCGACTAATTTTTCATAAGGTGGGGGTGTTTGAAATGGATCAGCTTTTAATATTTGAAGCAAGAGTTCCGCTTTTCCCTTGAGGCCAGCCTCTTTTAATTTCTTCCCATCTTTCTCGGCCTGGTGAGTGAAATACAGTGTCCACATTACCAATCAAGTTCCTGTGAGCACTCATCAATGTTTTGTTGAGTTCTTCTTTTATCGATTCTCTCATTCCGGGCACTGACAAAAGATAGATGGTTTCATTAATGGCGCTCCAGTCTTCTTCCGACAGGAGCACGGCATTAGAGTAAAAAGGGGACAGCGAGTTTGTATAAATCTGTCCCCTTTTTGGGTCAAATCGGGATTCCTGCAATAGGCCTATGCCGGCAAAAATAGATATCAGCCCCGCGTGCCGAACACCAGTTTACCGCCAAGATGACCGGCAATACCGACCGCTGCCAGCATGCCGGCGGCGACCCCGAGATAGATATACCGTGACGGAGAGCCCTGCGCCAATACCGCAGGATCGATAAGCCGCCAGAAAACCAGGATATTTGTTGTGGCGAGGACCACCAGACTACAAAGGATCTTGGTTATGAAGATCATCGACTTGATGCCTTTGTAGCGCTTTTGCCATTCAATAAACCCGGTCACCAGGACAACCGGCAACATCAGCAGGACAAAGATCAGGTTGTAGTAAGCCGCCAGTTCCAGGCTGGGGATATGCAAAAACATTGAAATCACCAGAAACGCCACAACCGCCGGCAATATGCCGTTGGGAAAATGGACGGAAATCGGATGCAGGTGCAGCTTGAGGATGAGATCGGCCAATGTATTAAAGAGCGATTTTTTCGCCTTGGCGGATGTGTCGCTTCCCGCTACCGCGGCGCTGACGGCTAAGGCGCCGCTCGCTTCCCCGATTTTTTTGCCATCCGCATCGATTTCCACAAACTGATTTTTCGGAGCGGCACACACCGGACAACTTTCCGGCGGTTCGTTGCCGTCATGGATATAGCCGCATACCAAGCACCGCCATCTTTTCACCGTGACGCTGGTCGCTGTGTGAACTTCTGCCGCTCCGACTCCGACCACTTCCTTGAACATTTTCTTCGGGGCCTCACACACCGGGCACTGATCCGGTGCCTCGGTTTCCTTGTGAATATAGCCGCAAACCCCACACTCCCAATTGCTCATAGTCATACCTCAATTTGAACTAAATGTTTTAATAAACCGGCGATCTATCCAATCTTTAATAGAAAATGCCAATTTTCCGGCAAAGGCCATCGACCATTTGCCGAGAACCCCGTCGCCATCGCCCAGATTATATATGAGGAGATATGTCCCTCCCGCTGAAAATTTTTCCAGCGGACGACCTTCAAGACAGGCCAGCACGTTGTGATACAACACAGGATTCTGACGCACCGCATACACACCGACCTTGTGCAGGGGCTGCGGCGCGAAATGAATACAATCGCCACCGCCGAAGATATTCTCATAACGGATGGACTGCAGGTATGCGTTGACCTGCAGTCCGCCATCTTGGCCAATCGGCAGACCGGAGCGGGCAAATATCTGCGATGGTTTGACCCCTACCGCGGCAAAGGTAATATCACTCCGGTACTCATCGCCGTTTTCCAGGACAATGCGATCTTTGTCAATGCGCTGTACGTGGCCGGCTTCAAGGATCTCTATGCCTTTCTTCAACAGGACCTTTTTGACCAGACGGCGAACCAGAGGTGGCCGCCCGGACATGAAACTCCTGCCGCCGAAGAGTTGGATCTTCGGCATCGTCACACCCTGCCGGCGACATAATTGATGAACATTACCAGCGATCTCGATGGCCGACGGGCCACTGCCGATGACCGCAACCGTTATCCGGCCGGTCGTGGCGAGGTCGAGAATCTTCTCTTTGGCAAGCAGCAGATCTTCAATGGGTTTTGGCGTAAAAACATTGGGGAAATCGCCGCTCAGAGTATCGCGAGGTACGTAGGAACCGGCATTGCATGACAGGACATCAAAGGGGATCTCCTCTTCCGTGCCCTCAAGGGACACCAGCCGTTTATGCGGATCGATCCTGTAGGCCTTGCCGAGAATGAAGCGACCGCCCTTGGCCTCAACCTGCCTGCGGGTGGCAAAGCGAATCTCCTCCGGTTGATAGGTTCCGCCCAGCATACCCGGTCCCATACCACTGTAATAATGGTATTCGGACGGCTGAATGACGGTGACGCCAAAGCCTTTATCGGTAAAGTTTTGCAGGTTGGCAAGGGTCACCATATGGGCGTGCCCGCCGCCAATGAGAAGGAGCTGTTTTCTCATGGAAGATCCTGCTGATGATCGATATAGTTGCTCAATCTGGCGATATGGCTGCGTTCTTCTGCGGCTATCCGGCGCAATACCCGTTCACTGCTGACATCTGTGCTCCTTTCCGCCGCCCGCAGATACAGATCAAGGGCCTGCGCTTCGATCGCCAGGGCCAGGGACAAAACCTCCGATTCGGAATCGACATCGGTTTTATACAGCTGCAGGTACTCCTCGGTGGTCAAACCGCCTTCCATCGCCGGCTCGGCAATCTTTGCCGCAAACTCAGCGACGGAAAGCTTGCTGCCGGTAAGCTCTGCGTAAAGCTGCACCAGCTGTTCCTGATGGAGAATTTCAATACTCGCAAGTTTGCCAAAAAGCGTTTTGGTTTCCTCTCGACGCACCCGTTTTTGCATGGCCAGATAGAAATCCCGGAGTCCCATTTCCAGGCCGAAACCGACAATGATCGCCTCCTCGCCACTCGTTGCCTGGGCAAACAGATGCAGTCCGACATCTTCCGGCCCCATCGCCACCTCTTTGCCCCAGGCCTTGATACCGCCTGAAAGATTATAAATTTTCTGAAAACCTTTGCCGGAAAGCATCTGCGCAGCAACCCGGCTGCGCCCACCGATTGCTCAGTAGATGACAATCGATTTTTCCCCGGCAAGTTCGCCGAGACGTTTTTCCAGATCGCCCAGGGGCAACAGTTTGGCGCCCGGCAGGTGGCCGGCCGCATATTCCTGCGGCTGCCGGACATCGAGAAAGAGTACGTCACCGGCGGGATGGTCGGCAACCAATTGGTTGGCCTCCTCCCAGTTGATTGACGCGACAGGGGTGAAAAACTGTAGCCATTTCATAGCGTGCTCCCTCGGGGTAGAGTAGCGGTCGATTATTACATCGGCAGGGCTGAAACCATTTTGCTTTCTGCCGACATGTAAACGTCAGGGACTATAATACCTTGCTCCGCCATATCCTGTCCACCCGGTTTTTCTTCTTTTTTCCCCACGCCCCAAGCCTTGCGGAAAAATCTGTTGCCGGTGCGGATAATGTCGACTAGGATTATCGGCCGATATACAACAGGCGAGCGACGATAAACTTACGCGGAGTGCGGAGGAAAAGATGGCCGGACAAGCGAAACGCAACGAATATCTGGATGCAAACTTTGACCGTATGGTCGGCTACCTGCAAGAGTGGCTGGCGATACCGAGTATCAGCACCCTCCCCGAGCACCGGAAAGATGTGCAGCAAGCCGCCCAATGGGTGGTCGAACGACTTACGGCCATCGGCTTTCCCGAAACCACACTCATCTCCACTGCCGGACACCCCCTGGTGTATGGCCAGTGGCAGGTTGACAAGCAACAACCGACACTGTTGATCTATGGTCATTATGACGTCCAGCCGGTCGATCCGCTGCCCCAGTGGTCTTCCCCACCCTTTCAACCGACCCTGCGCGACGGTAACATCTACTGCCGCGGGGCCAGCGACGACAAAGGGCAGATTATGTTGGTTCTCGCCGCCCTTGAGGCCTGGGCCAGGGTCGACGCCACCCTGCCGGTAAATGTGAAAATCCTCCTGGAAGGCGAGGAAGAGGCGGGCGGCGCGGCAGTTGCCGACTATGTTTTGAACCATCCGGAGGCGCTTCATGCCGATGCCGTACTGATCTGCGACACCCATATGGTCAATGCCGAGCAGCCGTCAATCATCACCGGACTGCGCGGTATTCTGTATACAGAAATCGCTGTAACCGGCGCAAAAACCGACCTACATTCCGGCAGTTACGGCGGGGTGGCGCCAAATCCCCTGCACGCCCTGTGTCTCTTGATCAGCCGTCTGAAAGGCGAAGACGGGGGCATCAATATCCCCCAGCTGGCCGCGGCCATCCCGCCCCCAACACCCATTGAGAAGCAGTTCTGGCAGGATGATCCCCTGCATATAAAAGAGGATTTGCTTGCCGAAATGGGGGTGAACAAAATGGTGGGCGAGGTAGCCTATCCGCCTCTGGAGCGAATCGGCCTGCGCCCGACCCTCGAAGTTCATGGCATTCGCGGCGGCTTTACCGGGGAAGGCTGCAAAACCGTTATCCCCGCCCGGGCGGTTGCCAAGGTCAGCATGCGTCTGCCGGCAAACCTTGACCCGAGGAAGGTATTCAACTGGCTCGAAGAGGCGGTGCTCAGCAATATGCCGGCCGGGTATACAGTTAACCTCACCAACATGCATGCCGGGAAAGGTGTGTCGGTAAATCCCGACAACCCGTATATCCGCGCCGCCGCCGAAGCAGTTGAGGCGACATTCGGCTCCCTTCCGGTCTTTATGCGCGAGGGCGGTTCGATCCCCATTGCCGCTCTCTTTGCCGAGGTGCTGCAGGTGCCGATAGTCTTGATGGGCTTCGGCCTTCCAGACGATACGATCCATGCCCCCAATGAAAAATTCAGCCTCAGCCAATTCCGCAAAGGTATGAAGACGGTTGCCGACTTTCTTGGGCGTATCCGCCGACCATGAGCAGCTCTTTCAGCTCAGCCGTGGCCGAGAAACAACGTGGGTCAATGTCGGCCCGGAAACGGCATAAGTATCCGGAGGGAAAGAGAGAAATTGAACGTGTTGTTTCGTAACGGCTCCTAAAAACCCAGGGCCGCCATGGTTGCCCAGTCGACAGCACCTGTCTCGACAATGCCCTTATCGTGTTGAAAACTGCGTATGGCGGCGCGTGTTCTTTGTCCGATCCGTCCGTCCACCGGTCCCGGGGCATAGCCGGCGTTGATGAGAGCCTGCTGTATCTGTTTAACCGGCGCCGCCTTTTCCTTGGCGACCAGCCGGGGAGAAGGCGCCGACTGGCCGCCGGACCCAGCCACTGAGGTTGAGGACGGTGCCGGACAGGAAGCCGACACCCCATGATAGTCGGGAAAAAGTGTTGTACATTGCCCGGCATTTTCCTGGAGGTTGATATAGATTTTCCGGAAAAGTTCCTGCCGCATGTAGGCATTGAGCCGCTCATCTTGAGGTTCGCTGCTATAAACAGTGAACTGCTCCAGGAGCAGCTTCGACCGTATGGTGATGCGCGTTTGCCCGGATGCAACCTCCATAAGATTGACTGTATAGCCGTTTTTATAGACTTTCCCGAAGATGGAAGGGGAAATCAGGCTGTAAACCAGCTGATTGATGGTTCTGTACTCGGTGACAATGAGACCGCTTTCCTTTTCCAAGGTGGATATTCTTTCTTCTGCGGAGAGAGCCCGCACGGTTCCTTGCCAGGCGTTTTCATAGGGAACGGTGAAGATGTATTCGTGTGGCACCGGGTACTCTTCCGCCACGGATGGTAATTTTTTTTCCGCACAGGATGAAAGTGCACCGGCAAAAAACACTATAATCAGCAAGAGCACACCCGAGTTTATCCGCATCTCTCTCCTCACAATCAACAAGGGCTTGACCCAGGTCAGGGTTTCTTATTCCGACACCAGCGGTGCAAAAAGATACTCCAGTCCATTGATCTTTATCTCATGGACTATGGCCAACATCTGACCCAATTTGCCTTTAGGAAAGCCCTTCCCGGCAAACCAGACCACATAGGGTTCCGGCAGGTCGATGAGCCGCCGTCCCGCGTATTTGCCGAAGGGCATGGTCATTGCTGCCAACTCCAGAAGAAGGGCATGGTCAAAAGTGGTATCGTTCATTTTTTCTCGATTGGTTATCGACGACGAAAGATATTTTATTAATTTTTCGAAATATTTTGCTCCAACGAACCGTCATCAACCCCCGCCTCGGCAAAAGAGGCCATCTCCCGCATCATCCGGCAGGAAAGGTCAATCAGGTTCATGGTGATCGCCGCCCCGGTCCCCTCGCCGAGGCGTAAATCAAGATCGAGAACCGGTTCAAGACCGATGATTTGCAAGGCGATCTGCTGCCCCATCTCCACCGATTTATGACCGGCAACCAGGTACTCGGCAACTCCCGGACAAAGGCGATAGGCAAGAAGCCCGGCAGCGCTTGAGATGATGCCGTCCAGCACCACACAGCAACCTTCCGAGGCAGCGGCCAGAACGGCGCCGCAGATACCGCCGAGCTCATAACCACCGACCTTGGCAAGAAGCTGCAAACCATCGCCGGGCTGCAGCTGGTGCAGGGCCAGGGCCTTTTCAATCACCTCGATCTTGCGCGCCAAGCCCCGATCATCAACACCGGTGCCGCGCCCCGCCACCTCTGCCGCCGACAGGCCGGAGGCGCCGCAGATGATGGCCGTAGCACTGCTGCTGTTGCCGATGCCCATCTCACCCATACCTACCAAATTGCCGGATCGTTCGGCGTTTTTAGCAAGGAAGGTGCGCGCGCCGTTTTCGATGGCTAAAAGCGCCTGGTCGCGACTCATCGCCGCCTGCACCGCAAAATTTTTGGTACCCCGGGCGACCTTCTGCTGCACCAAGAGCGGATGGTCGGGAAAATCGCCGTTGACCCCCATATCGACCACCGCCAGTTCAATCCCGTATTGCCGACAGAATACATTGATCGCTGCGCCGCCGTCGAGAAAATTCTCGACCATCTGCACCGTCACCTTGGCGGGAAAGGCGGAAACGCCCTCCTCCACCACGCCGTGGTCACCGGCAAAAACAAACATCCTCGGGCAATGAACGGTCGGCACAAGCGTTTTTTGTATAGCGCTCATCCGTACCGCCAGCTTCTCGATTCGGCCGAGGGCGCCAAGTGGCTTGGTCTTGCCGTCGACCTTTTTCTGCGCCTGATCGCGGAGATTTTGTGACAGCGGTTTTATTTTGCCGATGAGGTCGGCAAGAAACCCTGACAGTTGTGGGGAAGATGGCCTCTGCACCGCCGCCGCCGATCCGATCATAACCGCTTGGCGTGGTTCTACCCCGGGCGAGGAAAAATCAACAATATATTTCAAGGCATTGCCGGAGAGAATCCGCGGCAGCACCGACTCCAGGTCAAGAGGATGGACGACCCTTTCAATGAGCGCCGCAAGGTTTTCTTCCTGCCTTACGCAAAAGGCGACCGCCTGGACCATATCCCTTCTTCTCGGACCATACGATCCAAATATCGCTAGTTCCTTGTAATGCACGAGATTTAAAAGATTGCTGCCGATTTCCTCGTTCTTTTCCAGACCGCTGAAGTAGGCAAACCGCCCACCTTTGCGCAGTTTGCTGATACAGCGGCTAAAAGCGATATGGCTGGCACAACAGTTGATGGCCAGGTCAAAGTCGGCATCGGTAACATCTTTTTCGAGGACGACACGATTTTTATCGCAAAAGGATCGCAGACGGGCAATCTTCTCGGCGCTTTTTTCAATGACCGTAACCTCGCAATCCAGCTCGCCAAGGACCAGAGCAGTGATCATCCCGACCACCCCGCCGCCATAGATAATGGCCCTCTCGCCGGCGAGCGGCTGCACATGGTCAAGTCCGTTGAGAACACAGGCCACCGGCTCGGCAAAGGTGATAATCCTCGGATCAACAGCCGTCGCAACCGGGATGAGACTCTGCCGCGGCACGGACACCGTCCGGGCAAACCCGCCATCGCTGTGAAATCCGATGATCCGCATCTCCTCACAGAGGTTCTCCCGGCCGGTCTGACAATAGCGACAGGTGCCGCAGACCTGACCCGGCCATACAACATAAAGCCGGCCGGTAGCCGGATCGATGCCGGCTATTTCATGGCCGAGAACCCGCGGCAGCACAAGATCGCGGTGGCCGGATCGCCACATCTTCGCATCGGTCCGGCAGATGGCGCAGCAGAGCACCTCCAGGTGCACCCGGTCGTTCGCCGTCTCCGGCAGAACGCTGCTCTTCTGATATTTTATAACTCCGCATTCGGTTAATGCCAGTTGCATTTCACTTCACTCCGTGTAGGGTTCTTCAAGAATCGTCAGCTTCATGAGCACGGCGGCTACACCTGCCGCGGCCAATTCCCGGCACCGCACTTTCGCCTCTTCTGCTTGCACCAGGGGAAAGACAGTGGCCTTGTTCAGTGGGCCTACGGCAAATGCATCCGCCGTAAACCGCAGATATTCGGCCCCGGCCTTGATTATCAACAACTCGCTCATGCCGCCGCCCTCGCCAGCGTTGCCAGCCGCATGAGCCCGACGGCTGGATCGCTGTTTTGCACCTCGACCCAGCGGGCAAGTGTCGCCAACGCCAGCCCGGACAGCAGTATCTCACGGGCTTTGCCTACCCCTTCTGAGATCGTCGTCACCATACCTCTGACCAAGAAAACCAGGGCGCTGTTGAGAATGATCGCATCGAGTCGGGCCGCTTCACCTCTCCCAGCCAGCAATTGATACATCTTTACGGCAGCGGTGCCTCGATCACGGTCAGGCATCAATGCTTCCGGCCTGTGACTCTGTAAACCGCACTCCTCAGGCTGAAAGGAGAATGACCTCAACACCCCGTCCTGCAACCGCACCGCCGAAGTTGGGCCGCAAACCGAGGCCTCATCCATGCCCTTGTCGCTGCCGGTGATAGCCCCATAGACCACCAGGGCATTGGTATAGCCGATGGCCTGCATGACCTCGGCTACCGGTTGCAACAGGGCCGGAGAATAGACGCCGCGCACGGCAATCTTCGGCAGGGCCGGATGGGCAAGAGAAGCGGCGATATTCAGAGGAGACCCGAAACAGATCTGCGACAGGATGCGGCCAAGGGCCATCGGGTGCACCGCAGGGCTCATACCGTTAAAGAGGCCGATGCCCGCCTGGCTGATGCTTTTGGCCACGAGCTCGACGCTGCATTCAACATCGACCCCCATGGCCTCGACCATATCGACCGTGCCGCAACTGGAGGTGATGGCCCTGGCGCCATGGCGGGCGATGGTCACTCCGCCGGCGGCCGCGACCAGGGAGGCGGCGGTACTGATATTAAAGGTCTTGAAGCTGTCCATGCCGGTGCCGCAGTTGTCGACGATTGAGTTGCCCACCGCCACCTTGTTGGTATCCAACTGATAGACCGCCCGCCAGCCGCCGGCAACCTCGTCGGCGGTTTCGCCTTTGGCTGTCAGTGCAGCCAGGAAGGCACCCTGCTGCATTTCCGAAACTTCATTACTTAAGACCCGGCAAAAGGCGGTGTGTGATTCCTGATAGCTGAGATTTTCCTTATGCATGAGGCGGGTGATAACCTGGCCCATTGCTCGGTTTTTTTCCATATCCATCGTTTTCTCCCGTGGATGACAGTCGTCAACGGCACCCGGACCGCAGGTTTTGCCGGCTTTGGGGCCAAATGACAGGTGATAACGGATACGAAAGAACATCGATTGGCAAAAGACGAGTCTCCGTATCCACAAAAAAACTGCACCGTCCGGATCAACCAGACAATACAATACCGGATACAGAGAACTCCAGTGGTTGGCTCTGAGTAGGGGGACGATGTCGTCCTTCCTTTGCAGGCAGGCTTTCTGACTTACGAATTACCCTGCAAAACGGCCGCCTTCCCGGGAAATCCCAGTGACGAATCCTAGGAACCTTAGGATATGGGGACAAAAGCCCCCAGCCGCCGCAGCCTTCGTTTACAGCAAGGACTGGCTTGTGACGGAGTTGCACCGTCTTTCCTCTTGTACTCTGCTTCGTGCACCTGCAGGGTGGTGTATACTCGGCTTGGCGGAAGAAATCAAGCGATTGACGGCAGCGTTAGGAGGCTGTCCGATGCAAGGCAAAAGTCCCTCCCTGAAAAGGCCCCTGCGCAAGTTATCCCCGCGAACCAAGACGCAATCCACCATGGATGAAGACCGTTTCCCCGGCCATCGCCTCATTTTTAAATAACTCGGCTACCAGGGAAACCACCTCTTGCGGTTCAATGAGACGGCCGATGGGTACCTGCTCGATAATCTTACCGAGGACCTTTTCATCGATCGATTTGACCATTTGCGTGCCCACATATCCCGGAGCCACCGCCATGCAACGGATCTTGTCGGCAATGTTGCGCCGGAAGAATTCGGCGGTCAGCACCTTAGGCATAACCGACATCGCCGCCTTCGAGGAGGAATAGTTGAGTTGTCCGGCGGTACCGAGCGATCCGGTTGACGATACCAGGCAAATAAGGCCACGACAGTCATGGTTGACCATACGTTCGACACATTCGCGAACGGTGAGAAAGACGCCGGTAAGATTGATGTCGATCACCCGTTGAAACTGCTGCAATGACATCTTACCCGTTACCTTGCCAGTTTCCCGATCGGTCTTGATCATCATCGCGTCATCGGTGATGCCGGCAAAAGGTGCTACCAGGTTAATGGCCCCAAAGCGTTCGATGGCCATAGCGGCGAGCCGGGCACAATCATCTTCCTTGGTCACATTACAGACCATGGTCGCCACCTCGGCGCCGTCGGCCATCAGCTCTTCGGCGCAGGCGAGCAGGGGTTTTTCCTGTATATCGGCGATCACCACTTTGCCGCCTTCCTTCACCCAGAACTCCGCCAAGGCCTTTCCTATTCCGCCACTGCCGCCGGTGATGACGGCTACGCTCTTTGCTATTTTCAACATACACTCTCCTTCGTTTAATTCATTGGATTTGCGGAATTGCTCTGATTTCCATGGATTCCATCGATAACTTTAATATATGCCAAATGTATATAAGCAAAGTTCAGGCCAGCTATCAGCTCAGAGGCTTTTTCAGATAGGCATATTTTTTGCTTACCCAGTCCATTGTCATCCCTTTACAACATTCAACGTAGCCAATCTATGGACAGGTGAATTCATGTCAACAGAGCCCAGCGCAGGTAGTCTTGCAAGAAAAAAGAACAAAATTGTTTCAGCAGCCGAAGCAGTGGCGTTGATTCGCAGCGGCGATACGGTTGCCACCGGCGGCTTTGTCGGCAATGGTTTTGCCGAGGAATTAGCCATAAGTCTCGAAGAGCGTTTCCTCGCAACCGGTGAGCCCCGCAATCTCACCCTCATATATGCAGCCGGCCAGGGCGACGGACGCGAACGCGGACTGAACCATATGGGCCATGAAGGTCTGGTAGGCCGAGTTATCGGCGGCCACTGGGGCTTGGTGCCGAAGCTGCAGAAGCTGGCCGTTGATAACAAAATTATCGCCTACAATCTGCCGCAGGGCATCATTTCGACGATGTTCAGGGATATAGGGGCCGGCAAGCCCAGGACCATCAGTGCGGTCGGCCTCGGCACCTTCGTTGATCCACGCAAAGGCGGCGGCAAGATAAATCAGATTACCACCGAGGAACTGGTGGAACTCATCGTCTTTGATGGCAAAGAATATCTCTCCTATCGTACCGTACCAATTCACTGCGCCCTTCTCCGAGGCACCACCGCCGATCCGGCCGGGAATATAACCATGGAGCGGGAAGCCCTGACCCTTGAGGTTCTTGCTATCGCCATTGCGGCACGTAATTCAGGCGGGAAAGTTATTGTCCAGGTTGAAAGAATCGCCGATTACGGAACCTTGAACCCTCGTCAGGTCAAGATTCCCGGGATCTTTGTTGATTGCGTGGTGGTCAGCAAGCCGGAAAATCATTGGCAGACATTTGGAGTACAATACAATCCAGCCTTCAGCAGTGAGATCAAAATCCCGGTTGCCTCGCTGCCGCCGATGGAGATGAGTGATCGGAAAATCATTGCCCGGCGGGCAGTCTTCGAATTGCAGCGGGGAGCGATTGTCAACCTCGGAATCGGCATGCCGGAGGGTGTATCGGAGGTCGTCAATGAAGAAGGTCTGCTGGATGATATTGTCCTGACCGCCGAGCCCGGGGTTATTGGCGGTATTCCGGCCGGGGGACTCAGTTTCGGGGCAGCTGTCAATACCGAAGCATTGATTGACCAGCCATACCAATTCGATTTCTACGATGGTGGCGGCCTTGACATCACCTTTCTTGGGATGGCGCAGGTCGATCAAGTTGGCAATGTCAATGTGAGCAAGTTCGGGACTAAGCTGGCCGGTGCGGGTGGCTTCATTAACATCAGCCAAAACGCCAAGACCGTGGTATTCCTTGGCACATTTACGGCTAGTGGTCTCGATCTCAATATCGCAGACGGCAAGCTGCATATCAGAAAGGAAGGTTCCTGTCGGAAGTTTGTCGACAATGAAGTGGAGCACATAACCTTCAGTGGTGAATATGCGGTAAAGCGCGGCCAAAAAGTTTTCTATATTACCGAGCGTTGCGTTTTTCGCCTTGTTGCTGAGGGGTTAGAGCTCATTGAAATTGCTCCCGGTATCGATCTGGAACGGGATATCTTGGCTCAGATGGAATTTCGACCAATCATCGAAGGAACACCCAAGTGGATGGATGCGCGCATCTTCAAACCGCAACCCATGCAATTACGAAAAAACCGGTAATTTTTCCAAGGCGCGGCAGGAGGAGTCGCCTGCCGCGCTGTAGCTGTTTAGCTACACTTCAACCCTGCTTTCAGTGACAAACCGTATTTTTTTAATTTCTTGTACAACTGCGTCCGATGAATTCCCAGGAGGGACGCTGCTTCCGCCTTGTTATTGCCGGTTTTTCGCAAAGCCCCCAGAATCGCCTCCCTTTCTAAATCTGCCTGAAGCGAGCGGATCGGCTGGATAGCTACTTCGCTCGCCGGAGACGTTGCGCTTCTGAAAGAAAATGGCAAATCGGTAGGTTGGATTTCGTCTCCGCGTATCGTCAACATGGCTCTTTCGAGAACATTGGCCAGTTCCCGGACATTGCCCTGCCAACTATGGTTACTAAGGGCTTGTACCGCTGCGGCATTTATATGGATGGCACCAAAACCGTTTTTTCGAGCAATGCAGGTGAGGAGATGTCCGGCGAGAGGCGCTATATCCTCGGGCCGTTCTCGCAGCGGCGGAATATGCAGGGACATGACGTTGAGACGATAATACAAATCCTTACGAAAGCGGCCTTGTTTGATAAGACTTTCCAAATCGGTGTTGGTGGCGGCTATCAAACGAAAATCGGAACGGATAAGGCGGTTCCCCCCAACCCTTTCGAAGGCCTTTTCCTCAAGTACCCGTAACAGCTTGGGTTGCATCTCAAAAGGCAGATCGCCAATCTCATCGAGAAATATTGTACCATGATCGGCAAGTTCAAATTTTCCTGGTTTTCCACCAGTGAGCGCCCCGGTAAATGCCCCCCGATCGTATCCAAATAGCTCCGATTCCAAAAGATCCTTGGGGATTGCAGCACAGTTGAGATGTATGAAAGGCTGCATTTTTCGGGCACTGGCATGGTGTATTGCCTGGGCAAAAAGCTCTTTTCCGGTACCGCTCTCTCCGGTTATCAGCACCGGTGAAGCATTGGTTGCAGCCATCAACGCCGCCTCTTTTAAGCCGTTGATAATACTGCTCGTTCCGACTATACTTTCAAGAGTATAGCGCGTAGATCGCAGCTTCAGCAGTTCCTTTTCATAGCTATTTACTTTCGATTCCAGGGAGTGCAACTTTCGAGAAAGCTTGACCACTTCACTCATATCCTGGAACATCACCAATCCAAACACGGCGATTACAGCGTCCTTTTTGAAGATAGGAATGCGATGCACAACAATATTTTGCCCCCTGATCATCTGGATCTGGTTGATCTCCGGCACTCCGGTCTTGCCGACAACATGCATGCGGGAATTTTCTACCACCTCGGTGCAATGCCTGCCTATGCTTTTAGAGAGATCGACGCCAAGGAAATTGGCATAAGGTTTGTTGAGATGCAGAACATTGCCCGCCGCGTCTGTTACCATGGCCCCACTTGGCAGATTGTTAAAAATCAGCTGAAAGAGTTCGAGTTGCTCGCGGATTGCCTGACCATCTAACTGCTGTTCTTCTTGCATAGCCTTTTCCACATCGTATTTTTCAGAAAATTGGGGTGCGACGGTCAATGTATCCTTATTGATACATATATTGTTGCCGTTTGTCTACACAATTGCCATCAAACCATCGGTTAAGGCAGCGATACCCCTCCCCCGAAAAATTTACCGAGAAGATTCCATGTCTGTTTTTTCAGACTTTGTCCAAAATTTCAGACCGGTGGTCCCTAAGAAAACCTGTGAACGACAGCCTACCATGGTGCTTTGCTTCTCGAGTGTTTCCTTAAAACTTACATTATAGTGCTCTCTATTAAGTTGGTATCATAACGATATCATTGTTTTTATATATCGTTTAACGGATAAATTTTCAGCAAATCCCGGTTCTTCCGGACCGAACATAAAAAATGAATGTCCTGTTTTTCAGACAACTTTTAAAAATATTATATCAAATAGTCACAATATCTTATCGTTACATTTCTCACCTTGCCACTGTAAAAACTCCCGGCAACGGCCATCGACTTGTCCAGAAATTCGTTCAACTCAACGGCCAGGATTGTACATAGAAGTTTATTTTTGTTATATTTAAGCATGTTAAGCCATTAACGCCTAACCCATATGCCGTCTGGCATTGTCCTTGCAAACATATACATGCAAAAGTCGAAACTTTTATTCATACCGCTGACCCTTGTTTCGATGAAAACTTTAAAGTACACTCATTGTATTCATCATGCCAGATGACCTGGCGCAAAACCAACCATATACTGGAGGAGTAACCATGAGGAAACACTGGATCATCTCAACAGTTGCCGCCCTGGCCTTGACGGTCAGCGTCACTGCCGGCCAAGCTGCTGAAAAACGTGAGAAGTTCGGTGCCGACAAACGGCACGAAGCGGTTAAAAGCGAATTACGTTCCATTAAACCGAGTACCGAGACTTTCAAGTGGAAGATGGTTATGCCCTGGTCCAAGGGCTTGTTGTTCTATGATATGGCCCTCCACTTCGCCGATTCGGTAGCACTGGCCTCCGGCGGTCGTCTGGAAATCAAAGTCTTCTCCGCCGGCGAGTTGGTCGGTGCCATGGAATCTTTTGATGCAGTCAGCAAAGGTTCAGCCGAGGTTGGTCATGACTGGCCGGGTTACTGGCAGGGTAAAGACCAGAACTTCGTTTCTTTTGCCTCCGTTCCTTTCGGACTCGACACTGAAGGTTACAACATCTGGCTGTATGAGCGTGGCGGTCTTGAGCAGATGCAGGAACTCTACGGTAAATACAATCTCTTTGCCCTGCCCGGCGGTAACGGCGGTCAGGAGATGGGCTTTTTCTCCAACAAGAAAGCCACCAAGATGGAAGATTTCAAGGGAATGCGTGTTCGTACCCCCGGTTGGTATATGGACATCATGACCCGCCTCGGCGCTTCCGTTACCCCACTGCCCGGCGGCGAGATCTATCTGGCGCTTGAGCGTGGCGTTATCGATGCCGCCGAGTTCTCCACCCCGGCGATGAACTATCCGATGGGCTTCGACGAAATCACCAAGTACGTTCTTACCCCCGGTATCCATCAGCCGTCCGTACAGTGCGCCTTGTTCTTTAACAAAGACGCCTATAACAAACTGCCGGCCGACCTGAAGTATATCGTCGATATCGCCGCCAAGGAGACCCAGCTGTGGTCCACCGCCTGGCAGGAAAATCTGAATATCGAGGCGATCAAACTGTTCAAGAAGAAGGTCGAGTTCGTCAAGATGGACGAAGCCGCCATCAGCAACTTCGCCAAGATGACCAAGGAATATCTTGAGGAATTGAAGGGCAAGTACCCGAATGTCAAGACCACCCTCGATTCTCAGGAACTGTTGAAGAAAGATTTCTCCGAATGGCGTGAGATCAGAAGCGGCCTCGCTCCCTGGCCGCTTGACGACTATATCAGCGGCAAACGCACACAGTAACGCGCACCCGATAGTTTTCACCGTTTGAACAACAAGCGGCGGGGCCAAGTCCCCGCCGCTTCTCTCCCCTGAACCATCCTTGCTAGAAAAAGGACGTACGTTATGGAAACTCTTTCCAGGGCCATAGATGCCCTCAATGAAAAGGTAGGATTGTACAGTTCCTACCTGGTTTTACCACTGATCGGTGCGGTCATCTACGAGGTCTTTATGCGCTATGTCTTTAACGCACCGACCTCCTGGGGTTTCGAGATGACCACCTTTTTCTACGGCATGCATTTTATGCTGGGACTGGGCGATGCGCTCAGGACCAACAACCATGTGTGCATCGATATCTTCGAATCGAAACTGCCGGTGAAAAAGCGGGCCGTGCTGCGCATCATCACCGGCTTGTTCATCTTCATCCCGGCCATTGGCTGTATGACCTTCGGGGCGATCAAGTACGCCTTTACTTCATGGTCGATGCTCGAACACGCCTCGTCTTCCTGGGGACCGGCCATCTATCCCTATAAAACGGTCATGGCCATCGGTTTTGTATTGTTGTTTCTGGCAGGGATGTCGAAGTTGCTCCAGGACTTCCGTACCCTGCGTACCGCCAACTAACCACCCGCTAGGAGATTAACCATCATGGGTCCAGAAGTACTATCAATCTTAATGTTCGTTGTCCTGATGGTGGCGATCGCCCTCGGCCACCCTCTGGCGGTGACCCTGGCGGCCGTGGCCACCCTCTTCGGTCTGATCGACAACGGGTTCAATGTCGTAGGTCTTATCGACCTCTTTACCAATAACAACTGGGGCAACTTCCTTAACTATACCCTGGTGTCGATACCTCTGTTTATCTTTATGGCCCAGGTCCTTGACCGCGCCAAGGTCTCGGAGGAATTATTCGAGGCGCTGTATGTCATCCTCGGCGGTCTGAAAGGCGGTCTCGGCATCGCCATCATCGTCGTCTCAACTGTCTTTGCCGCCACCACCGGCATCGTCGGCGCCTCGGTTGTCGCCATGACCCTTATGGCTTCGCCGACTCTTTTAAAGAAAGGCTATGCCAAAGGCTTGTCGGCCGGTATCATCACCTCGTCGGGAACCCTCGGCATCCTTATCCCGCCGAGCATCATGCTGGTTGTTTATGCCGGTCTTACCGGCCAGAAAGAGACCTCGGTCGGCAATCTTTTCGCCGCCGCCATCCTCCCCGGCCTGCTACTCTCCGGCCTTTATATTCTGTATGTGGCCATTCGCTGCTATCTCAAACCGCAGGACGGCCCGCCGATCCCGCCGGCGGAACGTACCGCCACCTTTGCGCAGAAATGTATGATGTTCGTGAAAAGCCTGGTGCCGCCCTTCGGCCTAATCCTGGCGGTCATGGGCACCATTCTCGCAGGCGTTGCCACCCCGACTGAGGCCGCAGCCCTCGGCGCCAGCGGCGCCATGCTCCTGGCACTTTTTAAACGGACCTTCACCTGGGAGATGATTAAGGGTTCTTCGATCTCAACAGCCCGCACCACCGCCATGGTACTGGCGCTTTTTATCGGCGGCAAGGTGTTCAGCGTTGTTTTCCTTTCCATGGGCGGCGGCGACGCGGTCGCCGACGTTATGCTCGGCAACAACCTCAGCCCGATCATGGTTCTCCTCCTCATGAACCTGGTGGTCTTTATCCTCGGCGCCTTTATCGACTGGGCAGCAATTCTTCTGATAACCGTGCCGATCTTCACGCCGATTGCCATGGAGCTGGGCTTTGATCCGCTGTGGTTCGCCATGGTTATCTGCGTCAACCTGCAGACCTCGTTTCTTACTCCGCCCTTTGGCTATTCGCTCTTCTACTTCAAGGGGTCCTGCCCTCCAGAGTATTCCATGGGCGATATCTATAAGGGGATCCTTCCCTTTATTTGCCTGCAGATTATCGGCATCACCGCCATCTGTGTCTGGCCGGAATTCATTACCTATCTGCCGTCGGTATTCTTCGGCGCCAAATAACCGGGATATCTTACTTTAAGTCGCAAGGAGAACTGCAATGCTACCACCAATAAAGACCATACTCTATGCCACCGGACTCAGCCAGGGTGCCCCGTATATCTTCCGTTACGCCCTCACCCTTGCCCGGCAGCATCAAGCGAAGATCGTCGTCGTCCATGCCATCGAACCGCTGACAACCTTCGGCCAGAGCCTTGTGGAACAATATATGTCCCACGATGCTTCGGAAACACTGCACAGCAAGGCCAGGGACACCGTTAAGGGACAGATCGAGGAACGGATAAAGCAACTCTGTGCCAAAGAGTGCAACGGGGCTACGGAGTGCGCCACCCTCGTAAGTTCCATCCAGGTCATTGACGGCTATCCGGCCCAGGTAGTTCTGGATGCGGCCAAGACTTGCGCCGCCGATATCATCGTCATGGGCTCGCAACGCCACAATCTCTTGAGTGAGGTCATGCTCGGCAGCACCACCCGCAAGGTTCTGCACAAGGCCGAACAACCGGTCTTTGTCGTCCGTGTTCCGAAGGATTTTGCCGAGGCCATTTAAAGCCCTGCAGTCAACCTCCTGACGTATCGTTCATCCTGTACCACCTTCGATTGCCTGCCATTTCTGGCGCAATCGAAGGTGCATCCACCGCGAACTCCCGCCGCCATTTCATATGCAAAGAAGGTGGCAGAAACGCTTCTCCCCGGACCTTTGACGTGCTTGGAGAAATACAAAGATTTTTGACAAAACATTCTCAACCATTGGAGGCTTGCCCACGAGGCATGACGACCATGACGATAGACAGGGATCGGCGAAATGCCCTCAGCTCCCGCTTTACGGAAAAGGCCAAAGCAGTTTCCGCCTTTGTAACCGAGGTGGCCACCTTTGATGAAGCCCTAGCTTATTGCCTCGATCTCTGTGGTCGACAGGGCGCCTGCCGGATTAAGATTTCCGGCTGTGACGAGCACCTCTCGCCACCGGCGGAGGGGCTTTGTGAGCTGAAACAGGAAAAAATTATCGCCGCCCCCGGCCTTGATCCGGCCCAGTATGCCAGATTACAGGACCTTTGTGCCGCCTCCGGTTTCACCTGTATAAAATCAGGGATGCGCGACCATTTGAGCGGTGTCGATATCGGCTTTACCGTAGCCGATCTGGCCATCGCCGAGACCGGCACACTGGTCGTCAACTGCCCGAGCGAAGAACTGCGTCTTGCCACTATGCTCAGCGAATACCATGTCTGCGTCGTCCACCGTTCGACCATCGTCGAAGACGCCTTTGCCGCCGAGCAGCATATGCTGAAACACCTGCACAAGACCCCCGATTACACCGCCTTCATTACCGGTGCCAGCCGCACCGCCGATATCGAACGGGTCCTCGCCCTAGGCGTACATGGCCCGCTGGAATTACATATTCTTCTCCTGGAGGATTGATCATGCAAGAAGCCAAAAACCTCAAAGAATACCGGAAGGAGATGCAGGAATCCCTCGACAACACCTTTCTGCGTCAGGCCCTCGACACCTTTGCCGTCACTTACCGGGCCAGTAGAACCAGGGCCTTTGCCGAATTCGATGTTGACCAGCTGGTGGCCGATGTGGCGGAGGCCAAAGATGGTACCCTGCCACGGCTGAATGAACTGTTCTTGGAATTTAAAAAGAATGCCGAGGCGGCAGGCATCAAGGTGCATTTCGCTAAAGATGCCGATGAAGCCAATGCTCTCATCGTTAAAATCGCCAAAGATACCGGCAGTCAAAAAATCATCAAGTCAAAATCGATGACCGCCGAGGAGACTCTCCTCAACCACGCCCTGGAAGACCATGGCCTTGAGGTAACCGAAACCGATCTGGGTGAATGGATCATCCAACTCAGGCATGAAGGGCCGTCGCATATGGTCATGCCGGCCATTCACCTGTCACGCTATCAGGTCGGCGACCTCTTTACCGACGTTACCGGTGCCAAACAGGAGCCGGATATCGAAAAACTGGTGAAGGTGGCGCGCCGCGAATTGCGCAGTAAATTCGTCGAGGCGGATATGGGCATCACCGGTGCCAATTTTGCCATCGCCGACACCGGCAGCATCGGCCTTGTCACCAATGAAGGTAATGCCCGGCTGGTGACGACCCTGCCGCGGGTGCATGTTGCCCTCATGGGTATCGACAAGCTGGTGCCGAGCCTCTCCGACGCCTTGAAAATCCTCAAGGTCCTGCCGCGCAACGCCACCGGCCAGAACATCACTTCCTATGTCACCTGGATCACCGGCGCCAACGAATGTTTATCGGCGGCCGACAAGAAAAAGGACATCCATTTCGTTGTCCTCGACAACGGCCGGTTGGAGATGGCCAAAGACCCGCTGTTTTCCCAGGTGTTCCGCTGCGTCCGCTGCGGCGCCTGCGCCAATGTCTGCCCGGTGTATCGGTTGGTGGGCGGGCATAAGATGGGCCATATCTATATCGGCGCCATCGGTTTGATCCTCACCTATTTTTTCCACGGCCCGGAAAAGGCCAAAAATATCGTACAGAACTGCATCAATTGCGAGGCCTGCAAGGATATCTGCGCCGGCGGCATCGATCTGCCACGGCTGATTAAACAGGTACATGTTCGCATTCAGGATAAGGAAGGGCACCCGCTGCCCAGTCTGCTTCTTGGCCAGGTGATGAAAAACCGCAAACTCTTCCACACCCTCCTACGTACCGCCAAATGGGCACAGAAGCCGGTGGTCGGAGATGACGGTTTTATGCGCCATCTGCCGATGATGTTCTTCAAGGAACATGATTTCAAGGCCCTGCCGACCGTTGCCGAAAAGCCCTTCCGTGACCGCTTCCCGGAGCTGCCGCAACCGGTGGCACCGCGTTTGCGGGTGGGGTTGTTTTCCGGCTGTGTCCAGGACTTTGTCTACC
>Ga0105047_10001900_pt1 | contig 37561 bp, 32 predicted proteins | sample MAT04_FD_78384 | JGI IMG/M metagenome (GOLD analysis project Ga0105047, IMG submission 78384) | Freshwater microbial communities from Lake Fryxell liftoff mats and glacier meltwater in Antarctica - MAT-04 (megahit assembly) | ecosystem: Environmental > Aquatic > Freshwater > Ice > Liftoff... | reverse complement strand
GAGGTCGCCGCTGCCGGGTGCCATCACATGTTGCTCGTCGGCCCGCCCGGCTCCGGCAAGACCATGCTCGCCCAACGCATGCCCGGGCTGCTGCCGCTGCTGCAACCCGACGTGTCGCTGCAGGCGACCATGGTGCATTCGGCCGCGGGCGTGCGGCTACCGGCCGGTGGCCTGGTGCGGCGGGCACCGTTCCGGGCACCGCACCACAGCAGCTCGATGGTGTCGCTGGTCGGCGGCGGCAGCACCGGGCTGCGGCCTGGAGAAATCAGCCTCAGTCACGGCGGCGTACTGTTCCTGGACGAGCTGGGCGAGTTCGCCCCGTCGGTGCTCGACGGACTGCGCCAACCGTTGGAAGAAGGCGTCATCCGCCTGGCACGCGCACGCGCCTCAGCGGCGCTGCCGGCCAGGTTCCTGCTGATCGCGGCCACCAACCCGTGCCCGTGCGGCGGTGGTGCCCCCGGCGACTGCGAGTGCGACGATGCCGCACGACTGCGGTACCTGCGCCGCTTGTCGGGGCCACTGCTCGACCGCTTCGACCTACGGGTGGGCGTGTCCCGGCCCGGTGTCGACGACCTGCTCGCCAGCGGGGGCGGCGAGCCCACCGCAACAGTGGCGGCCAGGGTTGCGGCGGCTCGCGACGCGGCCATTCAGCGCATCGGCATGGTCAACGCGCACATCCCTCCCTCGATGCTCGACGAGCTGGCACCGCTGCACCCGGCGGCGCGGCTGAAGCTGCGCGAACAGTTGGAGCGCGACCAACTCACCGGTCGTGGTTATCACCGCATCCGCCGTGTTGCCCGCAGCATCGCCGACCTGCAAGGCGCCGATGAGCTGGTGCTCGAGGAGCACGTCGTGATGGCCCTCAACCTCCGCGTGCGGCTCAGCGTCTCGTCCCGCGTGCGTGCGGCATGAGCGGCGAGCTGCCGCCCGAGGCGTATGTGGCGTCGCTGGCGGGCTTTCGCAACATGAACATTCATCGCCTCGGCGCGCTGTTGCGGCACCATCAGCCGTCGCACGCGTGGCAGGTGGTGCTCGGCGAGCGCCCAGCGGCGGGGCTCATCGGTCGCGTCCTGGCAGACCCTGACGTGCGCTCAGCCTGGCGGAAGTGTGCGGCCGAACGGCCACCTGGCGAGGTTCACGATCGCTGCCTGGCGCTGGGCATCGAGATCCTGCCGTACGGGGCGCCGCGGTATCCGGGCGGCCTGCTCGACGACCCGTTGCCCCCGCCGGTGCTGTTCGCTCGCGGCGAGATGGGGCTGCTCGCCGGCCGCCGGGTTGCCATCGTCGGCACGCGCAACGCGACGTCGGCAGGTCGCGCAGCCGCCCGCGAGATCGGCCACGGGCTCGCCGCTGCCGGTGTGCACGTGGTCTCGGGCCTGGCCCGGGGCATCGATGGGGCCGCGCATCGCGGTGTGCTGGCGGCCGAGGGCGAGGGGCGACCGATCGGCATCGTCGGCTCCGGCCTCGACGTCGTGTACCCGCGCGAGCACCGCGATCTGTGGGCGGCGGCGGCCAACTGCGGGCTGCTGCTCAGCGAGGTGCCGCCTGGCCTGCCGCCCGAGCCGCACCGCTTTCCGCTGCGCAACCGCCTCGTCGCGGCGCTCTCGGAGGTCGTGGTGGTGGTCGAGTCGCGAGAGCGCGGCGGCTCGTTGATCACGGCGGCACAAGCCATCGAACGCGATGTGCCGGTGATGGCCGTGCCTGGCTCTGTGACCATGCGCTCGGCGAGCGGCACCAACCAGTTGTTGTGCGAGGGCGCCGTTCCGGCCACCGGCACCCTCGATGTGCTCACCGCACTGTCGTACCAGCACGGCAGGTCGGCGGTGTTGCCGGCGGATCTCCGTGCCCGCCCGCGAGGCGACGACATTGCGGTCTATCGGGCCCTGCACGGCGAGCCGCGCACCATCGACGGGGTGTCGTTGTTGCTCGGTCTCAGCTTGGTGGATGCCGCAATGAGCCTGGCGCGGCTCGAGTCAGCGGGGTGGGTCGGGCAGGCCGACGGATGGTTCGAGTGCGTGGGTTCCCCACTGCGATGACCAACAGCGAATACTCTGTGCACCGATGCCCGCTCACTCACTCTCTTCCGCGGCCCTCTCGGCGGCCTGTGGCGTGGGGCCGGTTGTCGTCCCGGTTGCCACCGCGCAGGTCATCGGGCCGCAATGGCAGCTCGGCGAGTTCACGGCGTCGCTCACCAACAGCGCCGCGAACACGGTGGCTGCCTATCGCTCGGATCTGGTGGGCTTCATCGAGTGGGCGTCTCTGGCCGGCATCGATTCGCCGGTGCGTGTCAATCGCATGTTGCTGCGGCGGTTCGTGGCGTCGCTCACCGCCAACGGCTTTGCCAAGCGTAGCATCGCCCGCAAGGTGTCGTCGCTGCGTCGCTACTTCGGGTTCCTGCGTCGCGAGGGCGTGCTGGTGGTCGACCCCAGCACCGCGCTGCGGGCGCCCAGCGGCGACAGCAGGTTGCCTCGCGTGCTCGATCACGCTGATGTGTCCACCTTGCTCGATGGTGCGTCGCCCGACGACGAAGCGCCCTGGCGCCGGCTGCGCGACGACGCAGTACTGGAAGTGCTCTACGGCAGCGGTGTCCGCGTGGGTGAGCTGTGCGGCATGGACGTGGATGCGCTCGATCTCGCGGCCGGAGCGGTGTCGGTCTGGGGCAAGGGCTCCAAGCAGCGGCGGGTCCCATTGGGTGTTCCTGCAGTTGCTGCGCTGCAGGCATGGCTGGTCGTCCGGCACGAAGTGGTCTCGGTGGCGGCTGGTCCGGCGTTGTTCGGCAACGAGCGCGGTGCCCGTCTTGCCCCGCGCGACGTGCGCCGCATCCTCGATCGGCGCTCCCCACGGCCCACTCATCCCCATGCCCTGCGCCACACCTTCGCCACCCATCTGTTGGATGGCGGCGCTGATCTCCGTGCTGTGCAAGAGTTGCTCGGCCACGCCGACGTGGCCACCACCCAGCGCTACACGCATGTCAGCAATCACCGTTTGCGCGAGGCCTACGCAGAGGCGCACCCACGAGCATGAGACGCGAACTCGACCTAGAAGATTGCTGGCAGCGCTGGTTCGACCGGCGCGATCCCATCGCGCGCGACCGCATCATCGTCCATTACTCGCCGCTGGTGAAGTTCGTCGCCGGTCGTGTGGGTGCCGGTCTCCCCAACAGCGTGGACCCCGGCGACCTGGTCAGTGCCGGTGTGTTCGGCCTGATCGACGCAGTCGAGCGCTTCGACCCCGAACGCGGCGTGAAGTTCGAGACCTTCGCTGTGCCCCGCATTCGCGGTGCGGTGTTCGACGGCCTGCGCTCGCTGGACTGGGTGCCGCGCTCGGTGCGCAGCCGTGCCCGCGAGGTCGAGGGCGCGTTCCAGGAACTGGAGGGCAAGCTGGGCCGGGCGCCCACCGACGACGAGCTGTCCACCCACTTGAAACTCACCGGGCCCGAGTTCCGCAAGTGGCTGGCGTCTATCGCCTCCACCACGGTGGGTCCGCTCGACCGTGCGCTCGTCGCTGGTACCGAGCCGCGTGCGCTCACCGGCGATGTCCCAGATTCCCCGGCGATGATGGTGGAGGAGAGCGAGGTGCGCCGCCTCGTCCGCGTGGAACTGCGTCGCCTGCCCGAGCGCGAGAAGCTCGTCCTCTCGCTGTATTACGACGAAGGGCTCACCCTCGCCGAGATCGGTGTGGTGCTGGGCGTCACCGAGAGCCGGGTCTCGCAAATCCATACCAAGGCGGTCCTGCACCTGCGTGCTCGCCTCGCCGCCACCGGCGTCGCCTGACGCTTGTCGCAACGTGCGCCGCGCTGGCGGTGCCAGCATGATCGCCGCCCTGCTGCTGGTGTTGGGTGCTGTTGCCCCGCGGTGCTACCCGCCACCGGTCGCCGCGCCAGTCGCGGTTCCCTACCTGCAACCTGCCTGCGAGTACTGCCCGGGGCATCGCGGGCTCGAATACCACTTGGCCGAGGGTTCGGCGGTCCGTGCGGTCTCGTCGGGGGTGGTCACGTTCTCCGGCGTGGTGGCCGGCACCCGTTACGTGGTCGTCCTGCAACCCGACGGGCTGCGCGCCACCTACGGGCAGTTGTCGGCGGTTGTGCCGAGCAGGGGAGCGGTGATCGCCGCAGGTCAACTGGTCGGCTCCAGTAGCGAGCGCCTCTACTTCGGGTTACGCGATGCGGGCAACACACCAGTGGACCCCACGCCACTGCTGGGCACCCTTATTGGCAGAGCGCGGCTGGTGCCATCCGACGGCGGTGCGTCGCGCCCGGGGGCACCGCCACGGTTGCAGTGCGGTCCCGCTGTTTCCCCTATTTGGGCTGCATGAGCGCTATTGGTCGCCGATAGCATCTTTCGACGGTCCGCCAGTCGGCGGCCACTCCATATGTACGTGTCCTCCTGCGGTCGCTCCGGCGCCGGGCATGTGCACCGCAACCGCAGGAGAGGAGACATCACCATGGCTGTCGTCACGATGCGCCAAATGCTTGAAGCAGGTGTCCACTTCGGGCACCAGACCCGTCGCTGGAACCCGAAGATGAAGCGGTTCATCTTCGGTGAGCGCAACGGCATCTACATCATCGACCTCGACCAGACCATGCAGCGCGTCGAGGCTGCCTACAACTTCGTTCGCGACATGTCCGCCAAGGGTGGCACGGTCCTCTTCATCGGTACCAAGAAGCAAGCGCAGGATCCCGTGCGCAGCTACGCCGAGAAGAGCAACATGCACTACATCAACGAGCGTTGGCTCGGCGGAATGCTCACCAACTTCGAGACCATCTCCAAGCGCGTCGCCAAGATGCAGGAGTACGAGCGCATGAAGGCCGCCGGCGAGTTCGAGGCAATGCCGAAGAAGGAAGCCCTGCTGCTCACCCGTGAGCTCGAGAAGCTGCAGAAGAACCTTGGCGGCATCCGCAACATGAACAAGCGCCCGGACTGCATCTTCATCCTCGACACGAAGAAGGAGCACATCGCGGTCACTGAAGCCAACAAGCTGAAGATCCCCGTGGTGGCAGTCGTCGACACCAACGTCGACCCCGACGTGATCCAGTTCCCTATCCCCGGCAACGACGATGCCATCCGCGCAAACGCGCTCATGTGCCATGTCATCGCCGAGGCCGTGCTCGAGGGTCGCTACATCGCCAACAAGCGCAACCCGCAGGTGGTCCCCACCAAGCGCAGCGCCGAAGACGAAGCTGCCTTCGCCGACGCCCAGGCCGACGCCCGTCGTCAGGCCGCGGCTGCCCAGGCCGAGCGCGACGCCCGCGTCGCTGCTTCCGCCGCGCCGGTCGACGAAGCAGTCGTTGAGGAAGCACCCGTCGAGGCAGCACCCGTCGAGGCAGCACCCGTCGAGGCAGCACCCGTCGAGGAAGCACCCGTCGAAGCAGCAGTCGTCGAGGCAGCACCCGCCGAAGCAGTCGCTGTCGAGGCTGAGGCCCCCGCAGCCGACGCTGCAGTCGAAACTCCCGAAGCAGAAGGCTGATCAAGAATGGCATTTACCGCCAAGGACGTACAGACGCTGCGCCAATCCACCGGCGCAGGCATGATGGACGCCAAGAAGGCCCTCGAGGCCAATGACGGCGATTTCGAAGCCAGCAAGCAGTGGTTGCGTGAGAAGGGCCTCGCGGCCAGCGCCAAGCGCGACGATCGCGAGAACACCCAGGGCCTCGTCGCCCTGCTCATCGACGGCAATGTCGGCGCCATCGTCAAGCTGAAGTCGGAGACCGACTTCGTGGCGAGCAGCGAACTGTTCAAGGCCGAAGCCGCCGCCCTCGTGGCGCTGGTGGTCGAGAAGGGCGAGGCCGCAGTGGCCGAGCGCGCCACCATCCTCGACGATCTGAAGATCACGCTCAAGGAGAAGATCGAGCTCGGCGAAGTCGTGCGCATCGAGGCTGCTCCCGGCAACGTGATCGACAGCTACCTGCACATGCAGGGTGGCCGTGGGGTCAACGCGGTGCTCGTCGAGATGGCCGGCGCCACGCAGGAACTCGCTCACGACGTCGCCGTGCACATCGGCTTCGCCCGTCCGAAGTACCTCGGCAAGGCCGACGTGCCCGCCGATGTGGTCGAGCACGAGCGCGCCACGCTCGAGACGCTCAGCCGCAACGAGGGCAAGCCGGAGGCCGCGCTGCCCAAGATCGTGGAAGGCCGGGTGCAGGGCTTCTTCAAGGAAGTGGCGCTGCTCGAGCAGCCGTACGCGAAGGACGACAGCAAATCCATCAGCCAGTACATCGGCTCGGCCACCATCGTGAACTTCGCTCAGGTCGAGATCGGCTGAGCCGTACAACATGAAGGGCCTGCCATGACTTCTCCCCGGTGGAAGCGGATCGTCTTCAAGCCATCGGGAGAGGCATTGGCCGGCCCTGGTGGGCAAGGCCTCGACGGCGACACGCTCGACCTCACGGCCCGCGAGATCATTGCGGTGCGCGAGATGGGTGTCGACGTGGTCGTCGTTGTCGGCGGCGGCAACTTTTGGCGCGGCCGCCAGGGTGCCATGACCGGCATGGACGCCACTCAGAGCGACCATATTGGCATGCTCGGCACCGTCATGAACGCACTGGCGCTGCAGGACTCGCTCGAGCGTGCCGGGCAGCCCACGCGGGTGCAGAGCGCCATCGAGATGCCGCGTATCGCCGAGCCGTACATCCGCCGGCGAGCGATGCGGCATCTGGAGAAGGGTCGTGTCGTCATCTTCGCGGCCGGTACCGGCAACCCGTACTTCACCACCGACACGGCGGCCGCACTGCGTGCCGCCGAGATCGACGCTGACGCGTTGCTGAAGGGCACGCACAGCGGTGTCGACGGTGTGTACGACGCCGACCCGCGGCTGGTGCCGACCGCGAAGAAGTACGAAGAGGTCAGCTACATCGAGGTCATGACCAAGGATCTGAAGGTCATGGATGCCACGGCAATCGCCTTCTGCCGCGACAACAAGATCCCGATCGTGGTGTTCGACATGTCGTCGCCCGGGGCCCTGCAGGCCATCCTGCGCGGCGATTCCGTGGGCACGATCGTCCGCGATCGCTGAGCCCATGCCGCCGCGGTTGATCGGTCATCGGGCCTGTCCGCGCGCCTATGTACTGCACGGGTGCTCTCGGATCGGTACGCTGGCGCTGTGACTGAAGTAACGATCCTCGACGCGCTCGAGAAGATGGATAAAGCCGTTGAGCATGTGCAGGTCCAGTTCACGACCGTTCGTACGGGCCGTGCAACGCCGGCGCTGGTCGAACGGCTGTTGGTCGAGTACTACGGGTCTACGGTGCCATTGCAGCAACTCGCTGGTTTCCAGGTTCCCGAAGCGCGTCAGCTGCTCATCAAGCCCCACGACCGCGCCACCCTTGCCGCCATCGAGAAGGCCATCCGCGACAGTGACCTGGGGGTCAACCCCAGCAACGACGGCGTCGTCATCCGCATCAACTTTCCCGCCCTCACCGAGGAGCGCCGCAAGGAATACGTGAAGGTCGTCAAGCACATGGCCGAGGACGGCCGGGTGGCCATCCGCAGCGTCCGGCGCGATGCGCGCAAGCACCTCGAAGCAGCGGAGAAGGCCAGCGCGATCTCGGCCGACGAGCTGGAACGTGCCGAGAAGGAAATGGAAAAGATCACGCACGACCATGTCGAGCTGATCGACAAGGCCCTGGGTCGCAAAGAGCACGAATTGCTCGAAGTCTGATCGAGCCCGGATCGATGGAGGGAACCCATGACTGACGATGCGTGGCGCCGACGGCGCGAAGAAGGCGATTTCGGCCCGCCGCTGTTCGACGACTCGTCGGACGAAACGGGTTCGGGCGGTATCTCGTTCGGCGACTCCGACACCGGCCCACTGCCGCATTGGACGCAGCCACCCACGGGCGAGATCCCGAAGGTGCTCACCGGTGAGCCAACCGACGATCTCGACGTGTGGTCGTCGTTCTCCGGTCAGTCGTCCACGTGGCGCGACGATGCGCCGGTCGAGCCATCAGCCGGCCTTGACGACATCACCGGCCTGTCGCCGGTGTTCGAAGCCGATGCCGAGCCCGACGTGTTCGAGGAGCCGGCACCAACGGCTCGCGACGAATCCGCTCCCGTGCGCCGCGAGCAAGGCCGTATCACCATCGGTACCGACCCCACCGACGGTGCCGCCTCGCGTCCCACCTCCTCGGGCCGCCGGCCACGTCCAGGCGACGCCACCTCGCGTCCCGGCAAAGGCGGGCGTCCTGTCGCCCCGCAGCGTTCCAAGAGCGGCAAGCCCGCCGGTGGCACTGGCGGGCGCGACATGCCCACTGCGGTTGCGGTCGGCTTGGGCATCGCCGTCGTGTTCATCGGCGCGGTCAAGTGGCGCCCATCGGCTGTCGCCGTCCTCGTCGTGCTCGTGCTGGGGCTCGCCGCTGTCGAGTACTTCGACCGGGTGCGCGAAAAGGGCTACCAGCCAGCGTTCATCCCGGGCATCATGGCCTGCGTCGCTGCGCCGGGTGCGGTGTACCACTACGGCGTGGGCGCGCTGCCGCTGGTCGTGTTCCTAACGTTCGTGGCTGTCGCGGTCAGCTTCATCGGTGCCACCAGCCTGGAATCCAACCCGATGCCCAACATGGCCATCACCACGCTGGGCGTCACCTGGATCGGTGTGTTGGGTTCGTTCGGCGCTGCCATCGTGGCGTTGTCCAACGCCGGTGGCGGCAACAGCATCGGTACCGACACTCTCACCCTGCTCGCCATCGGCGTGGTCGCCAACGATGTCGGTGCGCTGTTCGTGGGCAGTGCTGTCGGTAAGACCCCGCTGCGGCACTGGATCAGCCCGAACAAGAGCCTCGAGGGCTTCCTCGGCGGCACGGTGCTCACCCTCGGTGCGATGTTCCTGGTCGGCGTTGCCGACAAGAGCGACACCTGGAACAGCACCGGCGACCTGCTGCTGCTGGGCTTGGTGATCTCGATCATGGCACCCATCGGCGACCTCACCGAGAGCATGTTCAAGCGCAACCTCGATGTGAAGGACTTCGGCAGCATCGTCAAGGGCCACGGCGGCATACTCGACCGCTTCGACGGCTTCCTGTTCGTGATGCCGGGTGTCTACTACCTCGCTGTGTACCTGCAGCCGTGGGTCAGCAAGTAGTCACCGTCCAAGTAGCCGACGTCTCACCGGCACCGCGGTGCATCGCAGCCGGTGGGCTGCGAGACTGCCCCCTGTCATGAGTGCTGTGCGCGTCGCCATCGCCGGGTCCTCCGGGTCCATCGGTACGCAAACGCTCGACGTCGTGCGTGCCGAGGCGGGTCGTTACGAGATCGTGGCCCTCGGTGTCGGCTCGTCGGTGCAGGTGCTCATCGAGCAGTCGCTCGAGTTCCGGCCGAAGGTGGTCGCCGTCGCAGACCCTGGCCTGCGCGCGCAGGTTGCCGCGGCGCTGCCGTTCGCCGAGGTCGTGGCCGACTTCGCCGACCTGATCGACGTCGCTGACGTCGTGGTCAACGCTGTCGTCGGGTTCGCCGGCCTGCCGGTCACCGTTGGCACCCTGCGCGCCGGCAAACGGTTGGCCCTGGCAAACAAGGAGAGCCTCATCGCCGCCGGCCCGGTCGTTCAGCCGCTGCGCCGCACACCGGGCGCGGAACTGGTGCCGGTGGACAGCGAGCACTGTGCGGTGCACCAATGCCTACGCTCCTCGGCGTTCGCCGACCGCGAGGTCAGCCGCATCGTGCTCACCGCCAGCGGTGGGCCGTTCCGCGGTCGCACCACCGCACAGCTCGCCGATGTCGGCGTGGCCGAGGCGCTCACTCACCCCACCTGGAAGATGGGCCCGAAAATCACCATCGACTCCAGCACCTTGATGAACAAGGGGCTGGAGGTCATCGAGGCCCACGAGCTGTTCGGCACCCCGTACGACCGCATCGAGGTCGTGGTGCACCCGCAGAGCGTCGTGCACTCGATGGCCGAGTTCACCGACGGCAGCACCATCGCCCAGCTGTCGATGCCCGACATGCGGCTGCCCATCGGCTACGCCCTCGCGTACCCGGCACGAATCGGTACCGCGTTCGGCCGCATCGACTGGTCGCAGCTCGGCCGGCTCGACTTCGAGGCACCCGACGTCGCCACGTTCCGCTGCCTCGCGTTGGCGTACGACGCCGGTCGCATCGGCAGCACTGCCCCTGCATGGCTCAGCGCGGCCAACGAGGTTGCCGTCGAGGCGTTCCTCGCCGGTCGGTTGCGCTGGCACCAGATTGCCGAGGTCAACGACGCTGCGTTGCAGCGGTACGAGCCCGGTCCCGATCACACAGTCGACGACATCATCGCCGCGGACGCTCGAGCGCGCGTGGTGGCACAGGAGGTCCTTCCCATATGAGCAACGATCTGAAGCCCGACGATGCGCCCCAGAGCAGCCGGTTCGACCGCATGAAGGTGGAGGTCGTCTCCGGCGGCACACAGTCCGCAGCGGTCCCTGAGCAGGCCGAGCGGTCCACCATGATCATCGGGACGCTCGCCTGGGCGGCGCTGTTCATCGTGCTGGGGGTGATCAGCCCATGGATGGTTGTCTTCGTCGTCGGTCTCGCCATCTCCATCATGCTGCACGAACTGGGCCACTTCTGGACGGCCCGTAAGAGCGGCATGAAGGCCACCCAGTTCTTCCTCGGGTTCGGCCCACGTATTTGGAGCACGCATCGAAACGGCGTCGAGTACGGCGTGCGTGCCATCCCGCTGGGCGGGTTCGTGAAAATCATCGGCATGACCAACGTGGATGAGGTCGACCCGGTCGACGAGCCCCACACGTACCGGCAGGGCAGCTATGCCCGGCGGATGTGGGTGATCACCGCCGGCTCGGCGATGCACATGATCATTGCCTTCGTGCTGGTCGTGATGGTCTACGCGACGTGGGGTCGCGAGCAGGAAGTTGGCGTAGTGCGCCTCGCCAGCGTGTCGGCCGAGAGCCCCGCTGCCGCGGCCGGCCTGGAACCGGGCGACATCGTCCGCAGCATCGACGGCGTCCCCGTCAGCACCGGCGACGCAATGCGGGCCACGCTGTCAGCCACCCCCCCAGGCTCTGCAATGACGCTGCAGATCGAGCGCGATGGCCAGCCGCTCACCATGGTGGCAACTCTGGTCCAGAACGAGTCCACCACCGAGGTGCGCGGGTTCCTCGGGGTCTCGCCGTACTCCTCGGACCGGGTGCGGCAATCAGTGGTCGACTCGCTCATCGAGGGCCCCAAGGACCTCGTCACGGGTGTCGGCCAGGCCATCACCGGCGTGTCCAAGGTGCTCAACCCGGTCAACGTCTGGGGCCACCTTGTGGGCACCAACGACGACCCGTCGTCGCGGCCGGGCACCATTGTCGGAGCCACCCGCATCAGCGACGACATCGGCCAGTTCGACGGGTGGGCGGGCATGCTCCTGCTGCTGGCCGGGCTCAACGTCTCGGTCGGCGTGTTCAACCTGTTCCCGCTGCTGCCACTGGACGGTGGTCACGCAGCCATCGCCACTTACGAGCGAATTCGCTCGCGCAAGGGCAAGCCGTACCACGCCGACGTCAACAAGTTGATGCCGGTTGCCGCGGTCTGCCTTTCGCTGCTGGCGTTCATGTTCCTGACCGGGCTGTACCTCGACACCGTCAAGCTCTGACACGCGTGCCACCGCAGTCGCCGCAAGCCGATCCAGAACTGGCACACTGACACGGTGAGCTTCGAACGACGCACCACCCGCCAACTCTTCGTGGGCAAGGTGCCCGTCGGTGGCGGCGCCCCCATCACGGTCCAGTCGATGACCATCACCAAGACGGCCGACGTCGAAGGCACGCTGCAGCAGATCTACGCGCTGGCTGCCGCCGGTTGCGACATCGTGCGCTGCACGTGTAACGATGCCGAGGCCGCCGTGGGCCTGGCTCAGATAGTGCCCCGTTCGCCAATCCCGATCATCGCCGACATCCACCACCAATACAAGATGGCCCTCGCCGCGATGGAGGCCGGGGTGCACGGTCTGCGCCTCAACCCGGGAAACATCCGCCGCCCCGAACACATCAAGGCCGTCGCCGCCGAAGCAAAGGACCGTGGCCTGCCCATCCGCATCGGCGTCAACGGCGGCTCGCTCGACCCTGCGCTCTACGAGAAGCACGACGGCCTCAAGCCCGAAGCGATGGTCGAGAGCGCGTTGCAAGAGATCGCCTACTTCGACGAGGTCGGCTTCACCGACTACAAGATCAGCGTGAAGGCCAGCAACGTCCCGATGATGGTCGAGGCCTATCGCCAGCTCAGTGCGGTCACCGACGCACCGTTACACCTGGGTGTCACCGAGGCTGGGCCGCCCCCTGCGGGCCTGCTCAAAGCCACGGCCGGTATTGCAACGTTGCTGCTCGAAGGCATCGGCGACACCATCCGCTACAGCCTCACCGCCGATCCCGTGGAGGAAGCCCGCGCCGGCCGCCAACTCCTGGAAGCGCTCGGGTTGCGTGAGCGCAAGAACATTGACCTGATCGCCTGCCCATCGTGCGGCCGGGCCGAGATCGATGTCATCGATGTCGCCAATCGCGCGATGAAGGCCTTCGGCGATCGCAAGATCCCGCTGCAGGTGGCCGTGATGGGTTGCGTCGTCAACGGCCCCGGCGAGGCTCGCGAGGCAGACCTGGGCATTGCTGCCGGCAACAAGCGCGGCCACCTGTTCGTCAAGGGCCGCAACGTGGCCGTCGTGCCCGAGAGCGAAATGGTCGAGGCATTGGTGGAGTGGGCGGAGTTCATCCACGAGCACGGCACCGAGGCTGCGCTGGCGCGGGTGGACACCACGCTGGCCGAGCGTGAGGCCGCCAAGGACAGAGCGCAGTTACTCGACGACAAGGGCGAGGACGCGAACCACTCGCGGGAAAAGATCGTCGAGATCCGTCGTACCGTCAGCGGAGCCTGATCGCGGTGGTCCACCTCTCGCCGCTGTTCGAATTCGATCCCTCGCTCGACGCCGTCATCAACCCCAGCATCCACCGGCCTCCACTGGGTTTCCCTCAGCACGCGGTCATGTGCTGGTTCGGCAACGTCGTACGCGAACGCACCGCCGGCATCGAACCTGTGCACCACGTGCCCTTCGAACACGGCGACCACGCGATCTGTGTCATCGAGCACGGTGGTGTGCCCGTGGCGCTGGTCAGCCCCGGCGTCGGTGCCCCGGCAGCGGTCACCTCGTTGGAGGTCGTCATCGCGCTCGGTGCCACACACATCATTGGCTGCGGTGGTGCCGGCATCGTCAAGGCGGGTTTCGACGTCGGGCACGTCATCGTGCCCACCGGCGCAGTGCGCGACGAAGGCACCAGCTACCACTACGCGCCGTTCGATGCGGAAGTCGCTCCGCACCCGCGTGCGCTGGCCGCCATCGACGACGTGCTCACCGAGGCCGGGGTGCCGCACGACCGCGGCCTGGTGTGGACCACCGACGCGTTCTTCCGCGAGACCGCCGCCAAGGTGGCGCGCCGTCGCGAGCAGGGCTGCCTGGCGGTGGACATGGAGGCCTCGGCGATGTTCGCGTGTGCCAGTTTTCGTGGCGCCGCGTACGCGCAGCTGCTCTATGCCGGCGACGACGTCAGCGCCGCCGAGTGGGACCACCGCAACTGGGAACACCAGACCGGTGCCCGCGACCGCCTGCTGGACCTTGCGCTGGACGCGGTGATCAGGCTCTGAACGAGCCGTCCGCCACACGGAACACAGTACTGGGGCCCTGCAGCACCACACTCTCGCCGGGTGCCAGGTACGCGGCCTCGCCGTGGTGCAGTGGGCCGGCGTCGCCGTAGGTGCACAGCAGCAGTTCGCGGCCTTCCGCGGTGTGCGGCAACGACCCGCTGACATCTAGCCGCCAGAGTACGAACGGCGCCGCTGGGGTGCGATAGCACCACTGTCCGGGCAGCTGCTCCACAGGACTGACCACAGGGTCGGGGAGTGGCTCGTAGCGCAACACGGTCAACAGTTCCTCGACGTCGACGTGCTTGAGCGTGAGGCCGCCGCGTACGACGTTGTCGCTGGCGCCCATGACCTCGATGCCGACACCATGGAGGTAGGCGTGCAGATTGCCCGGGCCGAGGAAGACGGCCTGGCCGGGCTGCAGCAACACGCGGTTGAGCAGCAGGGTGACGACCACGCTGGGCTCGCCGGGGTACATCGTGTCGAGGCGTGACACCAGTGCAGCCTCGGGCGACCGGTGCTGCGCGCACGCCGCGATGGCGGGCCCGGGCGGGATCTCGCCGCGGAAGAGGCCAGCGACCGTGGCGCGTAGGCCGTCGACCCGTAGCGCCGCGGCCACGTCGTGCGCACCGATGTCGTGGAGCAACGCTTCACTGTCGCCCATTGGCCGGAAGCCGCAGAGCGTGTCGAACTCGGACAATGCGCACAGCAGCTCGGGCTTCGCGAACGGGTCGCGATAGATACGTGTGCTGCTGTCCACCGGCGTGCGAGCCGCTTCTTCGCGGGCGAAGCCCTCGCGGGCGGTTGCGGTGTCGGGGTGGGTCTGCAGCGACAGCGGCTGCGCGGCGGCGAGCAACTTGAGCAGGTACGGCAGTTCGCCGGCCACGCCTGCCAGCGGTGCGCCACCGTCCAGCTGTGACGGCCCTCCCGGATGGGTGCCGAGCCACCACTCGGCCCACGGCCGGCCATCGGTGGGCTCCCCGAGCAGCTGCGGGATTGCCGACGGATCGCCCCACGCGTAGTGCTGCGCGACGCCGCGGATTGCACGCATGTCAGCACCCTACAGTGAGGTGGCCCATGGGGAGCGGGCCCCGGGGCTGCCCCGGCCTCAGAACAAGCGGAGGTCGGTGGGTTTCATGCCGCGCAGCTCGTCGTAGTCCACCTCGACGACACGGAAGCCGCGGGCTTCGGCGAGCACCCGCGCTTGCGGCTTGACCGACTGAGCGACGAACACACCGCGCACCTCGCCCAGTGACGAATCCAGGTGCAGGCGCTCGATGTAGCGGGCGAGCTGCTCGACGCCGTCGATGTCGCCGCGGCGCTTGACCTCGATGGCGACGACCTGACCGCTGAGGTCGCGGCACACCAGATCGATCGGGCCGATTGCCGTGGGGTACTCGCGGCGCACCAGTGTCAGCCCGTCCTCGATGGCGTGCGGTGAGGCCGCGAGCAGCACCTGCAGGTGCGCTTCGACGCCGTCCTTCTGCAGGCCGGGGTCGTCGCCGAACTCGTGTGCGGTCTCGGTGAGCACCTCGAGGAGCGTGATGGTCAGCTCCTCGCCCTTGGGGTTGGAGACCGTCCAGTGATCGCCGTGATCCACCAGCGTGTTGGGCGCGTTCATCCAGTTGAGCGGCTTGTACGCACCGCCATCGGCATGGATAGCGACGCAGCCGTCGGCCTTCACCATGATCAGCCGGACGGCCTCAGGAAGGTGGGCATCGAGCCGACCTCGATAGTCGACGGTACAACGGGCTACGACAAGACGCACGGGGGTCGACGTTAGCCGCCGGACTAACGACCCACGTGGTCTCGCATGCGCTTCTGGATCAGGTCGCGGCGGGCCTGCAGCTCGCGGTAGGTGAGCGAGTCGGTACTGGTGTCCACGCCGAAGCCGGCCTTGACGCCATCCATGTTCAGTTCCACCGAGGTGGGGTCGATGCCAAGCTCGCGGCCAAGGCGCTCGCCGTGGCGTTCGGCGAACATCATCGAGATCTTCGCGATCTCGCCCAGCAGGTCGAGGTCCGGGGCCAACCGTGCCATCGCGCCGTCGAGGAACACCATGTTCTTGACGTAGAGCATCAGCTCCTTGGGCAGCTTGGCGCCGTAGCCGAGCAGTGCCTTCACCACCCGTTGCACCTCCGCCACCAGTTCCTCGCCGGTGAGGGTGGTGGGGTCGACCGGCGCCTGGTCCAGGCGCAGGTCGCGGATCACGGCCTCCAGGTCTGTGTCGGCGGGCAGCGCACCCAGGTCGCGCATAGCGGCCATCTGGCCCTTCACGTCGTTGGTGGTGGCCCCGAGCATCATCCGCAGGAAGGCCAGCCGGCGGTCGTCGGTGAGGCGGCCGACGATGCCGAAGTCGAGCAGCGCGGTGCGGCCGTCAGGCAGCACGAACAAGTTGCCGCCGTGCAGGTCGCCGTGGAACACGCCGTAAACCATGGCGCCCTCCATCAGTGCCACCATCGCGGTGCGCACGACCTCCTCGGTGTCGATGCCCGCATCCTTCATGCCGGCGACATCGTCGAAGTTGAACCCGCTGACGCGCTGCATCACCAGCACCCGGCGCGTCACCAGGGTGGGGTGCGGGCGAGGGACGACATAGCCGTGGTTGCCCAGCTCGTGCAGCATCGCTGCGACGTCGATCATGTTGGCGGCTTCCATGCGGAAGTCGAGTTCCTCGACGATGGTCTCCGCGAACAGTTCCACCAGGGCGGGTGGGTTGGCCAGCGACGAGATGGGGATGCGGCCGACGAGGAACGGTGCTAGCCAGGCCATGACCCGCAAGTCGTTGCGCACCAGTCCGGCCACTGACGGGCGCTGCACCTTGACCACGACCTCTTCGCCGGTGAGCAGCGTGGCAGCGTGCACCTGGGCGATGGAGGCGGCGGCCAGGGGAGTGCGCTCGAAGGAGGTAAACACATCTTCCAGGCGGGCGCCGAGGTCCGCTTCGACCACGATGCGGACCGCATCGAATGGCTCGGCGGGCACCTGGTCGCGGCATTTCTTGAACTCGTTGACCAGCTCGGCGGGGAACAGGCCCTCACCACTGGAGATGATCTGGCCGAGCTTGATGTAGGTGGGCCCCAACTGCTCGGCGGCCCTGCGGAGCCGCATCGAGATCTCGGCCCGACTGGCCTCCGGGGTGGTGTAGCGGCCGCGCTTCTTGCGCACCATCCAGGGCACCACCGCCCGCGAGAGCACGCGCACGACGCGCACCACGCGGCGGCCCGGCGGGACCCGCTTCGCTTTGGTCAGCGATGGCACCTCGGCCTGCGCGTTGGTGCGCAGCTGCGCCGCAATCGGCAGCCAGCGAATGGCATCGCGCTGCAGTACCCACGGGCCTTCTTCCGTGAAGGCGGCCCATTCGCGATCTTGCAGCACTGTCATGCCTGCATGATCGCAGCGAAACCGGTCAGTCGCCACGCGAGCGACGTGGCACCGGGCACGCAGGGGAGGTGGGAAGGAAGTGCGGCACCCCGGAGCTGGTGGATGACTAGCATCGGCGAGTCGTGCAGAAGCCGGCCGATTGTCTGGGGGGACAACCATGGGTGACCGCTACTACATCACGGACACGTCGCTGTCGGAGCGCTTCCCGATCTACACGCGGGCCAATGTCGGTGAGGTGTTCCCTGATCCGGTGACGCCGCTCACCAGTTCGTCAGCGCTGTTCGAAGCGGAGATGGGTTGGCGCGACGCATGGGTGCGCATGGGTGCCTTCGAGGACGACGAGTTCCCTGACGGCGACTTCTGCCAGTTGGGTGTGCAAGGCGGGTACTGTTACCTCAACGCCTCGCTGATCAGGCTGTTCGGCGAGCGCGCCCCCGGCCTCAGCTGGCAGGTGATGGACGAGCAGTTCTTCGGTGCCCAGCCCGGCATTCCGCCCTACGAGGAGATGCCCGGCGACCAACGCGCGGATCTCTCGGAGAAGATCGGCGCGACGTTCGGGTGGGTGTTCGGCCAGCAGAAGATCAGCGACCTCACCGAGCTGACCGAGGACAAGCGGCTCACCAAGTCGCTACGCGACGACCGCCCCGATGTCGGCGCGATGACCCTCGACCAGCTGTGGGGCCGTTTCCTCACGATGGTGCCGTTGCACCGGCGGATGTTCGGGCAGCACCTGTTCACCACCTACATGGCGTCGGTGCCGCTGGGTGCCATCAGTGCGGTGGCCACCGCCGTGGGCCGACCCGACCTGGTCATGCCGATCATTGCCGGCTTTGGCGAGGTGGACTCGGCCGAGCCCAGTCACGCAATGTGGGCGCTGTCGCGAATGCAGCTGGGCTCCACCGCGTTCGACGCCGGGTTTGCGGAGTTCCTGCACGAGTACGGCAGCCGCGGCCCCAACGAGTGGGAATCACGATCCGCGAGCTGGGAGACCCGGCCGGCGCTGGCGCTGGCCGCCATCGACCGGATGCGCATCTCGCCCGACAGCGCCGACCCGGCCGGGCATCACGCCGAACGCGTCGCCGAACGGGCGGCGGCGTCAGCGGAGCTGCTTGCGATGGTGGCGGCCGACCCGACGACCCGCGGTCAGTTGGCTGCAGCCATCGGCTGCGCGGGTGCATGGTTGCCGGCCAGGGAGCGGACCAAGACCAACAACATCCGCGTCGTGCACGAAATGCGTATCGCCATGCGCGAGATCGGCAGGCGGATGGTGGCGGCCGGAGTGTTCGACGAGATCGAGGACTTCGGTTTCGTCACCAAGGACGAGATGCCCGCGTTCCTGGCCGATCCGTGGCCGTTCGCTGCCACGGTCCGTGAGCGTCGTGTCGAGTATGTGCGCCTGGAACAGCTCGAGCCACCGTTCGTGTTCGTTGGCCGCACCGATGGCCCCGACACGTGGCCGCGCCGCGACTCGGTGGCCGCCAGCCAACTCGCGGCTGGCGAGGTGCTCGCCGGGATGCCGGGCTGCTCGGGGGTGGCCGAAGGCATCGCACGGGTCGTGCTGGACTCCAACGATCCATTCGCACTGGAACCGGGCGACATCCTCGTTGCCCCGATCACCGACCCGTCCTGGACACCGTTGTTCGTACCCGCGGCCGCGGTGGTGGTCGATGTTGGTGCGCCGATGAGCCACGCCATCATCGTCAGCCGCGAGCTGGGCATCCCGTGCGTGATCAGCGCCACCGGTGCCACCCGACGCATCCCGAATGGGGCCCGGGTACGCGTCGACGGTGGCACGGGTGTGGTGACCATCCTCGAGCTGCCTCAGGGGTAGCACCCCGATCCGTGACAGCGCAGGGCGCAGGGTTACCGTCGGCGAAGTGACGACCGCGACCGCACCCAGCACCTCCAACGATCTCGTCAGCGTGTTCGGTCGGCTGGTTGCCTACAAGTGGGTGGTCGCGGCCGTTTATGTGTCGGCGCTGTTCCTGGACATCCTCGACACCACCATCGTCAACGTGGCAATCCCCACGCTCGGTCGCGAGCTGCAGACGGACAATGCCGAGTGGGTGGTCATCGGCTACACGCTCAGCCTCGCTGTCTGGATCCCCACCAGCGGTTGGCTGGGCGACCGCTTCGGCACCAAGCGCACGTTCCTGTTCGCGCTCGCGGCATTCACCGCCGGCTCCGCCTTGTGCGGCCTGGCGCAGACGATCGATCAGCTCATCGCCTTCCGGGTCTTGCAGGGCGTTGGCGGCGGCATGCTCACCCCGGTCGGGATCGCGATGCTGTTCCGTGCATTCCCGCCGGCAGAGCGGGCGAAGGCCTCGACGGTGGTGATGGTGCCCACGCTGATCGCACCTGCGATGGGCCCCGTGCTGGGCGGCTTCATCACCACTCACTTCGATTGGCGCTGGATCTTCCTGGTCAATGTGCCCATCGCGCTGGTCGCGCTGTGGTTCGGGCTGCGCCATCTGCGCGAGCACCGCGAGCCGTCGGCGCGCGGCTTCGACCTGGCCGGTTTCGTGCTCTCCGGTGCGTCGCTTGCCCTCATCGTCTACGCGCTCAGCGAGGGGCCAAGGGCGGGCTGGGCCTCGGATGTGGTCCTGCTCACCGGTGGCATCGGCGTCGTCTGCGCGGTGCTCACCGTCGTAGTCGAGCTGAAGATCCCCAACCCGATGCTGGAGCTGCGTCTGCTCAGCAACCGCATGTTCCGCCAGTGCAACACGGTGGGCTTCTTCTCCATCGCCAGCTTCCTCGGCGTCACGTTCGTGATGCCGCTGTACCTGCAATTGGTGCGCGGCATGTCACCGCTGGAGAGCGGCCTCACTACATTCCCTCAGGCCATCGGCGTGATGGCCTCGTCGTTCATCGCCGGCTCGCTGTATTCCCGCATCGGGCCCCGTCGGCTGATGACGGGCGGCTTCTTCTCCGCCGGGCTCACCATCGCGCTGTTCGTCGGGCTCACCGCCGACACGAACCTGTGGCTGATCCGCGGGATGATGCTGCTGCGTGGTTTCTGCATGGGGTTCGCGTTCGTGCCGATGCAAGCGGCCAGCTACGCCACCATCGCGCCGGCGATGAACGGACGCGCTTCCTCGCTGTTCTCGACCCAACGACAGGTCGGCGTCTCGTTCGGCGTCGCCATCCTCGCCAGTGTCCTGGCCGCGCACATGTCGTTGAGCGAGCTCGTGCCGCCCGAGGGCCTGGACCGGGCGCTCACCGGCATGCACTGGTCGTTCGGTCTGGCGATGCTGTTCGCGTTCATCGCGGCCTTCTTCGCCCTGTTCATCCGTGACTCGGATGCGCAGGAGACGATGGCCGCCCGGGCGGCGCGCTGACGGCTCAGAAGCCGGCGCCGTGTGCGTGATCGCACAGCCGCTCTTCCCCGGGCTGGATCTGGCCTGCGCCCACGCCTTCCAGCGCGGCGAACGGGCCGCACTTGTGCGCCGTGATCCATACGTGGATCATCGGTGACGGCAGCAGCCTGACCAGGCCGTCAGGACACGAACCGCTGCTGGGGACGACGCCGGCGACCTTCGGGGCCACGGGATCGGTGGTGAAGCAGAGGTTGTCGTGGATGTGCCACTGCATCAGTGCGCCACCGATGTCGGGCACATCGGCCAGCGCCACGGTGTCAGGCACCATGTACATCGCGCTGACCAGCTTCTTGGAGCCGTCGGGCTGCGGTTCGAAGACCAGGCTCTCGGGGTGGTCGGGGTCGAGGATCACGTCGTCGTTGATCCAGTCCCAGTTGATGAAGTGCTCGTGACCGGTGAGGGCATCGCCGATGCTGTGGAAGCCGGCCGCCTCGGCATCGCGGTAGTCGGCCCACTGCGGCAGTCGCACGACGGTGACCGCAATCAGGTTTTCCGCAGCGGCCTGTTGCTCAGGGGTCACGCCGGCGAAGCCGGACAGGTCGATGGGCTGGGTGGGGTCGTACGGCTTGGGTGTGACGGTCGGCGTGGTGCCGTGCCCGCTGTGGTCGCCGCACATGTCCATTCGCTCGCTCTCCGAGACCGCTGCCTGGCCGGCACCCACCCCTTCCAGCGCGGCGAAGGGCCCGCACTGGTGCGGCGCGATCCAGACGTGCACCATCGGGCTCTCGCCGCCGGTGTTGAGACCGCGGGTGCATTTGCCGTCGGCGCCGGTGATGCCGACCACCTTGGCGACACCGTCGACGAGGTCCCAGCACAGATTGCCGTGGTTGTGCCAGGTCATCAGCGGGCCCGCCCATGCGACGATCTCGGGGGCGTCGGTGGGGCGAGCGCTGGCGATGAACATGGCGCCGGTGAGCGTGCGCTTGTCGCCGTCCACCTCGTAGACCAACGATTCGGGTTGCGTGGGGTCGAGCAGCACGTCGTCCTCGATCAGCGACGACTTGATGAAGTGCTCGACGCCGGTACCGGCATCGCCGATGCTCTTGTACCCGTCGGCGGTGGCCGTGGCTGTGTCGGCCCACCGAGGCAGTTCGCGCAGCGTGTCGTCGATCAGCTTGCTGGCCCGCAGTTGCTGTTCTGTGCTCACCCCCGGCACGCCGGAGAGGTCGATGCCGACAGCGGGGTCCCACGGACGCGGCCACCCGGCTGCTGCCACCGGGTCGTCGGTGTGCGCGTGTTCCACGGTGTCGCCGGTGACGGGGTCGATGGTGGTGTCGTGCGGATGGTCGGCAGCGGCGGCGCCCCCGCCGGCCGTGCCGGTGCCAGCGTCGGTGTGGCCGTGGGCGGCTGAATCTGCATCGCTGTGTGCGTGGAGGTGGGTGCCACCCGACCACATTGCGGGAACCGCGAGCATCGCGACTGCCAACGCCGGCATCCAGATGCGCACGGGTGCGGCGGGCCGCCACCCGACGAGGCAGGCCGCGAGCGCGGCGCCGACTGCGACGGCACCGAGCAGCGCGCAGGCGGTGTCGGCGAACTGGGGGGCCTCGCGCGTTTCGAGCCCAGAGATCCAGGAGATACCGGTGACGCGCGTGGCCAGCCAGCCGCCGACCGCCACGGCATTGACCGCGGCGAGGGCCCAGGCGGCGAGGCGGACTGGGCGCAGCAGCGCCCACAGGCCAGCGCCGAGTTGAGCGACGGTGATGACCACGAACAGTTGGGCCAGTGCGGGGTGCTCGGCATGAATGCCGATTGCCGCCCCGTGTATGGCTCCGGCCCCGAGTGAGGCGAGTGCTGCCACTGCCAGACCCGGAAGGCGACGCGCATCGGTGTTGGGGTGTCCGCTCTCCATGTGCCGAGTGTAGATGTCCGGGCGGCAACAGGTGTGGCCGGGGTCACAGGAAGTTGGGCGGTCGCTTCTCTCGCAGCGCGGCGACGCCCTCGCGATACTCGGCGGTGCCCATGGCCCGCTCGAGCAACTGCTGTGCGTGGGCGATGGCTGCTGCAGGCGAGTGGTGCAGCAGGTCGCGGTAGAGCTGCGCCTTGGTGGTGGTCAGCGCGTGCGGGCCTACACCGCGTGCCAAGTGATGCGCGTACTGCTGCGCCGCGGCGAGCGTGGCCCCGGCGTCGGGTTCGACGCCGTTCCACAGCCCCCATGCCTCGGTTTCGGCGGGTGTGAATACGCGGCCCGACAGCAGCAGATCGGCGGCGCGCGTGACGCCCACCAGCCGCGGCAGCTGCCAGCTCATGCCGTACTCGGCGGGCAGGCCCAATCGCGGGGCAGCGGTGGTCAGCTTGGCCGGGGCGGCGCCGAAACGGAGGTCGCAGAAGAGCGCGAGCGCCAAGCCGACGCCGGCGGTGGCCCCGTTGACTGCGGCGATGATGGGGAACCGCATCGCGAACTGGAAGGCGAAGTCCGCGTCGAACTCGGGTGCCACGCCGTAGCCCGGCCGTGCCGAGCCCGCGTCGAGGCCGGCGTCGTAGGCGCCGCGCTCGGCGTGGCCGGCGAGGGCGGCGCTGTCGCCGCCGACGCAGAACGCCGGGGGAGTGCCGGTGACCACCACCGCGCGCACCTCCGGCTGTGCATCGAGGTGAGCCAGCACCCGGCGGTATTCGCTGTGCATCTTCCCCGTCCACGCGTTGTGCCGGTGCGGACGGTGTAGCCACACCGTGGCCACACGGTCCGCGATCTCGAAACGAACGGCGGTGAGCTCCACAGGGCGCAGGTTAAGCGTTGCCAGCGAGTGTCAGCGGTGTCGGCGGTCGGAGCGCAGCGCGTCGAGCACAGGCCCGGCGAGTTCCTGGCGGCAGACGAGGAAGTCGGGCAGCCAAGGGTCGCGCTCGTTGAACACCATCGGCGAGCCATCGATTCGGCTGACGTGAAGACCCGCGGCGAGCGCGACCGATGCCGGCGCCGCGCTGTCCCATTGGTACATGCCGCCGTCGTGTACGTAGATGTCGGCTTCGCCGACCACCACGGCCATCGCCTTCGCTCCGGCCGAGCCCAAGCGCACCGCGTCGCAGCCGAGCGCGTTGGCCACGACCACCGCCGAGTACGGGTTGCGGTTGCGGCTCGTGATCAGGCGCGGTTGCTCGCGCTGCTGCGGCGGCAACACCGGGGCAGGGTCAGTGGAGAATACGAGATCGAGGGCCGGCAGGCTGACCGCACCGGCGGCGAACGCGCCGCCCTGCCACAGCGCAACGTGCACGGCCCAGTCCGAGCGACCGTGCTCGCCGAACTCGTTCGTGCCGTCGAGTGGGTCGACGATCCATACGCGGTCGCTGACGAAGCGTCGTGGGTCTTCCTTGCCCTCCTCGGACAGGACGGCGTCGTTCGGGTGGGCCTCGGTCAGCGCCTGCAGCAGGAAGCGGTGCGCCGCAAGATCGCCAGTGTCCATCACCTGCCACGAGGGTGCCCCGCGAGCGGTGAGTTCCTCGCGCACGCCCAGCAGGACGTGGCCGGCTTCGACCGCCAGCCGGGTGGCGAGCGCAGCGTCGGTCTCGTGGGTCATTGGTTAGCGGGCCAACGGCTTGTACTTGATGCGGTGCGGCTGGTCGGCGCTGACGCCGAGCTCCTTGTGCCGCCACGCCTCGTACTCGCTGAAGTTGCCCTCGAACCAGCGCACCTGACTGTCGCCCTCGAATGCGAGCACATGCGTGGCGATGCGGTCCAGGAACCAACGATCGTGGCTGATGACCACGGCGCACCCGGGGAAGTTGTCCAGAGCCAGTTCCAGGGCGCGCAGCGTGTCGACGTCGAGGTCGTTGGTGGGTTCGTCGAGCAATAGCACGTTGCCGCCGTTCTTGAGCACCTTGGCGAGGTGTACACGGTTGCGTTCGCCACCAGACAGATCGCCAACACGCTTTTGCTGATCCGCGCCCTTGAAGTTGAAGCTGGCGCAATAGGCGCGGCCGTGGATCTCACGGTTGCCGACCTTCATGTGCTCGACGCCACCGGTGATCTCTTCGTACACCGAAGCGTCGGGATCGAGAACGTCGCGGCTCTAGTCGACGTAGGCCATTTCGACGGTGTCGCCGACCACGATTTTTCCTGAGTCCGGCGTTTCCTGACCGGTGAGCATCTTGAACAGCGTGGTCTTGCCGGCGCCGTTGGGGCCGATGATGCCCACGATGCCCGCCTTGGGCAGCGTGAACGACAGGTCTTCCACGAGCAGCTTGTCGCCGAAGCCTTTGCTCAGGTTGGTGACCTCGATCACGGTGTCGCCCAAGCGTTTGCCGACGGGGATGGTGATCTCCAACTTGTCCGGCCCGCGCTCGGCGGCCTCGGCCTCGTTCTGCAACTTGTCGTAGGCGGTGAGGCGGGCCTTGCCCTTGGCCTGGCGGGCCTTGGGCGACATCTTCACCCATTCCAGCTCGCGGGCCAGGGTGCGCTGGCGGGCCTCGTTGCCCTTCTCTTCGCGAGCGATGCGTTCCTGCTTCTGCTCCAGCCAACTGGAGTAGTTGCCCTCGAACGGCATGCCGCGGCCGCGGTCCAGTTCGAGGATCCACTTGGCCACGTTGTCGAGGAAATAGCGGTCGTGGGTGATGGCAACGACAGTGCCCGAGTACTCCTGCAGGAACCGCTCCAGCCAGTCGACGCTCTCTGCGTCGAGGTGGTTGGTGGGTTCGTCGAGCAGCAGCAGGTCTGGGTGGCTGAGCAGCAGGCGACACAGCGCAACGCGGCGGCGCTCGCCGCCGGAGAGGGTGGTGACATCAGCGTCGTCGGGCGGACAGCGCAATGCGTCCATCGCGATGCCGACGTTGCGTTCCAGGCTCCACGCGTCGGCGGCAGCGATCTTGTCCTCGAGGTCGGCTTGCAGGGCGCCGATCTTGTCGTAGTCAGCGTCGGGGTCCGCCCACATGCCCATGACCTCGTTGTACCGATCGATGAGCCCCTGGACCGCGGCGACGCCGTCCATCACGTTGCCCTTGACGTCCTTGTTCGGGTCGAGCTGCGGTTCTTGCGCCAGGTAACCGACCGAGAAGCCGGGTGTGAGCCGGGCCTCGCCGCTGTAGCCGTCGTCGAGACCGGCCATGATCTTGAGGAGGCTGGACTTGCCGGCACCGTTGCTGCCCAGGACGCCGATCTTGGCCCCCGGGTAGAACGACAACGAGATGTTCTCCAGCACCGTGCGATCCGGTGGGTAGAAGCGGGCCAGCTTGTAGCAGGTGTAGATGAATTCGTGCGCCATGACGAGACAGCAGGCTAATGGCATGTAGGCGGCTGCGTGGCTGCCCGGCGGTATGCCGGCGCGCGAGCGGCGCTTCTGGGTCTGCATCGTCCCAGTTGTGCTTCTGGGTGTGTTTCGTCCCGGCCGCCGGGACGAAACACACCCAGAAGCCGGGTCCGTCGCCGGATGCACAGACGTTGACCGTGCGCGCAGAACATCGCTCTCGTCGTGCGTGGGCAGCGTTCGCCGTTGCTGAGACAACCCACTAGCACAACCATCTCGTCGTGCTCGGTCGCGACGGTGCTACGTTACGGACCAGTTCGGTTTCACAAGGGAGGGGTACGGAAAAGTGCTCGCGGAATACAACGGTTTCTTCAGTGCAGACAGTTTGGGCCAGTTCGGGTTCCGGTGGCTGCACGTCCTCGGTGGCATCACCTGGATCGGCCTTCTCTACTACTTCAATTTCGTGCAGGTGCCGGCGTTCGCTCAGTTCGAGGCCGAGCCGCACAAGGAGATCGGCGGCAAGGCCCGCCTCGTCGCCATCGACAAGCTCGCCCGCAAGGCGCTGTGGTGGTTCCGTTGGGCAGCCGTGTTCACGTTCGTCACCGGCATCCTGATCACGGTCGTGACCGAGAACTACTTCTTCGACGGGTTCGGCAAGAGCAGCCGTGGCATCGCCATCAGTACTGGCATGCTGCTGGGCACCATCATGTTGCTCAACGTGTGGGGCGTCATCTGGCGCAACCAGAAGATCGTGCTCGCCAATGCGGCCAACGTGTTGGCAGGCGGCGCTCCAGACCCGGCTGCTGCCGGCGCCGGCCGCAAGGCCGTCATGGCCAGCCGCCAGAACGCAGTGTTCTCGGTGGCCATGTTGTTCTTCATGGTGTACCCCAGCCACAGCCTCGTCAGCGCCGAGCTCTCCGGCAGCAAGATGGGCATCTACTGGCTCATCGCCCTCGCGCTCATCGCAGTACTGGAGATCAACTGCCTGGGCCTGATGCCGTGGAAGGCTGAAGCCAACAAGGGCCTCAATGTGCTCTACGACGGCCCCGGCGTGCGCAACCCGCTCATCGCCTCGTTCGGCGTCTGGGCGATCTTCCTGGTGCTCACGGAGATCTTCTTCAAGGCCTGAGAGCTCACTGGCGCCGCTCGCGTCCGCCGCTCTGCAACTGGGCCGGTTCGCTCTCCACGGAGAGCGAACCGGCCCAGTGTCGCGTCCGGCCCGATGTCCACCGGGGCCAGCTCGGTCCTGACTCAGATCTTGCGAGGAATGACACCCTCCTAGACCGATGGGCCGGCAACGGTGTCGGATGCGGCATGACATGCCACCGATGGGTGGTATCGGAGCGCCAGCCGGCGGGCGGCGCGGGCTGCGTCAGGCGGGAGTTGCGGCGGTGAACTCGGCGAGGGCCGTCACGTCGAGTGCCGCGACGCCGCCGATCACCAGCGTTGCCGGCGATTGAACGGCTGTGCCGGCAAGCTCGGCCAGTGGGCAGCGCAGCACCTGCTGATAGCCGGTGGTGGCGCGATGGATGGCCGCGACCGGCGTGTCGGCAGCGAGCCCACCTGCCATCAGCGCCACAGCGATCTCGCCGCGCTGGGCCACGCCCATCAACACGACGATGGTGCCGCCCGCCTGTGCGAGCGCCGCCCAGTTCACCGGCGCTTCGCCGTGCTGGCGATGGCCGGTGACCACGGTGAACGATGCAGCCACCCCGCGGAACGTGACGGGTACACCCGCAGTTGCCGGGGCAGCGATGGCGGAGGTGATGCCGGGCACGATTTCGCAGCGCACGCCAGCGCGGGCGAGTGCCTGCGCCTCTTCGCCGCCGCGGCCGAACACGAACGGATCTCCGCCCTTCAGGCGTACGACACGCTTGCCTTCGCCGGCGAGGCGAACCAGCAGCACGTTGATCAGGTCCTGGGCGACGCCCTGGCCCGGCCGCTTGCCGACGTCGATGAGTTCCGCCCGCGAGGCCGCGAGCGCGAGTACGCCATCACCGACGAGCGCGTCGTACACAACGACTTCGGCATCGGCCAGCAGCCGGGCGGCGCGCACGGTGAGCAGTTCCGGGTCACCGGGGCCGGCGCCCACCAATGCGACCGTGCCCGTCATGACTCCGTACCCGTGTACACGCGTACGATCATGGCCGCGCCGGCGGTGGTGTTGGTTGCTGCGTCGATGAGGATCAGTCGGCCGCCCTCGGCATGGTGCCGATAGACGTCGGCGACGATCGGCTCGCTGAGCTGCAACCGCACACGACCGATGTCGTTGAGCAGCAACTGGGCGGCGGGCTGGTGTGCGCCGGCGACGAGGTCGTAACGATGCTGGACCTCGGTGACCGTTGCGTAACCACCGCGGGTGCCGTGCTTGAACCAGTGGCGGCTTCCCGTGACGAGCGGCTGGTCGATCATCCAGCAGACGTCGACGACGACGTCCTCGGCGACGACAGGCGGTGTGCTGGCGCCACCGGCGAGCAGCACATCGCCGCGAGCGATGTCGACATCGTCGGCGAGTTCCACGACCACCGCATGGCCGGGTTCGGCGGTGGCCACGACGGCGCCCCAACGGTGTAGCGCGGCGACGCTGCTGATGCGGCCGCTGGGCAGCACCGTGATGCTGTCGCCCACGCGCAACGTGCCGGCAGCCACGACGCCGGCATACCCGCGGAAATCGGCATGCGGCCCGCCCTGGGGGCGGATCACTCGCTGCACGTGCACGCGGGCACCATGCTCGTGGTCGGCTTCGATGTCGAACTCTTCGAGGTACTCGAGGAGGGCCGGGCCGTCGTACCAGGGCGTGTTCGAGGAGCGGTCTACGACGTTGTCGCCGAGCAGCGCCGACATCGGGATGGCGGTCACCGGCACGCCGTGGGGGAGCGCATGCACGAACGTACGGACCTCGTTCGCGATGCACACGAACGTGGCTTCGTCCCAGCCGACAAGATCCATCTTGTTGACCGCGACGACGATGGTGTCGACGCCCAGCAGCGAGGCGATGAGCGCATGCCGGCATGTCTGGTCGACCACGCCGTGGCGGGCATCGACGAGCACGATCGCGATGTCGGAGGTGGAAGCACCGGTGACCATGTTGCGCGTGTACTGCGCGTGGCCGGGTGTGTCGGCCACGATGAAGCTTCGCGCGGGTGTGGCGAAGTAGCGATGCGCGACATCGATGGTGATGCCTTGTTCGCGCTCGGCGCGCAAGCCGTCGGTGAGCAACGCCAGGTTGGTTTCACCGTCGCCGTAGCGGCTACTGGCCTTGACCACGGCCTGCAACTGGTCTTCGAACACGGTCTTCGTGTCGTGCAGCAGTCGGCCGATCAGCGTGCTCTTGCCGTCGTCGACGGAACCGGCGGTGGCGATGCGCAATTTCGGCCGGGTGGCCAAGGAGGTGGTGCTCATCAGAAGTAGCCCTCTCGTTTGCGGTCTTCCATCGCTGACTCGCTGAACGTGTCGTCGGCGCGGGTGGCGCCGCGTTCGGTGATGCGGGCAGCGGCGACCTCGGCCAGCACGGCATCGATGGTGGCCGCGGTGGACGGCACCGCACCGGTGCAGCTGGCATCGCCGACGGTGCGGTAACGCACGACCGCGTCGAACGGCTGCTCGCCGGGTTCGGCGACGACTGGGCCGCCGACTGCCAGCAGCATGCCGTCGCGTTCCACCACCGTGCGGGTGTGGCTGAAGTAGATCTGCGGCAGCGGAACGTCGTGGCGGGCGATGTACTGCCAGATGTCGAGCTCTGTCCAGTTCGACAGCGGGAAGGCCCGCAGGTGCTCGCCCTTGCGGATGCGCGGGTTGAGCAACGCCCAGGGTTCGGGCCGCTGTGCCCGTGGGTCCCAGCGGCCCTGGCGATCGCGGAAGCTGAGGATGCGTTCCTTGGCGCGGGCCTTGTCCTCGTCGCGGCGGCCGCCACCGAACGCGGCGTCGAAGCCGTGGGTGGCGATGGCATCGAGCAGCGTGACCGACTGCAGCCGGTTGCGGCTGGCACGCGGGCCAGAGTCCTCGATGGCGCGGCCGGCGTCGATGCTGTCCTGCACGCTGGCGACCACCAGGCGCACGTCCCACTGCTCGACGAGAGCGTCGCGGTACTCGATCACTTCTGTGAAGTTGTGGCCGGTGTCGACGTGCATCACCGGGAACGGCAGGCGGGCAGGAGCGAACGCGAGCACAGCGAGGTGCAGTAGCACAGCGCTGTCCTTGCCGCCGCTGAACAGCAGCACCGGGTTCTCGCACTCGGTGGCCACCTCGCGGATGATGGTGATGGCTTCGTCTGTGAGCGCATCGAGGTGCGCGGCGGAGATCAGCTCGGTGCTCATGCGTGCAGCCCGCACTCGGTCTTGGTGTTGCCGCTCCAGCGGCCGGCGCGCTTGTCTTCGCCGGGTGCGACGGGGCGGGTGCATGGCCAGCAGCCAATGCTCGCGTAGCCCTTGTCGACCAGTGGGTGCACAGGAAGTTCGTGAAGCCGGAGGTACAGCGCCATGTCGTCGTCGGTGAGCGCAGCGAGCGGGTTCACCTTCACCAGGCCACGACCGATGTCGTACGCGGTCATTGGTACGTTGGCGCGTGTGGGGCCGTCGGCGCGACGGATGCCGGTGATCCAGGCCTGCTTCCCGGCGAGCGTACGGGCCAGCGGCTCGACCTTGCGTACGTCGCAGCACGCCTCGACGTCGGCCTGCCACAGGTTGTCGGGCAGGATCTCGGGCAGTGGGTGCACGACACGCAGATTGAGGTCGAGACGCTGGGTGAGCTCGTTGATCAGCCAGCGGGTCTCGGCGAAGAGGTACTGGGTGTCCAGCAACGTGATCTCGATTCCCGGCACGGCAGTGGCGGCGACGTGCACCAAGACGGCGTCTTCGAAGCTGGCGGTGACCACGAGACCGCCGGCGCCGAACTGATCGGCTGCCCAACGAACCACCTCGGTGGGGTGCGCAGTTTCGAGTGACGGTGGGACGGTGAGCGACGACACCTCACAGTTCTACCATAAGCCCGACTAATCCGATCATAATTGTCATCGTTGGTTGGGTACGCTTCGCTGATGGCCTTCCTCTACCCGGTCTTCATGGATCTCACTGACGTGTCCGTACTGCTCGTAGGGGGTGGCCCGGTGTCGTTCCGCAAGGCGAGCGGCATGGCCGAGGCCGGCGCGGTCATCACCGTGGTGGCCCCCGACGTGGTGCCGGAATTGGCCGCACTGGCCGGCACCGTGTGGCAGCGGCCGTACCGGTCCGCCGACGTCGCCGGTCACCGGTTGGTGATCACGGCCACCAGCGACGCCGAGGTGAACGCGCAGGTCGCGCGCGACGCCCAGGCTGCGGGCATCTGGGTGAACAGCGCAGACGACCCGGTCAACTGCACGTTCATCCTGCCTGCCATCGCCCGTCGGGGCCCGTTGATCGCGGCCATCAGCACCGGTGGCTCCAGCCCTGCCCTGGCCGGACGGTTGCGCGACGCCGTCGCAGCGCAGGTGCTGACCGAGCAGGCTGCTGCGGCTGCGGTGGATCTGGCGCGTCAGCGTGCCGAGATCCACGCGGCCGGTGGTAGCACAGAATCGGTGGACTGGACCGACCGGGTGCAGGCGGCCTTGGGGGGCGAGAGCGCCTGACACCCGCCCGGTAGAGCCGGCCTTAGTCGACGGTGAGCGTGGAGTCCATGCCCGTGTGACCGGGGATTCGGCACACGATGCGGTACTCGCCGGGGGCGATCTTCACCTCGAGGGTGCTGCTCGAACCGCGGGTGGGAAGGTTGATGGACTTGCCGACGTCGTTGCCGTCGGCGTCGACCACGAACACGTTGTGGGGAAGCGAGCTGTCGTTGGCCCCGAACAGGGTGATGGAGCCGTCTGTGGCGGTGGCGGTGTAGCTCTTCGCGTCCCAGGCAATACTGTCGATCGCGCGGACCTCGACATCCACGTCTGCGGGTGCCGTACCGGCGGAGGCACCGTCACCGCCGCAGGCGCTGATCGTCAGCAGCGCACCCACGGCGAGCAGCGTGGCAACGAGAGGGGAAGATTTTCGGATCGTCATGGCTGGAATTCTAGAAGTACGTACTTCGGAAATCCAACTGGGCGCTGATGCGACTGTTCGTTCTGTCGTTGGCCCGGTTCACAAGTACCATCACCTGCGATGACTATCCCCAACTCATCATCTCCCAGCTTCGGTGCCAACTCATGGCTCGTCGAGGAGATGTACGAACAGTTCCGCGCCGACCCGGCCTCGGTCAGTGCAACCTGGCAGGAGTTCTTCGAGGACTACAAGACGCTCGCGCCTGGCGCTGCACCGGCGCTTTCTGCTGCTGTCGTCGCGGCCCCCGCTGTCGTCGCGGCCAGCGCGCCAGCAGCTTCGGTGCCCGCCGCCGCAGCTCCGGTTGAGATCGGCGAGCCCATCCGCGGCGCCGGCGTCGCCATCGCCGCGAACATGGAACGCAGCCTGACTGTGCCCACCGCCACGAGCTTCCGCAACGTGCCGGCCAAGCTGCTCGAAGTCAACCGTTCGGTGATCAACGGCTACCGCAGCCGCACGGGGCAGGGCAAGGTCAGCTTCACGCACCTCATCGGCTACGCGATCATCCGCGCCATCGCCGACGCGGTGCCCAACATGAACAACTCGTTTGCCGTCGCCGCCGACGGCAAGCCGCGTCTGGTGCGCAACGAGCACGTCAGCATGGGCCTGGCGGTCGACGTCAGCAAGGCCGATGGCAGCCGCACGCTGGTGGTGCCGGTGCTGCGCGACGCCGACGTGTTCGACTTCGCCGGTTTTCTCGCCGCCTACGAAGACCTCATCCGCAAGGTGAAGAGCAACAAGCTGGCAGTCAGCGACTTCCAGGGTGCCACCGTCTCGCTCACCAACCCGGGCACCATCGGCACCGTCCAGAGCGTGCCACGCCTGATGCCCGGTCAGGGTGTCATCGTCGGCGTCGGCAGCATCGACTACCCGGCCGAGTTCCAGGGCGCCGACCACAGCACGCTCGGTTCGCTCGGCGTCAGCAAGGTCGTCACCATCACCAGCACGTACGACCACCGCATCGTGCAGGGTGCCGAGAGCGGCATGTTCCTCAAGCGCGTGCACGAACTGCTGCTCGGCGAGCACGATTTCTACGCCGATGTGTTTCGAAGCCTCGGCGTGCCCTACGAGGCCGTCCAGTGGCACGTCGACCAGAACCCTGCACACAGCGTCGACGCGATGCTGCACAAGCAGATGCAGGTCGCCACGCTCATCCGCGTGCATCGCGTACGTGGGCACCTCATCGCCGATCTCGACCCGTTGCGTTGGAAGCTTCCGCACATGCCGCCCGAGCTAGACCCAGCTACCTACGGCCTCACCATCTGGGATCTCGACCGCGAGTTCCTCACCGGTGGCGTCGGCGGCACCGACAAGCTCAAGCTGGGCGATCTGCTGCACGTGCTGCGCGACGCCTACTGCCGCACCATCGGCGTCGAGTACATGCACATCCAGGACTTCGCCGAGCAGCGCTGGATCCAGGGCAAGCTCGAGGGCCAGCACCCGGAAGCGACCAAGGAACGCAAGCACCGCGTCGTCGAGCGGCTCAACGCCGCCGAGGCGTTCGAGAAGTTCCTCGCTACCAAGTACGTCGGCACCAAGCGGTTCGGCCTGGAAGGCGCCGAGAGCGCCATCCCCGTGCTCGACCAGATTCTCACCATGGCCGCCGTCGCCGGCATGGACTCTGCCGTGCTGGGCATGGCCCACCGTGGCCGGCTCAACGTGCTCGCCAACGTGATCGGCAAGAGCTACGACCAGATCTTCAAGGAGTTCGAAGGTCACGTCGACCCCAGCAGCGTGCAGGGCTCTGGCGACGTCAAGTACCACCTGGGCGCCACCGGCACGTACGAGGGCCCCAACGGCGAAACCCTCCGGCTGGAACTGGCCGCCAACCCAAGCCACCTCGAGACGGTCGACCCCATCGTGCTCGGCACGGTGCGCGCCATCCAGGACCGCATCGAGCCGCCCGGTTCGTTCCCGTCGCTGCCGGTGCTGATCCACGGCGACGCGGCGTTCGCCGGTCAAGGCATCGTGGCGGAGTGCCTTGCGATGTCCGACATCGCCGGCTATCGCGTAGGCGGCACCATTCACCTCATCATCAACAACCAGATCGGGTTCACCACCAGCCCGCAGCACTCGCGCAGTTCGCTGTACTGCAGCGACGTCGCCAAGACGGTGCAGGCGCCCATCTTCCACGTCAACGGCGACGACCCGGAGGCATGTGTGCGGGTGGCCGAGATGGCCTTCGAGTACCGCCAGCGGTTCCACAAAGACGTGGTCATCGACATGGTCTGCTATCGCCGCTTCGGGCACAACGAGGGCGACGATCCCAGCTACACCCAGCCGCTGATGTACAAGGCCATCGCCGAACGGCGCAGTGTACGCAAGCTCTACGTCGAGGCCTTGGTGAAGCGCGGCGAGCTGTCGGTGGAGGAAGCCGAGGGCGCCCTCGCCGACTTCCACAGCAAGCTGCAGGTGGCGCTCGACGACACCCGGTCGCACGCGCCCGAGCCGACGAAGGTGGCCAAGCCGCCCAAGCCCGTCGGTGTGCGTCCGCACGTCGAGACGGGTGTGGAACGGGCCACGCTCGACGGCATCTTCGACCACTTCACCAACTACCCGCAGGGGTTCACGCCGCACCCGAAGCTGGCTCGCCAGTTCGAGACGCGCGCAAAGATGTACCACGAGCAGGGCGAGATGGAGTGGTCCACCGCCGAACTGCTGGCAATGGGCTCGCTGGTCACCGAGGGCACGCCTGTGCGCCTGGCCGGCGAGGACAGCCGCCGCGGCACGTTCAGCCAGCGGCATTCGGCGCTCATCGACTACCAGGACGAGCAGCCCTGGGTGCCGATCAACACCCTGCCCGGCAAGCAGGCCCCCTTCTGGGTCTATGACAGCCTGCTCAGCGAGTACGCCGCGCTCGGCTTCGAGTACGGCTACGCGCACGAGAACCACGAGGCCTTGGTGCTCTGGGAAGCCCAGTTCGGCGACTTCGTCAACGGCGCGCAGATCATCATCGACCAGTACCTGGTGGCCGCAGAGGACAAGTGGGGTCAAGAGAACGGCCTGGTGCTGCTGCTGCCGCACGGTTTCGAGGGCCAGGGCCCCGAGCACAGCTCGGCACGCATCGAGCGCTTCCTCACGCTCTGCGCCGACGACAACATCCAGGTCTGCAACGCCACCACGGCTGCGCAGTACTTCCACCTGCTGCGTCGGCAAGTGCGTCGCGAGTTCCGCAAGCCGCTGGTGTTGTTCACCCCGAAGGCGCCACTGCGCATGAAGGAGAGCCGCTCGAAGGTCGAGGACCTGACGCACGGCTCGTTCCAGGAAGTGCTCGACGACCCGTTCGTCGCCGACCCGTCCGCGGTCACCCGTGTGGTGTTCTGCAGCGGCAAGGTCGCATGGGACGCCATTCACGAACGCGACAAGCGCAATGCCCCGGTGGCCGTGGTGCGCGTCGAGCAGCTCTACCCGTTCCCCGGCGACCAGATGCGGGCGGTGCTGCAGCGATACCCCAACGCGCAACAACTGGTCTGGCTGCAGGAAGAGCCCGACAACATGGGCCCGTGGCGCTTCGTGGAGGCGCGCTTCTGGCGGATCAAGGAGCAGGGCTACGACCTGCGCTCGGTGTGCCGCATCGGTAGTGGCAGCCCCGCCACTGGCAGCAAGGCCATCCACGACCAGGAACTGGTCGACCTGATGGACGAGACGTTCGGCTGACCTCGCGCCCCCACCCCCGCTTTACGTAAAGGCTGTCGGGCCGTGACCTGGGCTGTTGGGTCACGGTTCTTGACACAAACCCGCGGTCGGACTGCTCGATCAGTGCGGCGACGTGTGGACCAGGTCGAGGGCGGCGGTGAGGTCGGTGATGGCCTGCTGGGCGGTGAGCACCTTGATGGTGGTCATGCCCATGGCAGCCGCTGGCTTCAGGTTGATACCGAGGTCGTCGAGGAACACGCATTCCTCGGGGTGCACGTCGAGCATCGCGCATGCGATCTCATAGAAACGCGGCTCGGGCTTTCGGCAACCAACCTTGCTGCTCTCGAGCACAGCGTCGAAGCGGGCCATGATGGCGCCGATCTCGCGTGAGCGGTCGTCGTCGGCGTGCGCCCCGGTGACGTTGTTGGTGAGACAGGCGATGAGGTACCCGGCGGCCTTCACGCGGTCGAGCATCGTCACCATCTCCGGACGCACGTCGCCGGAGAGCAGTGCCAACACGTCGGCGCCTGGCACGCGATGGCCGAGTGCTTCGGACTCGTCGGCGAACAGCTGGTCGAAGGCGCCGCCGCCGATGTCGCTGCGCTCGAGCTGTGCCCACGCATTGCCGTGCGGGTTCGTGGCGTTCACGGAGCGGATGAAATCGGCGGGAAGTCCGTGATTCGCCTCGTACTGGTTGAACGCTTCGAATGGACTGCTGAGGATAACCCCACCGAAATCCCACAGGACTGCTCGCATCATCGAATCTTTCTACCGCGGAGCGCCACGTAAGTGACGCTCCTGCTGGGGTCGCTGTCGGTTGAGGCGGCGCCGTGGAGGTGGCCGGTCGACCTGTCTGATCGAACCTTTCTCCAGCGACGCATCGTAGGCTGGTCGGGTTATGCCACATCATGTCGTCGTCGACGGATCGAACCTCGCCACCGAGGGCCGCACCGCCCCAAGTCTCAAGCAGCTCAACGAAGCGGTCCTCGCCTACATGGAGGAAGACCCGACGGCGCTGATCACCGTCGTGGTCGACGCGACGTTCGGTCACCGCATCGACCCGAAGGAAGTCGTTGAGTTCGACGAGGCAGTCAGCAACAACGAACTGGTCGCGCCGCCGGCCGGCGCCATCGGCCGTGGCGATGCGTTCGTGCTCAGCATCGCGAACAAGGTGCACGCGAACATCCTCACCAACGACAGCTACCAGGAGTTCCACGCCCAGTACGACTGGCTGTTCGACGAAGGCCGCCTCATCGGCGGCAAGCCCGTGCCGCACATCGGCTGGGTATTCGTCAACCGGCTGCCGGTACGTGGTCCGCTCAGCCGCAAGGTCACCGCCGAGGCGAAGCGTAAGACCGGCGCGCCGGCCAGTCGCGGTCGCGGTACCGGTACCGTCGCCGACGGCACCGTGCGCGTGGGTAGCCCTGAGGCCAGCTTGCCGATGCCCGTGCCCAAGAGCCCGCCGCCGCGTGCCATTGCCAAGGCTCCCGAGGCGGAACCGGGCACCGAGGCCGTCGCGCCGGCCGCAAAGGGCCGTCGTGGCCGTGGCGGTTCCGGCCGTGCGCCCAAGGCTGAGGTGTCGGTGGGCGTGGCCGCTGCCGCGGTTGCCGCCGAGGCATCAGGTCACGTGCCCAAGAGAACGGTCAACGACCTGTTGTCATTCCTCACGTTCATCGAGCGCCACCCTGTGGGTACCAGCGTCAGCGCCATCGTTGATCACTACTCGTCGCACGGCGCGTACGTTCGCATCGACGAGGTCATGGGCTACGTGCCCTTGCGCCTGATGGCCGACCCGGCTCCGCGCAGCGCCCGAGAGTTCATGAAGGCGGGCGAGTCGGTCACCTTGGTCGTCGACAGCTTCGTTCCCACCAAGCGCAGCATCGACCTTGCCATTCCCGGCATGGGTGGCGTGCTAGCCGTCGCCGAGGCAGCTGCTCCTGCCAAGCCGGTCAAGGTTGCGAAGCGGGGCACCCGGAAGGCCCGTCCGGTTGCTGACGAAGAGCCGGTCACCGCCGCGGCGCGTCGCCGTCGCCAGGGCCGCACTGGTACCGAAACGGCGGCAGCCGAGGAGACCCCAGTCGTGGCGACGCCCACCCCGGCAAGTGGCACCCCGGCCAAGCGCGGAGCGAAGGCCAAGCCAGCTGTCCGCACCGCCGCTGCGGTACAGCCTGCACCGACCCCCGAACCGTCGCCCGGCAAGACCGGTGCGCCCAAGCGTGCCGCCAAGGGCGCGTCGGTGAAGGCAGTTCCGGCCAAGGCTGTGCCGGTCCCGGCGCCCGTCGCGGCGAAGAAGGCCCCGGCGAAGGGCGTTCCGACGAAGGGCGTTCCGACGAAGG
>Ga0105047_10001897_pt1 | contig 37575 bp, 29 predicted proteins | sample MAT04_FD_78384 | JGI IMG/M metagenome (GOLD analysis project Ga0105047, IMG submission 78384) | Freshwater microbial communities from Lake Fryxell liftoff mats and glacier meltwater in Antarctica - MAT-04 (megahit assembly) | ecosystem: Environmental > Aquatic > Freshwater > Ice > Liftoff... | reverse complement strand
TTATACCCATAGACAATCACGCCGCGTTCATCGCCGTCATTGCGGATCTTACGTGTGACCATCTCAACCGGCATGCCGATCTCAACGGGTTGGTCGCCCACATCGGTTAACTGAGCGGTCACCATGGGGCCTTCGTCAAGTTTAACAATGGCTACGGTGTAAGGGGCATTGGCATCGTAACCGCTGGGGGCTTCGTAAATGGTGGTGTAAGAGAAAACCTCACCCTTGCCGCTGAAGGCATAAAGTGTTTTGGCTTCGTCGCCGCAGTTGGGGCAAACGTCGCGAGGCGGGAAAATCTTGTAATCGCAGTGCGGGCAAACCTCGCCCATCAAACCGTAACGCTGTTGTTTTAATCGCCAGTGGCGTGCAATTTCCATGTTGTCAACTCCTTGAGTAATATTTCTTAGCCTAATTGTATTCCGTGTGACTATCAAGAACTATCAGAGAGCTATCTTTGCAAGAATGTCAGGCGGTTGGGAAATATTTTTGGTTGGCGCGCGCTATTGCGATCAAACCTGGGACGGGTGCAATTGACAAAAAAAGTGGGCAGAGGTTTGTCTGCCCACTTTTCAAATTCGTCCGAGCTTAGTCTATTCTTTCCAGTACATGGCTTATCGCGCTGGAGGCCGGGCCGCCGAGGGATTGGATCAATCCATAACGTGGGTCGGCTAGTTGATTAACCCCGGCCGCACCGCGCAACTGCAAGGTTGCTTCCACGGCCTGGTAAACACCCGAGGCGCCGCCCGTAAAGCCACGCGCTTTAAGACCACCCTGCGTGGCACAAGGAATTTTGCCATTGCGATAAATCGAACCGTCTACAGCCAGCTTCCAGCCTGCGCCGCGGGGGGCAAAACCAGCCGCCTCGAGGGAGATGGCTGCGTAAATGCTGAAAGCATCGTGGTATTCAAAGAAATTTAAATCTTCAAGCAAGATTCCCGCTTTTTTAAGCGCCTTTTGGGTCGCTATTTGGGCAGCCTGGAATTCAAGTATATTTTGCCGGTCATGGATAGCAAGTGTATCGGATGAGTTGCCAGATCCAGAGACGCGCACCAGGGGATGTTTGAAGTTTTTGGGGAGCAGGTCGCGCCGGGTAAGGATGACCGCAGCGGCGCCATCGGCATTCGGGGCAACATCAAACATGTTCAACGGTTCGCTGACCATCTCAGCACGGGTGTAGGCCTCGGGCTTGATGGCTTTTTGGAACATGGCGTATTTGTTTCCGGCTCCATTTTGATGCGCAGTGATTGCAAACCCGGCAAATCCATCTGAGGGAACCTGATATTCGCGCATGTAGCGGCGCATGACCATTGCCGCCTGTGCAGTGGTCGTGAGGCCCTGCATGGACTCGTAGTCGCTATCGGTCGTAGTGGCAAGCGCGGCTTCCACCTCCGGGCCGACTTTGTCGGTGAACTTTTCCACGCCCAGCACCAACGCAACATCCAGCATGCCGCTGGCGATGGCAATATAACCCTGGCGCAGGGCAGCAGCACCCGATGCACCTGCCGCTTCCACGGTAACGGCCTCAATACCGTTCAGCCCGGCATAGTCGGCCAATAGTGCACCCAGGTGAGCCTGATTTGAGAGGTTGGGTGCCAGCATATTGCCCACGAACAAGGCCTGGGGTTTCAGGCCGCCGCTGTCTTCCACGGCATTTTTAATGGCTTTATAGGCCAGTTCCCGCAGCGAAATTTCCCACAGCTCGCCGGCTTCAGTCTGTCCAATTCCTGCAATGACGATATCGATCATGTTTGCTGTGCCCTTGATGTGCTTATTTCATTTGTAATTTGCCGCGGAAACGCACATAGGCCGCGTAATCGATCTCGGTGCGGCGGGCAATATATTCCTGGGTTTTTGTGGCCCGGTCACGACAATCCGGCAGTTTATCGGTGACCTGCATGTCAAAAGCATCTGATCCGGCGCCGGAGCCAAAGGAAACCACGAGAATACGATCTCCGGGCTGAGCAACATCCAGCGTGGCGGTTAACCCAATCATAGCGGCTCCTGCATAGGTGTTGCCAATCACAGATACCAACAAGCCAGGTTGGATCTGTTCCAGGCTAAAGCCCAATTGCCCCGCCACGCGCTGCGGGAACTTGGTATTGGGTTGGTGGAACACCGCCCAGCGATAATCTTTTGGCTGGGTGCCGGAAGCCTGCATGAGGGCAGTGGCGGCCTCTGTAATATGTTTGAAGTAGGCTGGTTCACCGGTAAAGCGCATGCCATGTTCTGGATATTTCTGGTATTCGCGCCGCCAGAAATCAGGGGTGTCGGTGACGTAAGAATAGGAAGCGTTAATGATTGCCAGAGACTCATCGGCGGGGCCGACAATATAAGCGGCACCGCCTGCGCCTGCCGTATATTCCAGCGCATCGCCGGGTTTGCCCTGGGCAGTATCCATACCGATTGCCATGGCATAATGCGCCATGCCCGAGCCAACAAGGCCCATGGAGGCAACCAGCGCTTCGGTACCGGCTTTACAGGCAAATTCCCAATCTGCGGCCTGGGTGTTTGGGACGGCGCCAATGGCTTCAGCCACCAGGGTGGAGGTGGGTTTGACGGCATACGGATGCGACTCGGAACCCACCCAGACAGCGCGTAATTCATGCGGGTCAATCTGTGCGCGAGCCATTGCATTGCGCGCAGCCTCAATGGACATGGTAATCACATCTTCATCGAGACCGGGGACGGCTTTTTCCTTGATCGGCAGAGCGCCTTTGCCACCCGTCCAAACACGGGCCACTTCTTTGGCAGGCAGCCGGTAACGCGGTACATACGCACCGTAGCCCACGATGCCAACCGGTTTATCTGGCTTGAGCAGCGTGCTGGAATTTTGCGAATTGTGAGTTGTGGTCATGGGTGTATTCCTGAGTTCCTGGCGTTTTTGATATTCGGTTTTTGGCCGAGAATTATGCCTGTATTTTCTTTAATAACTCGACTGCGTGGTCAATTCTGACTGTTTTATCTGCCACCATTTGGGCAGCGAGTCGTTCAATCATATCACCGCTTGCGCCTGCTGCGATAGCTACCTGGCGGGCGTGCAGGGTCATGTGCCCGCGCTGGATGCCTTCGGTAGCCAGTGCGCGCAGGGCGGCCAGGTTTTGCGCCAGGCCAACTGCCACGATGATTTCAGCCAGTTCGGAGGCTGTTTTGATGCCCATCAGTTTGATCGCAGCACCCGCCGCGGGATGCACCCTGGTGGCGCCGCCAATGATGCCGACTGCCATGGGCATTTCAAGGGTGCCGACCAGGTTGCCTTGTACGTCTTTTCCCCAGGTGGAAAGGCTGGTGTATTTTCCGGAACGGGCAGCGTACGCGTGTGCCCCGGCCTCAATCGCGCGCCAGTCGTTGCCCGTGGCGATCACCACTGCATCGACGCCGTTCATGATGCCCTTGTTGTGAGTTGCGGCGCGGTAAGGGTCCACCGCAGCAAATGCGTAGGCGGCTATGATGCCATCCCGCACCTGCTCACCTGAGAAGGTATCAAAAGCAAGCTCCTGCAGCGGGATGGTGCAGCGCGCGCGCGATAAACGCCGGTCGGCAAGATTGGATAGAATGCGCAGATGCACCTTGCCGCCAGTGATGGCTTCCACCTGCGGCGCAAGCCGCTCACAGGCGGTATTCACAGCATTTGCACCCATGGCATCACGCACATCATAGATTAGGTGGATGACAAGAAAACCGCCAATGGGCGATTCTGGCAAAATTCGTACTTCCAGATCTCGCGCTCCGCCGCCAAACTTCTTTAAGATGGGATCAATTTGATCCGCGGCAGCGAGCAATTCGGCTTTGTGTTCGTACAGTTTAAAAGCGGCCTCTTGCAAGTTGGCAATATTGATGACCTGCATCTGGCCAATCATTAGCGGGGTGGTGGATGTGGTCTGAAAGCCGCCCCCGGCGCGGGCCAGTTTGGCCATAAAAGAGGCGCCTGCAACGACCGACGGCTCTTCTATTGCCATCGGCACCAGTACATCACGGCCATTGATCTGGAAGTTCAGCCCCAGGCCAAGCGGCAATGAATGCACACCGATCCCATTTTCAACCATATGTTGGGCTGTTTCCGGGCTGACCCCGCCAGTCGACCAGGCAGAGAGATCGTTGGGTGAAAGCCCTGCCGCGGATGCGGCCTGGGCCAGGCGTTCTTCGATGGATAGGGTATAGAATTTTGCGATGCGAGATGTTCCCATTTTTCCTCAAATAAAATCTGGCGAGCCCGCCTGCTGCTCATCCCGGGGCAATAAAATATTACTGCGACATTGAATAACTGTATTGTAATTCTACTGTCTGCTTCTGGCAAAACCTATCAACTTGACAATTCGGATTGCTAGGGTAGAATAAGTCCAAGAGGAGATAGCAAATGCTATTAACGCGCCAGCAACTGGAAGATCGGCTGATTGCGCTTCATCAAGCCAGTCTTCAGCTCGTAAAAGACGATTCTCTGGAAACGCTGCTGGAACGTATCGCTTCGGTTGCCTGCGAACAGGCCCAGGCGCGTTATGCGGCGTTGGGCGTATTGGGGAGCGATGGCAAGCTGAAGCAGTTTATCTCTGTTGGAATGACACAAAATGAAATCCGACGAATCCCGCACCCCCCCGAGGGGCGCGGGCTGTTGGGTGCGCTGATGAATACGGATCAATCCATTCGTATTCCAGAAATTTCAGCTGACAGCCGCAGTTCAGGGTTTCCTCGCAACCACCCGCCCATGCATTCTTTTCTGGGCGTACCCATCCGCCTGGGCGAAATTCAATTAGGACAAATTTATTTAACTGAGAAACTCGACCAATTCGAGTTTACCTTTGATGACGAACGCATAATTCAGATGCTGGCTGCTTATGCGGCTGTTGCCATTCACAATGCGCGTACTTATGATGAACTGAAACAACGGGATCAGGCACTGACGCGCCGCAACCAGGATTTGGCGCTGCTGAACAATATTGCCGGTGTGTTGACGGCTTCGCTAAAGCTTGATGAAATTTTACATAAGACGCTCTCCCTGGTTATGGATTACATGGAAGTTGAATCCGGGGAGATTTTTTTACTGGAAGCAGATAAGAAGACTCTGCGGCTTGTGTTACATCGCGGACAGGCGGCCGAGGTTTTTTGGACTCGCAACCGTTTCAAGTACGGTGAGGGCATGATTGGCCTGGTGGCAAAATCTGGTGAGGCCGTGGTTAGCCACGACCTGGCACATGATATGCGTTATCTTCGAGACGCAGTGGTTGACGCAGGATTCAAGCAAATGGCCTGTTTCCCGCTTACATCCAGCGGAAACCTGGTGGGGGTACTCAGCGCAGTCACGCGCAGTTCCACACCTCTCAACGAGCATGACATACAGGTGATCACCGCCATTGGCAGTTGGGCCGGATTGGCAATTGAGAATGCTCAACTGCATAACGATGCCCGCCGTCTGGCGGTTCTTGAAGAGCGGGACCGGATTGGCATGGATTTGCACGATGGCATTATCCAATCAATTTACGGGGTAGGCCTGGTGCTGGAGCATGCCCGCTTGCTTGCCACTGAAGAACCCACCATGTCTGCCGAACGCATCCAGCAGGCCATTAACAGCCTGAACCATACCATACGCGATATCCGCTCGTATATCCTTGATCTTCGCCCGCGCCAATTGGGCGATGAGAATTTGATGGATGGTTTACGGCGCCTGGTAATGGAATTCCGTGTAAATACCCTGGCCGAAGCAACACTTGCTGGCGCTCCAGATGATGTAAAAGAAATATCCCAGAGTAATGCGCTTGCATTATTTCATATCTGTCAGGAAGCGCTTGCCAACGCCGCCAAGCATTCTCTGGCAAAAAAAGTGGATGTGAGTGTCTGGACATCGCCGGAGCGGATCATGCTTGAAATCCATGATAATGGGCACGGGTTTGACACCGAAAAGATGAGCATGACACTTGGACACGGACTTTCAAACATGCACACCCGCGCACATCATGTGGGCGGTGATGTAGAAATCTCATCGCTGATCGGGGAAGGCACATCTATTCTGGCATGGGTGCCTCGCACCGCAATTAACTGATCGATATCCATCTCGCTATCCAATGAATATATGGCGTGAATGAAAGGCGGTGCAAGCCGTCTTTTTCTTTTCCGCCTGGCTGCGCCAAAAGATGAAGTGACCAAACACATTATGCCATTTTTCGCTATTTTCCTGTTGGTTGGTTCGGCTTTGTTGCACACGACGTGGAACCTGCTGCTTAAACAAGCCGGGGAAAAATATATTGCCACCTGGTGGGCCATTTTAATTGGGTCGAGCGTATTTTTACCATTTCTGTTTTTAACCGGACTGCCAGAGCGTGAAACATGGCTGCTGTTGCTGATCAGTGTGTTGGTGGAAATTGCCTACTATATTCTGCTTGGGACTGCTTATCGCAATTCGGATTTTTCGCTGATCTATCCGCTGGCACGAGGTGCGGCCCCTGGGCTGATCGCCATCTGGTCGATTTTGTTTTTGGGCGAAAAGCTAAATTTACCTGGCGCTGTGGGATTGGTCATCATTATTGGAGGTTTGCTAATCGTTGCCAGGGGAAATTTTCTTCAGCCCAAAACTATGAGCAATCAATTACGTGGGGTGATAATTGCCCTGGTTCTGGCATTGCTTATCTCTGTTTACTCTACGATCGATGGCGCTGCTGTTAAACATACCCCGGCATTTTCATACGCGGTGTTGATCTTTTTCCTTGCACCGGTATTCACAACGCCGCTTATGTTTCGAATTTATGGTTGGCAGGTGCTAAAAGCGGGGTTAATGACACATTGGCTCAGGATAGTGAGCATTGGATTATTGGCTGTGAGCGCTTATCTGTTGGCGCTGGCAGCTTTCAGCATGGCCTCCATTAGCTATGTGGCAGCCATTCGCGAGGTCAGCGTGGTAATGGGAGCGTTCGCAGGTTGGCGTTTTCTGAATGAACGCCTGGGTTCCTGGCGGGTATTTGGTTCTGTTATCATTTTTGCCGGGATTTTATTGATAGCACTCTTTGGATGAGCCTGAAAACCTTCGTGAATAGCGAACTGCTCATACTGATTTAACGTTTCGGAAGATTTTCCGTAGGATGTTTCAATAAAACGGAAACGAGTCTTTGAATATCAGGTTTCACGCGCGTCAAACATAATAGATTTGTGGCGTAAATTTTTTAAGATAGATATGCGAAAATCGGCTTATTTTCGGCATATTACCCCATATATGGGGGATACATTTTATTTAGAAGGCGGTAATGGCGGAAACGAATGTTCTGTATTGGGCGAAAAAATTCATTTCTCTTGGCGACATTCTTTAAGGTTTGCCCGTCTTAAAAAAGAGGAAGTTTTTAAGATAGCGTAGGCTGTTGATGTGGCAGGTTTGGGTTCTTTTTGCTAAAATTTAGGAAGTCAATCAAGATGGATGTACAAGCTTCAAACATCCCGTACCCCTAAATAAGGCGAAAATATAGTTTTTTTTCGTTAACCCTCTGCAAAAAGTGCAGGGGGCTTTGTAACCCCTACTCTATGATCCTGACGACGGAGCAATACATGAATGCAGAACAGGCATGGCAATCCGTGCTCGGACAACTTCAAATGGAAATGCCCCGCGCATCGTTCGATACCTGGGTGCGTGATACCCGCATACTGACTTATGAAGAAGGCGTAATGACTATTGCGGTACGCAATGCGTATGCGCGCGACTGGCTGGAGAATCGCCTGATGAGCACGGTAGCCCGTTTATTAGCGGGCATGATGAACCGCAGTGTAGAAGTACGCTTCGTGGTTGCCAATAGTCTGGACGGCCTTGAAGTGGATGATGCTATTGACGAAAACGAAGGCGATGATACTGATCGGCCAGAGACAGCCAAGCAGCGCAACTCTACACTTAACCCTCGCTACACTTTTGAGAACTTTGTAGTGGGCGCAAACAGCCGCCTTGCACATGCAGCAGCTCAGGCGGTTGCTGAAAAACCTGCCCGTGCTTACAATCCATTATTCCTGTATGGCGGTGTAGGTCTGGGAAAAACGCATTTATTACATGCGATTGGCAATTCCTGCCACTGCCGCGGGCTAAACGTGCTTTACGTATCCTCTGAAGAATTTACCAACGACATGATCAATGCGATCCGCACGCACACCACGCAGGCGTTTCGTGATAAATATCGCTCGGCAGATGTACTGCTGATTGATGATATTCAATTTATTGCAGGGAAAGAATCAACGCAGGAAGAATTTTTCCATACTTTTAACACCCTTCACAGCCAGGATAAACAGATCATCGTTTCATCGGACCGCACCCCAAAATCATTGGTGACGCTCGAGGAACGCTTGCGCTCACGATTCGAGTGGGGCCTGATCGCTGATATTCAGATGCCCGATCTTGAAACCCGTCAGGCAATCTTGCGCTACAAGGCTGAAAAATTGGGCCGCAACGTTCCCAATGAAATTTTGGATATGATCGCAAGGCGCGTGCAATCTAATATTCGCGAGCTCGAAGGCGCTCTTAACCGTATTATTGCATTTGCGGATCTTTCCGGGGTTCCGTTGAGTTTGCAGCTTGGCGAAATGGCCCTGGCTGATCTGCTGCCGCAGGTGCGCAATGTTCCACCTCTCAAGTTGATTGAAATGGTGGCTCGCGAGTGGCAAACTTCTGTTGAAGACTTGCTTGGCCGAGACCGGTCGCAACGGATTGCAGAACCGCGCCAGGTAGCCATGTACCTTTTGCGCCACGAAACCAACGCATCTTTGCCACAAATTGGCGAGGTGCTGGGCGGTCGTGATCATACAACGGTTATGTATGCCATTCAAAAAATTACCACAGATCTTTTGGTTAAAAAAGATATGGAGCGCAAGGTCAACCGCATTAAACAACAGTTGTACGGTCAATCCGGGCTTGCGGCCTGATGTTTTTATGGCTGGCGGAATCAAAATGTCCCAACAACCTTTGTTGGGACATTTTGATTCCGCTTTTCAGCGGGTCGAACACTCTATAGGGTATAATTTCAGTGCCGAAGGTGGGAATCGAACCCACACTCCTCACGGAACACGATTTTGAGTCGTGCGCGTCTGCCTGTTCCGCCACTCCGGCAAGTTGCAGGGCAAAGTATACCACTCTAAAGCATAAGGTCAAGATGAAACTAGGAATTATCGGTCTACCCCAATCTGGAAAAACCACCCTTTTTAATGCGCTCACGCGCAGTAACACGCCAACCACCGCATCAGCCGGACGGATAGAAGTCCACAACGGTGTAGTTGATGTGCCTGATCCGCGTATCAGCAAGCTAAGCGGCATGTTCAAGCCCAAGAAAACCATTTTTGCCAAGGTTACCTATGCAGATATTGCCGGTCTGGATGGCAATTCCAAGGGTATCTCTGGAAGTTTGCTTAATACATTGGGGCAAATGGATGCTTTTATCAACGTGGTGCGCTGCTTTGAGGATGATAATGTGCCGCATCCTTCCGGGTCAATCAACCCCGCACGCGATGCAGACGCCATGCTCACAGAATTATTACTGAACGATCAGATCGCTGTTGAGCGCAAACTTGAACGCCTGGTGGATGATCGCAAAAAGGGCGGCCTGGATAAAGGGGTTATCGAGCGCCAGACAGTGCTTTTTACACGTTTGCTGGATGCTCTAAATTCCAATACTCCGCTCCGAAAACTTGAATATTCCCTGGATGAAGAAAAAGAGCTTTCAAGTTTTGGTTTGATGACCCGCAAACAAATTTTGACGGTTTTTAATTTGGGAGAAGCACAATCTGACCCGCAAATTGCGCTGGACCATCCTGGGGTTGCCATCCCCGGAAAGTTGGAGATGGAAATTTCTCAACTTTCCCCTGAAGATGCCCAGGTATTTATGGCAGAATATAACATTCAGGAACCTGCGCTAAACCGCATGATCCGCCTTTCCTACGACTTACTTAACTTACAATCTTTCTTCACAGTTGGCGAGGATGAAGTGCGAGCCTGGACAACCCGTCGTTACGCCACTGCGGTTGAATCGGCTGGAGAAATCCATTCGGATATCGCGCGTGGATTTGTGCGCGCTGAAGTAGTGGCGTACGACGACCTGATCGCCCTGGGTACGATGGCTGAATGCAAGGCCAAAGGAAAGTTCCGTCTCGAAGGCAAGGAATACATTGTCAAAGACGGTGACATCGTCCACATTCGCTCAAGTTTATAGATTACAGCCCTCCTGCGGTTCCAATAGCACGGGGGCTTTGTCTTACTTTTTTAATGTTATCTGGCGCGATTTGTGTCAAAATATACTAATCATACATAAGGAGTTGCCCATGTTTGCTCGCAATCTGCGCCCGGTTTATTTCATCCTTATTCTCATTTTTGCCGTACTGGGCTGTAACATGCCCGGTCCCGCACCCGTTGCCACTCAGGCGCCTGTTACCGCCGCGCCTCAAGTGGATTTAACCAAGGTTACTTTGGAACTGCAAGCCACCAATAATGCCGCATCTGCGGCACCGGCGGTGGATGCAACCAAAGTTGCGTTGGAAATTTTGGCTACCAACAACGCGCCTGGTCCCACCCAACCTGTGGACGCTACCAAAATCGCTCTTGAAATTCAGGCAACTAATGCCTCTGTTCAATTAACCCAGCAGGCGCAACAACAGGCAAACCAGGCCACGGCCGCGGAAGCTGCAACCACCACTCCCATGCCGGGCGCTGCCACGCAAGATATTAATGCTCGAATAAAAAATGCGAAAATCCTGGTTTATGAAGATACTCAAGATATGGGGTTGTGGATCAGTGAAGCGTTAAACGGCATGGGCGTAAAATATACTTTTGTTGGAGATGCCATTGGCGATTTCATGCAGAACCTGAATTCGCCTGTGAAGTGGGATCTCATCATCGTAGGCGCTGAATCAAAAACTAAAGTACAGGGCGAATTCTGGGATGTGATCGCTGAGAAACTTTCTCGTGATAACACTGCTTTGATTGCTGAAGTCTGGTATTTAGATTCATTGGGAGCGGGACGTATTCGAACAGTTACATCCAATTGTGGGGTTGAATTTCAGAGGGATTGGCCCCTGGCAGAGTCTATCTACTGGTTGGATTCCAGTCATCCTCTTTTCAGCGACCCCAACAATGCCATGCCGCTCATAAATTATTCGAGTTACTGGAATTATCAGGCGGGCGATCTAATCAAGCTCTCACCGGGCAGCAAGGCCACCCTGCTGGCCGGGCTTTTTCAGAAACGAAAATCGGATTACGGCGTGATGGCTACCTGCTATGATGGGCGCGTGGTCTTGCAGACATTCTCCAACCATGATTTTCATTACGAAGATATTATAAATCTGTGGCAAAACTACGTTACTTATGTTTTGAAAAACCGTTTTACACAGTTCCCCTGATAAAATATTCCCGATTGGGTATAAAATAAGATACTTTATAAATCCTATTAGAACAGGCCAAACACGTGATTTGGCCTGTTCCATCTCTTGTCGATCTATTGGAGTAAATATGACTTTCTCGCAATCCGCCTGGAGCCTCTCAAACCTTTTCTCTGGAATAGACAGCACTGAATTACAGACTGCATTTGAGCATCTCGAAGCCCAGATCGCTGAGTTTGAAGAATCGCGCTCCGACCTTGTCCCGGATATATCAACCTCGCGCTTTATGTCGCTGCTGGCCGAATCGGAACAGCACACCCGCGCAGCCTATCGTATTTACTCGTTTGCGGGCCTGTTATTTGCCAGCGATACCCAGAACCAGAACACAATGGCACTGCTGGGGCGCGTACAGCAGTTTATGGCAGAGATGCAAAACCGCACCCTGTTCTTCAGCCTGTGGTGGAAAGATCTGGATGAAGCGAATGCTGCCCGGCTGACAGAGGCTTCGGGCGATTACCGTTATTATCTCGAAGCCATGCGCCTGTTCAAACCCCACACCCTCAGTGAGGCGGAGGAAAAAATCGTCAACCTCAAAAACGTGACCGGTGTTGAAGCGCTGACCAATTTTTACGATACCATGACCAACCGCTTTACCTTCAAACTCGAAGTGGAAGGCGAAGTGAAGGAATTAACTCGCGGCGAATTGATGTCATATGTTCGCCAGTCTGATCCCGATATGCGCGCACGTGCCTACCAGGAGATTTTCAGAGTCTACGGACAGGAAGGCCATTTGCTGGGTCAGCTTTACCAGACACGTGTCCGCGAATGGTTCATTGAAAACGTATCTTTGCGCAAGTATTCCAGCCCGCTGGCTGCCCGAAATTTGTTCAATGACATTCCCGACGATGTGGTGGACACATTGTTGGATGTTTCCCGCAAGAATGTGAGTGTTTTTCAGCGCTTCTTCAAAATTAAGGCCAGAGTCCTGGGCATGGAGCGCCTGCGCCGTTATGATGTTTATGCGCCTGTCAGCGCTGCTCAAAAAACCTTCGACTTCAACACTGCTGCTGAAATGGTGCTTGATTCTTTCAGCCAGTTTGACCCAAAAACCGGACAGTTAGCAAAGCGGGTGCTGGATGAAAACCATCTGGATAGTGAAGTCCGCAAGGGCAAACAGGGCGGCGCATTCTGCGCCACCGTGACCCCGGCAGAGACACCCTGGGTGCTGGTCAATTATCAGCAGCGCGCGGATGATGTCGCCACGCTGGCGCACGAACTGGGTCATGCCATCCATTCCATGCTGGCGGATCACCATTCGGTGTTTACCCAGACTGCCTGCCTTCCGTTGGCCGAGACCGCTTCCACCTTCGGCGAAATGATGTTGATTGATCGTTTGCTGGCTCAGGAAACCGATCCGGCTGTGCGGCGTGACATGCTTTTCCGCCAGGTGGATGACGCTTATGTGACCATCATGCGCCAGATCTACTTTGCGTTGTTTGAAAAGCAGGCCCACGGCTTGGTGCAGGCGAACGCATCTGTGGAAGAACTGGCGGCGGCTTATCTGGACAACCTAAAGGAACAGTTCGGTGATTCCATCGAACTGAGCGAAGATTTCAAATGGGAATGGGTTGCCATTCCGCATATTTATCACACGCCATTCTATGTCTATGCCTACGCTTTTGGGCAGCTGCTGGTGCTCTCGCTCTACCAACAGTTTAAGGCAGAAGGCGAGTCCTTTAAGCCGCGCTATTTGCAGATACTCGCCGCGGGCGGCTCAGAATCGCCTGAAACGGTTCTCACCCGCGCGGGCATCAATATGCACTCCGCTGAGTTCTGGCAGGGCGGCTTCAATGTGATCAGCGGTCTGGTTGATCAGCTGGAAGGTATGCTTGGCTAGTGAACATGGGGTGAGGTAACTCTCGCCCCATTTTTTGTCCTGCCTTTCCTCCGTTTCTTCAGGTAAATATGATGGTGATGACAAAACGAACTGGTTACCGGATACTGTGTTTACTGGCGCTGGCAGCGCTGGTCTTAAGCGCCTGCCTGCCAGGTGACCCTGCAGTGGAGGATGCTCCGACTGCCACCCGTACGGTCTGGGTCACGCTGGCGATCGATACGGTCACCCCGAGCCTGGCGCCCACCTCCACGCTCAATGTCACGCGAAAACCCAATCCCACCGAAACGCGAACGGTCATCCCCACGCGGCGTCCAACGGTACGACGTGTATTAATTATCAGCCTGGATGGTTTACGCCCGGATGCAATTGCGCTGGCACCCATGCCGAACCTGCTGGCTCTGATGCAAACCAGCGCCTACAGCCTGACCGCCCAAACTATCTTTCCCAGCGCCACCCTGCCTGCACATACATCCATGCTTACCGGTCTTTGCCCGGCCAAACACGGCGTGGACTGGAATGATTACCTGCCCGAAAGAGGCTATGCCAAAGGCACCGATATTTTTGACCTGGCTCACGCCGCCGGGTTAAAAACGGTAATGTTCGTCGGCAAAGAGAAACTGCGCCAGATCACTGAGCCAGGCAGCCTGGATATTTTTCGCTATATTAATGATCGTGATGTAGTGATCGCGCAGCGCATTACCGAAGAATTCCCGGTAGATTTTGGACTGATGGTTGTACACTTTGCCACACCAGACGCCATGGGGCACGTTTACGGCTGGATGACCCCGCAATATATCAGCGTGGTGCAGCGTGCTGACGAAGCCATTGGCACGCTGCTAAAAGACCTGGATGACCACGGTTTGCGTCAGGATACACTGTTAATCATCACAGCCGATCACGGTGGGCACGATCAAACACACGGCTCGCGCTTGCCTGAAGATATGACCATTCCCTGGCTTATTAACGGCCCGGGTGTGCGCCCCGGGATATTAACCACCCCCATACAAACCACTGATAGCGCGGCCACCGCGGCCTGGGCATTAGGTCTTTCACGACCAGCGGAATGGGATGGCTGGCCTGTCTTTGAAGCCTTTGGCCAACCCGTCCAACCGCGCCCACTACCATTCTGTAAATAGCAGAGATGCAAGATAAACTGGAGCAACCATGACCGAATCCATGATAATAGTCAACTCGCTTGAAGAACTTTTTTATGTGCGCCGGTTTTTGGATGCTCCCGCGGGATTGGTGCCTACCATGGGCTTTTTACACAGCGGGCATATTTCACTTGTCCAGCAAGCCCGGCGCGAGTGCAAGAGTGTTATTGTCAGCATCTTCGTCAACCCGAAGCAATTCGGTCCGCAGGAAGATCTGGCAAATTACCCTCGCAATCTTGAGCGCGATTTGCAATTATTGGAGGCTGCCGATGCGGATATTGTCTGGATGCCCACCTCTGAAATGATGTATCCAGCGGACTATCAGACCTGGGTGGATGTGGAGAAGTTGACCCAACCTCTGGAAGGTTCGATGCGCCCCGGCCATTTTCGTGGGGTAACTACCGTTGTTTCCAAGCTGTTTAATGCCACACGACCAGATAAGGCTTACTTCGGTCAAAAAGACGCACAGCAAGCCGCAGTCATTCGCCAGATGACACGTGACTTGAGCTATCCGATTGAAATCGTCGTTTGCCCAACTCAACGCGAAACCGATGGACTGGCAATGTCAAGCCGGAACAGCTATCTCAACCCCGAACAGCGCCAGGCAGCCCCGGTGTTGTATCGCGGTTTGTGTGCCGCGAAAACAGCTTTTGAGCAGGGTGAAAATAATGCAGTACGCTTGCGGCAAATCGTCACAGATGCCATCAATGGAGAACCACAAGCCCGGCTGCAATATATCTCATGTGCTGATTACAAAACATTGCAGGAATTGGAAAGAGTGGATGTAAAAGCTTTGCTTTCCCTGGCCGTTTTTATCGGAAAAACACGTTTGATCGATAACATAGCGCTTGAGTGAATTCCATGCCCCGTGTATGACCATGCGGGAAAACTCTTATTTTCTGCTTATTTATTACTCAGGCTGTGCTAAACTGCCGGGCTTATCATAAGGTTACATTCTCCTCAAGCAAACCGCTAAGAGCCTGGGCCGGCTTCAAGGCGGTTTGGGTTTTAAAAGCATATATTACAATTTCCGGTCTCGAAAAATACTATTTCAGATAACCTGATCGTTAAAAAGCACTTTCCATATAAATATGTTCCAACCCGACCTGGGAGCGGGAATAGTTGTGGACCCATAAAACTGGACAGAAAAAAAGGGACAGTCAGGGGGTACCCCCAAAAAACTAAACGGCAAGAAGTGAGAAGATGCGCTGATCCGAGCCGGTTTTGGCCGGAAAAAATGGAATCAGCTCAAAGGGAATATAATAATAATGGAACATTTTGTAACCGCCACCCTGCCGCGAACAAAGGCAAATTTTTCCATCTATTATATGCACCCGAGAGGATCACCATGACCGATTTACGTTCTCGTCTTCAAATTCCAGCCTCGCGCCTGGAGAGCATCAACAGCCTTTTGCTCGACCCCAACAGCCGGGTGATGAACGAAATGCTGGCTGTCATCGCCAAATATGGCACGCCTGAAGAGATCAACCGCAAGCACCGAGAATCGCGCAAACTGGAAAATCTGCTCAAACAGGTGGAAGCCGCTGCTCCTGGTCATATCAAAGACCTCAAGTGGCTGATCGAGCAACGTGACCGCGGCACATTCATATCAGTTGCGGATTACCGCCAGAAAATTTTGGGGGATGCTGCCAAAACCATGAAGTTTAAGGACGATTATGCGGTTACGCTGGAAGTCTCAGCCCTGCAGTATTTCCCCTGGGTGCGCGTAATGGCCGAACAGGCCATCGCCAATAATACACTAATCCCCGGGCGCTTTATCGCTGTTCGAAAAATGAAAGAATCCGAGGCGGATGGCGACCTGCCCGCGATTGTGGCTGCGCTGGATATCATTGGCGCGTCTTTTGTTGAAACGCTCGACACCAAGGGCACAGACGGTTCCAACCCGCACCTGGGTGGGCCCGCAACCATCACCGGCTATTTTGGCGGGATCGGCCAACCCAATGACCACGCTTTGATGTGGCTGGACGAGTTCCTGTACTTCTACACCAACTACGGCGTCCAACACGTGCTCAACTTTAATGCGGGGACCATCCTGCTGGGTTTTATGCTCTACAAGCTGGGTGTGGATATCCAGTTCAAGATTTCGGTCTTTTTTGGCTCAGATAATCCTTACCACGCGCTGTGGATCATGACGATGGCCAAACTATTCAGCCGTGAGGATGGCAGTAGCCCGTTGATCGGTTTTAACTGGTCAAACTCGATCAACAACCAGACCATGGAACTGGCAGCTGACTTTCGCAAGTCACTGGGCTTTGAGAAAGTGGTGCGCTTTGAGCATCACATCACCGAGCCGCAGAAGAGTATTGTCATCCAACCCTATAACCGCCGGGACGAACTGGTGCAAATCGCAGATCATGTGGCAAATATCGCGGCCAAGCACGAGGGCGGCGACCCTGAAGTTGATGTTACCCGTGCCCATCTTTCGGACATCCTAGATTACTTCCGCGATAAAAAAGAAGTCATCGAAACCGGCGACTGGGAAGCTCTGCAAATCAACTTTCTGGATAAAGTTGCTGCTTGCGAGCACTCTGCACGCGCGCTCACTGAACACGGCTTGAGTTTTATCGCTGCAACCAACTTGCATAAATAAATAATAACGAGCACACTTCGAGCCTTGCGCCTTTAGCGCGCAGGCTGGTAATAAGCGAACAAAACGCCGCAGGCAACTTGCGGCGTTTTGTTCATTTTAAGCATTTCTATTATGTTCGATTGCTAGGGCACCGGATGAGTAGGATTAATGACCACCCAGATAAGCTTCGATAACGCTATTATCTTCGAGCAGAGCATCGCCTGTGCCTTGCATGACGACCTTGCCAGTTTCCAGCACGTAGGCCCTGTCCGCGATTGCAAGGGCCATTTGAGCATTTTGTTCAACCAACAAGATGCTGGTTCCCTGTTCGTTGATGTCTTGAATAATATCGAAAATCTGTTCCACCAGAATGGGCGAAAGGCCCATGGATGGTTCATCCAGTAAAAGTAGGGTTGGGTGAGCCATCAATCCGCGCGCAATTGCCAGCATCTGCTGTTCGCCACCCGAGAGCGTGCCACTGACTTGATTGCGGCGTTCCTTTAGGCGCGAAAAACGTTGAAAAACAGCCTCTATGTCGCGGCTGATGGATGCCCGGTCTGGGTTCAGATAGGCGCCCATTTCCAGATTCTCCATCACGGTCATGCGGGTAAAGATCTTGCGACCTTCCGGCACATGGATGATACCCAGGCGCACAATTGCCTGTGGGGGCATCTGGTGAATTTCCTGTCCTTGAAACTGCACGCGGCCTTCGCGCGGACGAAGAATGCCTGAAATCGTGTTGAGCGTGGTTGACTTTCCAGCACCATTGGCACCAATCAGGGCAACAATTTCGCCCTGCTCAAGCGAGAAGCTGATACCCTGCAAGGCGTGGATTGCGCCATAATAGACCTGTAAGTTGTCAATTTTTAGCATCATATCGCTGCTTCTTCCGTAATTGGTATTTATGAGCGAGCGTGGTTCCGCCAGGCCCGAGGTAAGCTTCGATCACCCGTTGATTGGATTGGATCTCTTTGGGTTTGCCCTCGGCAATTTTCGTCCCATAATCGAGCACGGTAATCTGATCTGAGATATCCATGACCACGCGCATATCATGCTCAATCAGCAGAATGGTAATGCCGAGTGTATCGCGCAGGCTGCGGATAAAATGAGTCATTTTATCGGTCTCCTGCGGGTTCATCCCGGCGGTAGGCTCATCCAATATCAATAGACGGGGTTTGTTGGCAAGCGCGCGAGCAATTTCAAGGCGGCGCTGCGCTCCATAAGGCAGGTTGCGCGCCAGCTGATCACCCATACCTTGCAGACCAACAAATTTTAACAGGCGGCGGCCTTCTTCGACAGCCTGTTTTTCTTCGTCACGTTCACGGCGAGTGGAAAAAATTGCATCCACCCAGTTGGCCTTGAAGCGTGGGTATTGCCCGACGATAATATTTTCGATGGCGGTCATATCCGCAAAAAGACGAATATTTTGGTAGGTACGGGCTATTCCAATTGCTGCCACCATGTAGGTCTGCTGTCCCTGTATCGGTGCGCCGTAAAAAAGGATCTGGCCGTGTTCCGGTTTGTAATAACCGGAGATGCAGTTGAACAGGGTGGTCTTGCCGGCGCCATTTGGACCAATAAGGCTGGCGATGCTCTTTTCGGGCACTACCAGGTCTACACTGTTGACGGCGGTAAGGCCGCCGAAGATTTTGGATACCTGTCTGGTTTCGATACATGCAGACATGGGTTAAACCTCCTTGCCCGGTTGAGAAACGGCTTCGGTCTTTTCTGCGGGTGGGGTGTTTTTTTCGAGTGCAGGCCGCCTGGCAGGCAGGAAGCCTTCGGGCCGAAGTTTCATCATAATAATCAGCAGCACACCAAAAACAAGCATGCGGTAGCTTTCGATTTCACGCAGTACTTCGGGCAAACCTTTGAGCGCGAATGCTCCCAGAAATATGCCGGGGATGTTGCCGATGCCGCCTACGATTACCAGGCAGATCACATTGATTGCCACCATCAATTGGTGGTCGTCCGGGCCAGTGAACTGATTGCGCGAGGCAAATAACGCGCCTGCCAGACCGGCCACGGCTGCGCTGAGCCCCAGGGCTAGCAGCTTGGAACCGTAGGCATTGATCCCTGTGGCGCGCGCCACAGTCTCATCGAGGTTGACAGCCACCCAGGCTTTGCCAGTGCGCGAATTTTGCAGCCGGTAGGCCAAAAAGGTGACCACCAGCACGGCGACAATGATCAAGTACATAAAATCAACATCCGAGGTAAACGAGCGTCCCAGGATGGTTGGCCCGGCCACATCGCGGATGCCGCGCGGCCCGGCGGTGAAGGGAGTCATCAGGTCGCTCTTGAGCAGAATGCGCACAATCTCCGCCGCACCGAGGGTAACAATGGCCAGGTAGTCTCCGCGTAAATTGAGGATGGGCAAGCCAATGAGCAGGCCGGAAATTCCAGCAGCCAACACTCCCAGGATCAGTGCGATCCAGAAGTTCCACATTAGATGGTGCGGCATGGGGGCGGTAAGAAGCGAAAAGGTGTAGGCGCCTACGGCAAAAAAGGCCACATAGCCAATGACTAATTGCCCGGCCCAGCCGGTGATGATGTTGAGGCCCAGACCAAGAATAATGTAAATACCCACTGTACCGAGAACGTAATTCCAGTAACCGCCCCAGGTGCGCGGCAGGATGATGAGAGCCGCGGCAGCCAGTGCCAACAGCGCAAAGCGCGCATATTTGTTTTTGGAGAGGCTAACCACACGGTTTGAGTGCAGTGTGCCAGTGTATGCGCCTGTAACCCGGCCGAACATGCTTTTTACATCGGTATTGGTACGCAGAGTGAGTGCCAGGGCTGCGCCCGCCAGCGAAGAGACAGTCAGCAGCGCCAGGGAGAGCAGACTGCCCACAACAGGCGATAAACCTAATAGATAGAGCTTTATTGAATCTGGCGAAACCGAGACCAGGTAGGTGCGCACGTCAATCTTGTTGGCAGCCAGCGTGCCAAAAATCAGAGCAATGACGGCCGAAATAACGCCAGTAAGGAGACCCGCAAACAGACCGGAAGAAAGAGCAGCCTGCCAGGTATCGGGGCCGGTAAGAGGGCGTTTTGCAGCGCTGGACCCACACCACAAGCCAAACAAAATCATAAAGATCACAAAATAGATCTGCGGTGGCATGCTGCTGCCGCTATCATGTCCCAAAAATTTGCCGGCAAGCTCCGCGCCAATAACGGTGAATCCAATCAAAAACATGGTGACAATAATCACCCCAAAAACAATGCCGGTTTGAATCCCACTCCGAAAAGCCGAGGTTTTCATAGTTTTTCCTCAGAAAGTTTTTCGCCCAGGATGCCGGACGGGCGGACGATCAGCACCAGAACCAGTACGGAAAAAGCAATCACATCTTTGAGTTGGAAATCGATCCCCAGTGCAGCGGGGCCAATCGATTCGAGGATTCCCAGCAGCATCCCGCCCAGCATGGCGCCGGGGATGTTGCCAATGCCGCCCATTACGGCAGCTGTAAAAGCCTTGATACCAGGCAAGAAACCAATGTAGTGATTAACCAGCCCCATATGGATATCCCACATCACGCCCGCAGCACCAGCAAGCACACCGCTGATCAGAAAGGTTTTGCTGATGACATCGTCCACATCCACACCCATGAGGTAGGCAGTATTTTTATCCTGAGCCACAGCACGCATGGCGCGTCCAAACTTTGTGCGCATTACCAGAATATAAAGGCCAATCATCAGCAAGGATGAAAGAACCAGGGAGAAAATGCCAGTGTAAGAAATTAAGACCGGGTTGCCGCTGACCATGATGGTCCAACCTGCGCCACGGTCCAGAATTGCCGGATTGATGACGTTTTTTCGCTGCGGACCGAAGAGCAGCATAGCCAGATTTTGCAGGAAGATGGAAGCGCCGATAGCGGTGATAAGCAGGATAAGCCGCGGAGCCTTGCGTAAAGGCCGGTAGGCGATTTTTTCCAGGAAGTAGCCCGCCATGGCCGAGATAAAAATGCCCACCGCAAAAGCCAGGATGATCGCAATCACTGGATAGGCATTGAGGAAGTTCAGTTCAGGGTCGGCAGTTGTTGGTGCCGGGATAAAGCGCAGGAGTTCGAAGGTAAAGTAGCCGCCAAAAGCACCAAGCATCATCACTTCGCCGTGTGCAAAATTGATCATGAACATGATGCCGTAAACCAGGGTATAGCCGATGGCAATCAGGGCGTACATGCCACCCAGGATCAACCCGGATAGCCCGAAACGCACCCAGGTATCGGCGCTAAAGTTACGCTCCACGACAATCTCACTGAAAAGCCGCCATACAAGGAACAGGCTGATCAAAATTCCGATTGCCGGGCGAATGGATTTAAGCACAGCTTGCATGGGTGATGAAGATATATTTTTCATGAAAGGATAATGCCTTTTTTGATATTGGGGATTGCTGCATTGTTGATTCGCAGCAATCCCCGAATTATTTCCTGCAACCTGCCCTGATCTGCATCAAGACAGGCTGTGTATTCTGGTGCAGGACTTACTTGTCAGCAGCGATCCACTCGCCATTTTTGACGATATAGAAGACCGGGCCGGAGGCATTGCATTCGCCATTGTCTTTGCATGTGATGACGCCGGCAATACCCTGGTAGTCTTTCATGGCGCGAACTGCCGCAACCAGAGCGCCGCGCGGGATGTAGAGAGTATCGCCCTGAACAACGGCTACTGTCTTGATCGCGGAGATCAGGGCGCCGACTGCATCATAGGAGTTCCAGGTATAGGCGGAGAGCACGCCAGCTTCGGTGCCGTAAGCAGCCAGATAAGCGGCGTTAAACTTCTTGATCGGGTCAGTTCCGGGGGGAACGAGGGTAGCGGAGTAGACGCCTTCACCATTGGCGCCGACCTTGCTGAGGAAATCCTTACCATAAATGCCATCGCCGCCGAAGAAAACAACACCCTTCAGACCAGCCTGCGCCATTTCGTTGACAAGAACAGAAGCTTCAGCATTGTAGCCGCCGAAATAAAGAGCTTCGGGGGCCTTGGATGCCACAGCAGCCAGCGGAGCGCTGTAATCGGATTCACCGGGGGTGACGGCTTCGGAAGCCACAATTTCGCCGCCGAGCTTGGTGAAGTTATCCTTTACGACATTGGCAAGTCCCTGGCCGTAATCGGAACCATCGTGCATGATTGCCAGTTTCTTGATGCCCAGTTTTTCAAACAGGTATTTGGCAGCGCCAATACCCTGTTCGGTATCGGTGAAAGCATTGCGGTTGAAGACCTTGGAACCCTTGGATGTCAGGTCCGGGTTGGTCGCTGAAGGTGACATCATCGGGATGCCGGCTTTTTCGTAGATCGGCATCGCAGCGGCAGTTGCGCCAGAGAAAGCATGACCGGCCATCGCTACATAAGTGGTATCAGCAACCAGTTTGTTGGCTACGGATGCGCCACCTTCAGCACCTCCGCCGTCATCTTCCACAGCCATCTCAACTTTCCAACCCTGTACTTCACCGAATTCGGTGACTGCCAGTTTCATGGCGTTTGACATATCGATCCCAAACTGGGAATAATCGCCAGTCATGGGGCCCGCATAACCGACCTTGATGGTCTGGCCTTTGGCGATCTTGGCGCAGCCGAGTTCGGCTTTGCAGGTTTCCGGCTCGGTGGCGGCAGCCGGGCCGCAGGCCGCCAACATAAGCGCGGCGACCAACATCAGGAATACAAGTGCTCGTTTCATTATTTTCTCCTCCGAGAATGGTTATATACCGTTACTTTGGTGGCGATAGTTGCTTCTAAGTAACAGTTTGACGGGCAGCAGAGAAATGCAGATTGCGTTTCTCTGTAATCACTTTTTCAATCCGGTCTACGCTTTCCCAGATATCCTTGAAGGAAGTATATATGGGTGTTACTCCCAGGCGGATGTTATCTGGTTCGCGGAAATCGGGGATGACATTCATTTCTTCGATCAGAGCCCGATTGATGCGGTACCCATCCGGGTGGCGCAAGCTGACGTGTGAGCCACGCTGTGCGGTTTCACGCGGTGTGCCCAGGCTGAAGCCGAGCGGAGCCAGCCGAGCATCTGCCAGATCGATAAGATAGGATGTCAATTGCAGGGATTTTTTGCGCAGGCGCTCAATCCCAATTTCCAGCATCAGGTCAACGCCGGGTTCCATTGCCAGCACCGAAAGGACCGGCGGGGTGCCGCACAAAAAACGTTGAATACCAGCAGCGGGCGCATATTCCAACTCAAAGCTGAAGGGCGCACGTTCGCCAAACCAGCCCCAAATAGGCGAGAGCGCTTGTGCTTGTAAAGCGTTGTTTACATATAGGAAGGCCGGCGCGCCAGGGCCACCGTTCAGGTATTTGTAGGTGCAGCCAGCTGCAAAATCGGCTCCCCAGTCATCCAACTCCACCGGAACCGAACCTACCGAGTGACTCAGGTCCCACAACACCAGCGCACCTTTTTGATGGGCGTAGTTGGTAATGGTTTTGGCATCATACATGTAACCGCTTTTGAAAACCACGTGAGAGAGAGTCACAAGTGCGGTATCTTCGTCAATCGCATCCAACACGGCCTGCGTTTCAACGCGCATTCCATCAACGGGTTCGAGCATCTGGATGCGATGTTTGCCACCCAGGACATGGCTGCAACCCTGAAGCATGTAAAGATCGGAAGGAAAATTGAGGGTATCAGTGACGATCTTTGTGCGTCCCGGTCTGAGCATCAGGGCAGACATTGCCAGTTTGTATAAGTTAATGGTGGTGGAATCGCTGACAGCCACCTGGCCTATGCCAGCACCGACCAACCTGGCGATCTTTTCACCGACCTGAATAGGCGCCTGAAACCAATTAATGCCCCAGGAGCGGATCAGTTTTTCGCCCCATTCATCCCTGACGATTTGCGCAACCCGTTCCGCGGTATGAGCAGGCAACCTGCCCAATGAGTTGCCGTCCATGTAAACCAGGTCGGAATCGGTGTGATAGAACCTGGTCCGGTAGGCAGCAAGCTCATCCTGCTGATCCAGTTGCAAAGCGTATGCGAGTGTAAGGTCAATACTCATTTAGATTTCCATAAAATGAAAATTTCTGAAGAAATGGGCCGGGGATTAATCCGCATAATGCGAGTAACGGCCATCTGCCAGGCGGCGTTTGCCCTCTTCCAACAAATCATCCGGAATAACACGGAAAGTCTCGCCCGCGTTACGATCCTGCGGGTTGCGCGGTGCTTCGCCGTTGGCAAGGAGTTTCAACGACTCAGCCATTAATTCACCCGAAAGACGTGCAACACGGTAGTTAAGACTTTCGTAGGTATCGATGTGAAAGACCGGTAATTCGCGCCTGACAATAATATCACCTGTATCAATTCCGGGGTCTATGAAATGTGCCGTAGCGCCTACCGGCAAGTCTTTGTATAGCGCCCAGCCAACCGAGGCAGACCCTCGCAGCCAGGGCAGCAGCCCGGGGTGCGCATTTACCGTGCCGCGCGAGGGTATGGAGATGATTTGGGGTTTTATGATGCGGGTTCCACCCAGTACAAGCACGTCTATGTGGGCCGCTTCTAATAATTCCTTGCAAACAGCATCATTATGGTTTGCAACGCAGTAAACCGGCACTTTCTTTCCAGTGATGAGTTCTGTCAGGCGCGGGGCTAACGGCTGACCAGCCATGCGGGTCAGAAATTTTTCGCGTTCCATATCGCCCACGGCAGACACTTCCTGAATAATAACGCTCGGAATCAGGTCATTTTCCAGCAGGATGCGCAGCATTTCGCGTCCGTATGGGTGTTCTTCCAAAACCAGAAAAGCAAAGTGTAAATCCATGTGGATTTCAGTCTCTTTCTTGAAATACGTTGCGGCGGATAGAAATTATGAAGCTGAAAAGCATTCCGATATGCCAAATAATAATCTTTAAGCCCGGCTTTCAGGATGTGACGAGGGCTTAATAGCATTTTTTATGTGGTTAATTATCAGGCCTAAAGATACCAAAAAATAACAGATGCGCAAGGTTTTTGGGGTATGCCAGCAGTGTTTTACCTTGATGAAGTCAGGGTCAAATTCCATAGATCGGACAACCTCAATCGTAAGGGCTATTTCGTATTCAAGAGGCCACTCAGTTTGCCCGGAGATATGCACGGATAGACCATTTATAGCCGTTCTCAATTTTCACGAGCCCTATAACGTAGGGAGCAAGCCAGCTGGGGAAATCTTATTTTCAGGCTTGACATCCATTTATTTATGATGTATATTTACACCGTTAATATACAGATGTGCAAATTGGAGAAAACAATGTCGCCTCGACCAAGAATCATAACGCCGCAAGGCACCCTACAGCAAGCTATCAAAGAAATTGCGTGGAAACAGATCACCGAGTCTGGCGCATCTTCTCTAAGCCTGCGTGCCGTGGCTCGCGAGCTGGGTGTCTCGGCCCCTGCCATCTACAACTACTACCCCAGCCGCGACGAGCTGGTCACCATGCTGATTGTGGATGCTTACAACTCGCTGGCTGACTCACAGGAAGCCTGTGTGGAAACCATTCCAACAGAAGATCTGCCAGGGAGGTTATCTGCCCTGGGGCTGGCCTACCGCCAGTGGGCTGTAACCTATCCTCAGCGTTACCAGCTTATCTTTGGCACACCCATCCCCAACTACCACGCCCCAGAAGACGTTACTCTGCCTGCGGCGGCACGCGGCCTGGTTTCGCTTACTGACGCCATTCAGGCGCTCTGCTCCGCAGGCAAACTGCATACGGAACGCCTGGCAGTCATGACCCCCAGGCTGCAATCGATGCTGGCAGCCTGGCAGGAATTTTCCGGAGTGGCCGAAGCCGAGGTGCTGTACCTGGCCCTTGTCATCTGGAGCCGCGTACACGGGCTGGTCATGCTGGAAATCACAAACCAGATACCTTCCTTTTTTGATGATCCCGGCGAAGTCTTTGCACGGGAAATAAAAAACATACAAATCCAATATCTTTAGAAATCTCGCCAAACAAATGCTCGTAAAATAAGGAGAATATTATGGATACAAACACTGAACTGCATGTCATTTTTGGAACTGGTCCTCTGGGGCGCTACACGGCTGAAAACCTGCTCAAGATGGGCAAAAAGGTACGCATGGTAAACCGTTCCGGGAAAATGGAAAACCCGCCTGCCGGGGTGGAACTCATCGCCAGCGATGCCTACGACACTGCGAAAAACATTGAGCTCACAAAAGGTGCAACAGCCATTTACCAGTGCGCGCAGCCGCATTATTACGAATGGGCTGAGAAGTTCCCGCCTCTGCAAAAAGCCATCCTGGATGCAGCGATAGCCAACAATGCAAAATTCATTGTTGCCGACAACCTGTACATGTACGGAAAATTCTCCGGCAGCCTGCGTGAAAATTCTCCACTCAACGCACACACTAAAAAGGGCAAGGTGCGCGCAGCCATGGCACAGGAAGTGCTCGATGCTCACAAAGCCGGGAAAGTTCGCGCAGCCATCGCTCGCGGCTCAGACTTCTTTGGACCTTACGACAGCGCGCTGACGAGCAACGCAATTCAACCCGCGCTGGAAGGCAAAGCCGTAAACCTGATGGGTAACACCAACCTGCCACATTCTTTCACCTACATCCCTGATTTTGGCAAGTTGCTTGCCACCCTGGGCACTCGGGACGAGGCGCTGGGCCAGGTCTGGTTCACGCCCAGCAACGCGCCCATCGCGCAGATGGAGTTTGTCAAATTGATCGAGACCGAGCTGGGGAAACCGGTAAAGAGCCAGGCAGCCGGTGCATTCCTGATGGGTGTACTGGGTTTGTTTAACAAGAACATGGCAGAGATGGTCGAAATGATGTACGAGTGGAGCACGCCCTTTGTGATCGACACCTCCAAAGCCGAGAAAGCCTTTGGATTCAAAGCCACACCGCTGGATGTGGCGATGCGCGAAACGCTGACATGGTGCAAAACACAAATCAAGAAGTAGGCTCAAGAACATAACAGAATTTTCAGAGACAAAAAATGCTTTAGAATTACTTCCAACCGTTTCGTATAACCGGTTTCAATGCAAACTTGCATTGAAACCGTTAAGGATATCCTTTATGACAATCAATCTTTCTGAACTTTGGGATTTCGGTAAACCAGAATTGAGCGAGCAGCGTTTTCGAGCCGTGCTCGCGGTTGCATCTGGCGATGAGGCTCTGATCTTGCAAACGCAGATTGCGCGAACATACGGCCTGCGCGGCGACTTCGCACAGGCGCAGCAGATCCTGGCTGGCCTCACACCGCAGATCATGGCTGCGGGCCTTGAGGCCCAGGTGCACTACTATCTTGAATCGGGGCGGACGCTTGCATCCGCGGCCCACCTCCCAGAGTCACAGACCTCCGAAAACAAGGAACTGGCCAGCGCCGCCTATTTGTATGCCTTCGATCTCGCCAGCAACGGAAAATTTGACACACTGGCGATTGATGCGCTGCACATGATGAGCATGGTGGATACAGCCCCCGAGCAGCAGGTGGAATGGAATCGCCGGGCAATCGCTTGCATGAAGGCTTCCACCCAGACAGATGCCAAAAACTGGGAAGGCTCGCTGCGAAACAACCTGGGTTATGCGCTTCACCTGCTTGGCCGTTATGAAGAAGCATTGGTGGAATTCAAGCTGGCGCTCGCCGTGAACGCACAGCGTGGCAATCCGGAGACAATTCGGATTGCCTGTTGGATGATCGCCTGGACGCTGCGTGCACTTGAACGTTTACAGGAAGCGCTTGAGATACAGTTGCGGCTCGAAAAAGAATGTGACCAAGCGGGCGAGCCTGACCCATATGTATTTGAAGAGCTCGAGCTTCTATACCGGGCGCTCAATAATGGTGAGCAAGCCAGCTTTTACGCAGATCGCCGCAAAGCCCTGATGTGATTTTTGTAAAGTACCTCAGCCGAGGCAGTATAATGCACCTACTAAAATTCAAGAGGTGCGCATGTTTCGGACCATCATCCAGGGGTTTTCCCCGTTAAAGCTGCCAAATTTCCGAATGTATATTTCCGGCCAGGCCGTGTCATTGATCGGCACCTGGCTGCAGATCACAGCCCAGAGCTGGGTGGTCTGGGAACTAACCCATTCTGAGGCAGCGCTGGGGATCGTGGCTATGCTTGCGTCCTTACCGATCCTGTTGATCGGACCGTGGGCGGGGGTGTGGGCTGACCGCTTAAACCGGCGTTATCTGCTGATCTTCACCCAGGCCGGAATGATGCTGCTGGCCTTTACGCTGGCAGTGCTGGTGCAGTTGAAGCTCGTCCAGATCTGGCATGTTTATACACTCAGCGCGCTGCTGGGCATAATTTCGGCGTTGGATTTCCCCACCCAGCAGGCCTTTCTGGGCGATCTGGCAGGCATGGGCGAGGTGCGCAAGGCAGTTAATATGAACGCCATGTTCCTGCAGGCCAGCCGTATGATCGGCCCGGCCCTGGCAGGGTGGGTGATCGGCAGTTGGGGTGCGGCAACCGCCTTCTGGCTGAACGGCGCCAGCTTTCTGGCTGTCATCGGCAGCCTGATCGCTGTGCAGGCAAACCAGGTGCATCGCCCGCCAACGGGTAATTCGGTTTTTGGCGATCTGTGGGAAGGAATGCGGTTTCTGCGCGGTCAGCCGCGCATTCAGGACCTGTTGCTGCTGAGTATTTGCATTACCATGCTGGCGCTTTCGATGATGACCATGATGCCCGCTTTTGCCGCTGAACCATTGGCAGGCAATGCCAGTACGCTCGGTTGGCTGCTGGCAGCTTCTGGCGCGGGAGCCCTGACCAGCGTTGTATTCCTGATGCCTCTGGCACAGTCCAGGCGAAAAGTTGGCCTGCTGATGAGCCTGGCACTCATTTGGGCGGGGGGGTGGTTTCTGGTACTTTCGATCGTGCGCTGGCTGCCGCTGGCAATGTTGTGCCTGTTTGCGCTGAGCCTGGCGCTGCCCCTGGTGATTGCCATGGCCATGGGGCTGATCCAGGTGCTGTCACCGGGTGAGATGCGCGCCAGACTACTGAGCCTGTTCACCATGGTCAGTTTTGGCATGCAGCCGCTTTCCGCTTTATTGATTGGGGGAGCATCGGAGCGTTTTGGGGTGGCAAGTGTCTCGGCAGTCAATGGGACGCTGCTGGTGCTGGCAGGGCTGGCGATGATCTTTCTGCGCAAGGGGCTGCGCCAGTGGCAGGTACAGGCTGTTCATTCCGGCCCGCCTGCCGCTCACTGATGCGTGTTGGGTTTTATTGGCTGCTGGTATAAATCTCAGGCGGATAGTGAGGATGGCGTAAGCGGGGTGATAATGCCCTGGCTCTGGGCTTTGGCTATGGCGGCGGCGCGCGTGCGCACGTTCAACTTGACGTAAGCGCCCGAAAGCAGGTTGCGAAAGGTGGAATTTGAAATGGACATGCTCTCAGAAAGCTGGGTCGTTAACGCGTCTGGATAGGAAGCGCACAACGATAGACCTTCCAGCTGGCGCGCGCTCAGATCATCCCCGCTCTGCGTGATCTGCGGACCAAGAAACAACTGGTGCGCTTTCTGGCTGAAGTGAATGCCCCCATTGGCAACCATCAGGACCACGTTCGCCAGGTCGGTCACGGTCGCGCGGTCATCTTTGAGGATATAGCCGCTTGCACCGGCTTCCATCACCGCGCGGATCAGGCCGCGTTCGGCGAACATGGAAATGATCAGGATCTCCAGGCGCGGGTAGAGCCGCATCATTTTGGGAATGACATGCAAAAGCGGGTAAGGGGCAGGGTTCTGCGCGGAGATGGGAACATTTGCATCCAAGAGGAGGACATCGACCGGGAACTGAGCCAGCGCAGGTTCCAATTCATCCCCAAACCCCATGGTGGCGGCCACATGAATGGCGGGGTTCTGGCTGAGACGCGCCACGTACCCATCCACGATACTTTGATGATCGTCCAGAATCGCTACATTGATTTTTCCATCAGGCTGCATGGTTATTTTTCCTCTCCAAAAGAGTAGCAGAAAAGCGCCAGGGATTCAAGCCCTGTTTTTGGAATGTTTGCCCAATCGCTTGACATCTGTTCAATAATGGGCGTAAATATCTTTACCGTTGGTAGAGCGCCCCCCTCGCTGTGATCGGCGGTATTTTTTACGGAGTGTTCAGATCAGGCAAATTCAACTCAACTTTGCAGCCGGGAACTCAATAAAAAAACAGCCAGGGTAATCATCCCTGGCTGTTGCATAACGTGTCGTAATATTCACCTGCTGGAACATTCTATGGCTCAGGCTCCGGGTTTGCCCTAGTATTGAGGAAAGGCGGCAGCGACCCGCAGGCCATGTCAACAATCACATTGACAATCTGCCGGAGCGGGACATACAGGCCGGGGTAAAGCATGACACCGATCAGAACAGCCATGATCGCCATGAGCTCGAGATCGAGCCAAATAAACATTATGTTTTAAAGGACCAGAACACATAGTGGATGACCAGCGCAAAAATATGAGCCACAAGGCCCGCCGCCAGGGGCAGCACCATCAAACGCAGGTTGAATCTTTCCGTCAGAAGGAAAAAAGCCAGCAGCACAATATACCCGGCCGCCAACACCAGGGCGAATTTCCAGGGCCCAGTTTTAATTCATTAAAACATTTGTACACCCCACAGAAATAGAGCGCCACCATGCCAGTGGAAACGAGCAAGCCAAGGCCCTGTAAAACAAGCGGATACAAACTGTTTCTTAAAAGCTGCACGCTGATAAAACTGCTGGCCCAGCCCACAAAAAATAACAGGGCAGGCGAAACACCCTGCGCAAAAAGTACATTAAGGGAAACAGGGATTTCCTGACCGGGACGGGGAAATATGTACAGAAAAATCAACTTGAGCCCGGCGATCATCGCCACGCCAATGCAAAACAAACTAAAAAGTATCAGCATAATATTAATATAAAAAACGATCTGTGACTAATCCGGCTCATTTGATGGTGGAATAATGACATTTGCGTTTCTGGTATTCATAAACCATCAGATGGTAACGCAAATAAAATAATTCTACCTTCATCTACGATACGGTTAATTTTTGCACACGGTTCTTCAAAAGTCCGATGGACAAAATGATCGGGATCAGGGAAAGACCTGCGCCAACCGCAGCCACCAGCGCATACCCCAGCGCCGCAAACGTGATCCCGGCTGTCAAGCTGCCAATCGCGGATGCCAGCCCAACCAGCAAGTCGTTCGTCCCCTGCGTGCGGGCGCGTTCCGCGGGTGAAAGCTGGTCTGCCAGCAGGGTGGACCCACCCACAAAACAAAAGTTCCAGCCCAGGCCCAGTAAAAAGAGCGAAACCGCCAGGGGCAGAACATCCGGCGAAAGCGGGGCGGTAAGGCAAGACAGCAGCAAAACAACACTCCCGGTTAAGATCACCTGCGCGCGGCCCCATTTATCCACCAGCCAGCCCGAAACCACTGAAAAAGCGTACATGCCAAAGGTATGCGCTGAAATCACCGTGGCAATATCGGTGAGCATGTGATCATGGTCCTTCATGTGCAACGAAGTGATCACCATGACCGCCACCATCACCACCTGGCCCAGCACCATAGCCATCAGCGCCGCGAAAGCCTGCGGTTGGCGCAGTATGGTAAAAATTGGGCGCGCCTGGTCATCAGCATTAATATGCGGGTATAACCTGGAGACTTCCAGACCCACCTCGCGCGGGTCCGGGCGCAGCGCCACAAAGACCAGCAGTGCCGCCAGGCCGAACAAAATTAAGCTGGCAGCGTATGCACCGGAAAGTTCGTCCATGCCAAAGCTTTTCACCAGGGTTCCCGCCGGGCCAACGATCAACGGGCCAAAGACGGAACCGAAGGTGCCTCCCAGAACCACAGTAGAGATGGCGGAACCGCGCCGGTCGGGTGGGTTGACCTCAGCAGCCGCGAAGCGCCCCAGCACAATCGCGGAATTCGCTACACCCATCAATAACATTCCAAACAGAAAACCGACCAACAAACCGTGATCGATGGAATAAATGACAAGCCCCGTCCCAACCACACCAATCGCCAGCCCCAGCGAAATCCCATTGCGGCGGCCCAACCGGTCCATGAGATAGCCCCAGGCTGAAGCGGCAAACGCCCCGCCCAACAGGTAGACTGCCGAAGGCACCCCAGCCCAGGCAGATCCGCCTCCCAGTTTTGCGCCCAGAATCGAGTTGAGTGTGGCAGCGGCGATAAAGCCCGCAGAAGCCAGGCTTTGCGCCAGGAAAAGGATCAGGGTGGTTCGGCGTGCGATACGGATCAAATCATTCATCAATTGGGCTCCGGGTTGGGAATTGAACGATAGCCATCGCGCCCATTAATGCACAGGCCATTGTGAGCAGGAAGGCTGTATTATACGGCACAAATATTTAATAAAAAGGCCCTTCCATTTTTGGTGAACGAACCTGGGAAAACCACGCCAGGTATCTTTTTGTCTGATGGAAAAGCGCAATTTATGACCGTGAAGGGTATAATTTCTTTATTCGCAACCTTGCAGAGAAGTTTATGCCAACCGCCAAAAATATGAACAAAGACCGCAAAACCATTGGAGTATTTATCTCACGCGTTGGACGCGTGTGGGGTCTGGAGTTTATGGCGGGGGTGACGGCTGCCGCCGAAGCCAGTGATGTTAATCTGGTCTGCTTTGTAGGCGGGAAGCCCACCGCGATCATCACCCCCGGTTATCTACAATCATCCTACGGGCTGTATGACCTGGCACTTACCGAACAATTGGCAGGCATTATCATCTGCGGCGATCTGGGATATGACCTGGATGAGCAGGAAACCCGGCTCTTTGTAGAGACCTATTCCCACATTCCACTGATTGTCAACGCCCTGCAGGTGGAAGGCGCCCCCAACCTGATCAGCGATAACATGGGCGGCATGCGCGCCGTTGTCAGCCACCTGATCGATGAACACGGCTATAAACAAATCGCCTTTATCTGCGGCCCACAGCACCAGGTGGAAGCTGAACAGCGCCTGCTGGCATATAAACAGGAGCTGGCTGCGCGAGATATGGTTTACGACAATAAACTGGTTGTGCCAGGGGATTTCAGCCCGGAAAGCGGACGCACTGCCATTCGCATCCTGTTGGATGAACGCAAAGTGGAAGTTGATGCAATCATCGCGGCTAATGACCGCATGGCAATTGGGGCATTCGAGGCCTTGCAACTGCGCGGTATTCAGGTACCCGGCGATATCGCCCTGACCGGTTTTGATGATGTGCGCGAGGCGCGCGCCCTGGGTGTGCCGCTCACCACCGTGCGCCAACCTTTTTATGACATGGGCAAACAAGCAGTCGAGCTCTTGCTGCAGCGCATCGCCGGAGAACCGCTTGCGCAAGACATCATTCACCCCACCCAGTTGATTGTGCGGTGGTCCTGCGGCTGCTTGCCCGAGAGCATTAAAAAGGTGATTGTCAACCCGGCAGAAGTGTCCCGCACCGGTCACCTGGACAACAAAAAGGATGCCGCGCTGCGCAGCATGCTGCTGGCGGCAGAAATATATCCAGACTCCGCGCTGGCGGCGCGTTTTGTGGAGGCTGCCGGGCAAACCTGGGACAGGCTGATGGACAGCCTGCATGATAGAAAAGATGGCCTATCCTTCCTGCACAGCGTGGAATTATTGATCAATACCCTGCTGAAACACAGCGACGATGCATCCATCTGGCATAATTTAATCTCCACACTGCGCAAACATATCCTGGCGGGTCTGCACAAACCAGATGAAATTTTGCACGCTGAAAACCTGTTCCAACAGGCGCGCATGTTAACGGGTGAACTTTCGCAGCGTGTCCAGGCTTTGCGCCGCCTGGAGATGGAACAACAGGAAGAAGTACTGCAAGGCTTTAGCTTCTCGATGGCCCCCGCCATGAGTCTGGAAGAAATAGGACTGGCGGTGGAACGCAACTTCCCCGCTATATGCGTTCAACGCCTGTATGTCATGTTGTATGCCAGCATGGCCACCCCACAATCCACCCTGGTACCGCCTTCTGAAAATTACCATCTGTTATTGCAATACGATGAAGCGGGTTTCCAACTGCCGGCCAACCAGCCAAAGTGGGCCACCGGGCGCCTGATACCTCACGGCAAAACCCCGGAAGACCGGCGCTATACGGCCATTGTCATGCCGCTCACCCTGGCGCAAAACCGGTTTGGTTTCCTGTGGATGGAAATGAACTCGAGCGAATGGGAGGTCTACGCACGCATTCGCAACCTGATCAGCAGCGCTTTATTACGTACCATGCTGGTGCAACAACGCACCCTGGCGCAAAAAGAAGTGGAACATTTGCTGGACGAATCAAACCTGCGCGAAGTGGAACTGGCTCTCGCCAAAGAAAAGGCCGAAACAAACGCCCTTGAAAATGCCCGCCTTTACCTGAATGAGCAGGAACGCCGCAAAGAGGCCGAATCGCTCTCAAAAGCGGCGCGCAACCTGTCCACTCTGCTCAAAATGGACGAAGTACCCCAACAAATTCTGAAGCAACTTACTCTGGTGCTTCCTTACGAACGCGGCGCGCTTCTAATGGAGGAACTGAACGGGACAACGCGTGTTGTGGCACACAGCGGCTTCCCGGAAGACCCCCGCGCGAATGACCTGCGCATTCAAATCGACGCGGGCGGGGTCTACGATCAGATCGAACGCACCGGGGAACCAGTCATCATTGAGGATGTAACCACCTCCAGCAGTTGGCAGCAGGTGGATTGGCTGCCGATCAATCATTCCTGGATGGGCATTCCTCTATTCTCAAAAAACAAAGTGATCGGGATGCTCTCACTGACCCGCGCAGGGATTAACGCATTCAGCCGTGACGATCTTTTGCTGGTGACCACTTACGGAATGCAGGCCGCCATTGCCCTGGAAAACGCGCGCTTGTATGATGAAGTCACCCGCTTTAACGAAATGATGGAGCGCATGGTTTCGCAGCGCGTGGAAGAATTAAACAGCGCCTATACCACCCTGGAAAAGCTCGACAAGAATAAGACCTCCTTTATACAAATCTCTGCCCACGAACTGCGCACGCCGATCACGGTGATGAAGGGCTACCTGGGCATGCTCAAGGGCAATCCTGCCATTCAGAATAACGACGAACTGGTCCAGGCTGTGGATGGTGTGCTCAAAGGCACCGACCGCCTGCACCAGATCGTCAACTCCATGCTGGATGTTGCCCGCCTGGATGATCAACATACGACTCCGAAAATGGAAGATGTCGTTGTAGGGCTGGTTATGCAGCTAGTGCAAAAAGAATATAAAAGCGATATGGCAGAGCGCAACATCCGGTTTGTGGTGGAAGAAGGTATCGGCAGGCTGCCACTGATCCAGGCCGATCCGCTGCTTTTACGAAAAGCACTGGATGCAATCATTGTCAATGCTATCAAATTTACGCCGGATGCCGGGATCATCACATTTGGCGCCAAAGTTGTGAATGATGAGCGCATCGGGCAATGTGTGGAAATGCAAGTGCGCGATACCGGCATTGGCATTGACCAGGCGAATCACCGCGCCATTTTTGAAAAACTATTCCAAATCGGCAAGGTGGAACTGCACTCATCTGGACGCACCAAATTCAAGGGCGGCGGCCCCGGGTTGGGATTGGCGCTTGCCGCTGGGATTGTCAAAGCGCACAAGGGAAAAATCTGGGTTGAGAGTCCCGGCTGTAATGAAGAAGCCTGCCCCGGCAGTACATTCTTTATTCGTTTGCCAATTTCCTGAAATAATCCATTGTAGACAACCTGAATGCGAATCAAAAAAGACCCTTTTGAGGTCTTTTTTTATTCGTACAGCTGTTATTTGCGCTTGTAATTGGAGACTTTGATTTCCACGTTCAAGCGATCAGCAACATCTTCCAGGTCTGCTTGCCAGTCTTTGTGCGGCGTGGCGGGCGGGACGAGCACGACAGCAGTCATTGAGAAAAAAAGAGTCCCGCTCATGGGAGCAGGCACGATTCCAGTATCCATCGATTCAATATTGATGCCACGCTGGGTAAGATAATGTGCTACTTGATGGACAATACCCTCATGATCCGCACCGTGGACTTCGATCTGGTAAGGAAGCCAACCGTTGTATTTTTGTTCATAACTCTGCCCGGTCTGCCGGGTGGAAACCACGAAACCCTGTTCACCAAGAGTACTGACGCTCTGGTCAAAAGAGCTGAGCTGCCCTTCAGGAATTGAAATGAGCATCAACATGGCGAACTCGCCGCCCAAACGTGCCATGCGGCTGGTCTCCACGTTGCCATCGAATTTCACCAACATTTCGGTGACAGAATCGACAAGGCCAATCCGGTCGGTGCCGGTGAGAGTAAGTACGATATTTTTACGCATTGAATATTCCTTTGTGTGCTCCGGGCATCCAGCCTGACTGGAGAAATCCAGAGCAATAAAAATAATGGATAAACAATCGCTACATTATGAATGACCCTGTCCGCCCGGCGCGTTATAACTCTTCATGGCATCGTCTCCATACAGTTTGCGGTGGACAACGCTTAACGCGCGAACCTGCTCATAAGCGTGATAGGACGAACGCACCAGCGGGTTGGACTCGACCCATTTGAAACCGATCTGGTAGCCGTACTCACGCAACTCGGTGAATTCTTCCATGCTGTAATAGCGTGTGATCGGGTAATGCTTCTTGCTGGGTTGTAGATACTGGCCAATGGTCAGAATATCCACTCCCCAGTTGCGCTGGTCGCGCATGACAGCCTTCACTTCATCAAGCTCCTCGCCCAGGCCAACCATCAGCCCGGACTTGGTCAACACTTCAGGGTCAAGTTTTTTGGCATTGGAGAGCGTGGCAGCAGCCCAATCGTAGCTATCCTGCGGCTGGATCTGCTTGAAAAGACGCGGCACAGTTTCCACATTATGGTTCAAGATCTCCGGGCGCGAATCCATGACAATCTTCAAGGCTTCCGAAGAACCTTTGAAATCCGGGATCAACACCTCAATCGAACAACCGGGGTGCAACTCACGAATGCGGCGGATGACCATGGCAAAGATTGGAGCGCCGCCGTCACGCCGTTCATCTCGGTTGACAGAGGTAATGACTGCGTGCTTGAGGTCCATCGATTTGACCGCCTGGGCCACACGTTCCGGCTCCAACCAATCCATAGCATTCGGTTTGCCATGCTTGATATCGCAGAAAACGCAGGAGCGTGTGCAAACATCGCCAAGCATCAAAAAGGTGGCGGTGCCGGAACCCCAGCACTCCCCCATATTGGGGCACATGGCTTCTTCACATACCGTGTGCAGAGCTTTCGAGCGCATAAGGGTATGCAGTTTTTCATAGGTTTCGCCAGACGGTGCCCTGACCTTGATCCATTCCGGGCGGCGCAAGGGGGTGGTATTAATCTGTTCGGGGGAAACACGATCACGAGTAGGGGTGGCTGACATAAACAATCCAATTTTTATCAAATTATTCTAAGAAATTGATTTTAGTCCTCAAAATAACGCGCGTCAAGCCTTGCGTACTACAAGCCATCACGGTAGAATAAATGCCGCACGCGGGCATAGCATAACGGTAGTGCGGTTGCCTTCCAAGCAACTTACGCGGGTTCGACTCCCGCTGCCCGCTCTCAAGCGGTTGCAAGTTGATTGTTGATGTAAGCAGCGACTTTCAACTTGCAACTTTTTTGTTTAGGGCCCGTGGCGCAGTGGTTAGCGCAGGGGACTCATAATCTCTTGGTCGCTGGTTCGACTCCAGCCGGGCCCACTAAATA
>Ga0105047_10001896_pt1 | contig 37575 bp, 46 predicted proteins | sample MAT04_FD_78384 | JGI IMG/M metagenome (GOLD analysis project Ga0105047, IMG submission 78384) | Freshwater microbial communities from Lake Fryxell liftoff mats and glacier meltwater in Antarctica - MAT-04 (megahit assembly) | ecosystem: Environmental > Aquatic > Freshwater > Ice > Liftoff... | reverse complement strand
CGGAAAACTCAGCAGTGGGGCAAAACTGGTGACGAGCGCCAGATTGGCCGTATCGGGCTTGCCGATGATAGGGCCAGATGCCGTCCCTTGAGCAAAACCAGGCGTAACGCTCAGCGCCAGGCCAAGGATGAGCAGTGTTACGATTGGCCAAGCCAATCGCCCGCCCAGAAACAATTTTTTGAACATACTTGCAACTCCTTTGAGATATGAGAATGGGGTCTGCTAACGGTTTTGCGCGCAAAAACTGGAATAGCCTTATTTGACAACCGGGGCGCTGGTCGGCACGGGGGTCGGGATCATGGGCGCGATAAAGCCCTTGAGCACCTTCTGACCCTTGCCATTTGCATCGGGGTTGACAATGATGGTGTAGATGCCCGGGACCAGCGTGCCGATGGTTACATCCTTGCGGTAGCCCTTGGACGTATCGCAACCGTGGCCGGTGTAGCGGATTTTGACATCGTAGGCATAGATCGTGATGACCTTGCCGCTCACGGATGAGTTGAACTGCACCTTGTCGCAGGTGTAGCTGCCGAGCAGGCGGAAGGTGGCGGGCTGATCATCCAGCATCTTGATCTTGACCACATCGGCAAGGCGTACAACGCGCGTGTTGGCGGCAAAAGCCGTGGTTGCGATGGCCGCGGTCAGCAAAGCGACCAGGCCGAGTACGAGGAAAAACTTCTTACTGAACTTCATGGTGAAACTCCTTTGAATTGAAATGGTGTGTTACGGCCTAATCGGCCGAAGTCACTTAGAAAATGAAGGGGATCAGCATCCAGCGTACCTGGCTGGCATAATCCGGGTACCCATTGATGATCTTTTCCTCGCGTACAATGCGCAGAATCTGCACCATCAGCAAGACGATCAAGGCAACTGCACCTTCGAAAGGAGATGCGTTGAGTAGCAGCGCGCCTCGAAAAACCAGCTCACCCAGATACATCGGGTGACGCACCAGATGGTACGGACCGCGAGTTACCAGCCCACGGTCGGCTGGTGCAATGCCAAAGCGGGGGCCCAGGATGAGCAGCGACCAGAAGATCAGCGCATACCCGAACAGGGCCAGGATGGTTAGGCCAACAGATAGCCTGTCCGGCATAAACGGCATAGGCAGAAAGGCCGCGATCAATCCAAGCCATAAACCGGTGCGCTCATAAGCAGTCTCCTGTTTGCGATTTGTATAGATGACAATCAAGACCAGGTTGTGCAGTACCAGCAGCCAGGCTACCAGGGTCGGGTGTGCCCAGGCATTTATGAAGGAGACCAGCCCGGCAAAGATGAAAAAAACCAATCCCAGGCGGTCACGGAAAACGGTGTTGAGCGGCATTGCTAAAAACCTCCGAACAAATTGGTCATGACCGGGTAGGCCATCACCATCAAGAGCGTGGCCAGGAAGGGCACGAAGTAGAAGATCACCATTGGCACAACCATCTCCGAGCCCAGTTTCTCGGCGCGCTGCTCGGCTTCGCCGATGTAGGCCGCGGCAATCGACATGGCCATCTGGCTCATCAGTTCCTGCTGGGCGGTGCCACGCCGGATAAAGGAAATCTGCACGCTCATCCCGATCAACTCCGGCAAGAGCGACTCCTGGGCCTCGCGCTGCATCTGCTCGATCAGGTTGCGGCCCTGGGCCTGGCGCAAGACTTTCTGCATCCACTGCCCCACTAACCCGGGCGACTTCGATGTGCGCTGGATGGCTTCTTCCATGCTGACATTGGCCGCCATCTGGGCCGAGACGAGCTGCACAAACTCGGGCAACTGCGAAACAAACAAGCGTCGCGTGCGGCGCGCCACGCCATTGACCGACATACCCGGATAGATCCAGCCGATATACCCAGCCACCAGCGACATCATCACGTCTTTGGTCGCGAACATGCCCAAAAGAAACCCGGCCACGGCCGCGGCCATCTGCAGCGCAATGAACTGCACAGCGTTCCAATCCTGCCATTTGCCCGCCATCTGCGCCCAGTACAGATTTGCCTGGGTCTTGCGCAGCATGGAAGGCGGGGCATACTTTTGCACCGGCACACCCAGGGGCGAGAGCAAGCCCTGCAGGCGCGAAGCGGAGGGGGCTTCCGTGCTGTAGGCCTCGGAGAGTGCCCCTTTGGGCGCGCGTTCCCAGACGATTTCCAGCATCAGGTACACAATGAAACCTGTGACCAGGATGCCGATCAGGTAAATCAGACCAGTCGTCATACCGCCTCCTGCACCATCGAACGAAGGATGAAGTACCCTGCCACCATCGCCAGCATGGCGCCGCCGATGACCATCTGCACCGGACCCGCGCGCAGGGACTGCGAGATAAGCGGATCCTGGGAGAGATAGACCAGCAGCAGGCCGAGCACGACCGGCAGGGTCACGACCGAGACCATCACATCACCCGCCTTGGCCGAAGCGCGGTTGCGGGCCGAAAGAATTTCCTGGACGCGCTGCGAAATGTCCATCAGTGTATCGGCATACTTGCCGCCGCCCGCATCCAGGTAACCTTCAAGCAGGGTGGCCAGGTTCGAGAGCGAAGTGGATGGCGAGCGTTCTCCCATCGCATACAGCGCGGCGCGGCGGTCCTTGGAACGCATTTCAGTGGCGGTCAGGGCCAGTTCAGGCGAGAGCGGGTTCTTGCCTTCGAGTTCAAGCGAAGCGGCTACCTGCTGGAGCACATCCGAGGGCGAGCCACCCGCCAGTAACCCGGCGGCGATGCGACCGACCGCGATCGGCAAAACCTTGTCGATCTCCTTGCCACGGCTTTGGACCTTGTCTGTGAGCCAGGCCTGCGGGGCGTACCAGGCGATCCCGGCCAGGACGATGCCAACGATGGGACCCAGCGCAATCGCGCCCAGGATAAAGGCCGCCAGCATGGCGCCATAAGTGAACAGGTTGAAAGTGACCGGCTTGAGCTGCACACCGGCCGCCACCAACTTGTATTCCAACGACCTGGGATCCAGGTTTTGCAGGCTTTTGGCCGAATCGACCGTGTACATCCCGGCCAGCACGCCCGTCTTTTCCTGGCGCGGGTAGAACAGCCACAGCACCAGCAGGCCGCTAAGCAGAGCAATGAGAAAGATGAGACCAGCCATCAGGCTTCCTCCGTATAGGTTGTTTTCAACGCTCCGACCTTGTTCCAGCGTGGCGCATTGGCCGGGGAGCCTTCGTCATAGCGCCAGACCGGTTCAAAGAAGACCCTGCCATCCTTGAGATCCTTGGCGACATTCGAGATCGAGATCACCCGGCGCGTGTCATGGCGGATGCCGATCTGGATGTGCAGGTCGATGGCCGAGGCAAAGGTGCGCTGGATTTCGACGGGCCGGGCCTGGCTGTGCATGCCCATTTCGGTGATGACCCGTTCCACCGTGTCGCGCGGGCTTTCGGCGTGAAAGGTGGACGCCCCAGAGTGGCCGGTGGTCATGGCGCTGAACAATGCTTCCAAGGCATCGCCGCTGCGCGCTTCACCCACGATCAGGAAGTCGGGCGAGAGACGCATGGCCACCTTGACGCCATCGGCCAGGGTCACGGCAGCCACTTCAGTGCCGATCGCTTTTGGCCTGGCTTCGAAAGACTGCACCGTCTCGCGGTTGATCCAGATCTCTTCCGGGTCTTCAATCTTGACGATGCGCCAGCCCTCAGGCAGGAAGTTGCACATGGCTGAGAGAATGGTGGTCTTGCCAGTGCGCGTCCCGCCGCAGACCAGGATGCGCTTGCCAATCTGCATGGCCTGGCGCAAGTCGTCCATCATCTCCGGGGAGAGCGCGCCGCGTTCGGTCAGCCACTCGGGTAAAACAGGCTTTTGCTCGAACAGGCGGATGTTGACCGCCGGGTTCTTGCCAGGCGGCGCCACTGCCGGGTGCAGGGCGGTGATACGCCCGCCGCCGGGGTTGTGCTCGGTGGCAGGCAGCTTGGCGTACACCACCGGGTTGGCTTCATTGAGCGTCTTATTCTGCGGCCCAGGATGCGATCCAACACGCGCCAGATCTCCCCAGAATCAGGGTGCAGATCGACGGTGTCGAAGCGCACCGCCCCTTTGCGCATGATCTGGATCAGACCGCTGGAATAGACGGCGATCTCGGAGATATCCGTGCGTACCGGGGGCAGAAGCAGGTCAAGAAAACCCAGACCCAACAGACGGCGGGTGATTTCGGCGCCCAGGGCGGTTTCGTACTGCGGGCCGGGACGCATGTTGCGCCGCCGGAAGGCATTCGCTGCCAGGACCGTGACGCGCTCCTGAATTTCGGAGCGCTCGGCTGCCGACGGATTGGCCAGCCGCGCAGGCGGGTACTCATTGTTGACCTGGTCGATGACCTCGTTCATCACCGCGCCGCGTTCGGCGTCGGCATTGACTTCGGCAGGTTGGCTGGCGTACAAAGAAAGCAGTGTCATAGGCCCTATCCCAACTTGAACTTCGGCAGGCGCAGCAGCGATTTCGAGCCCTGACTTTCAGGCGGCATCTGGACGGCGCGTTCCATGCCCGGGAACAATGTGCCAATCACCTGCCTCACTCCACGAGCCAGTTTCTCGGAGCGCAGCACCGGCGCGACGCGCTGATCCTGGGCCATCTGGATTTGCGGGTCGTACTCGATCACCGCCGCGATGGGCGGCGCCCAACCCAGTTCCCCGGAGAGTTCTTCCAGGAAGCGGCGCGGGGTCAGGGCGCTGTTTTCGGAGGCCTGGTTCAGCACCAGGTAGAGCGATTCGCGCGGCAAGCGGTTGCCCAGGCTGTTCATAAAGTTCAGGGTGTGGCGCACCGCGAACAGGTCGGCCATCGTCGGGCGCGCCACGATCAGGACCAGGTTGGCAAAGAACAACGGGTGCAACATCCACTCGGATTCGGCCAGCGGCAGATCCATGATCATCGCGGCATACGAACCATCTTCGGCGGACATGAACATCGAGTAAATGCTGTTGGCAGCCTTCATGTCGGTCGAATGCGTGGCAGCCTTGAGATATTCCAGGCTGTTCTCAGGGGCCAGCAGGATATCCAATCCTTCGACCTTCTGGATAGCAGACTGCACCGCCGGTTTACCAGGCCGTTCAAAGAACTCGGTCAGGTTGGGGATGTAGCGCAGGCGGAAGTGCGCCCCGGCCGCGGGCGGCAGGCCCAACGAGAACAACAATGTGCGCACCGAGAGCCGCGCGGCCAGTTCGTAGGCCAGGTTTTCTGCCACCGTCGAAGCCCCGGAGCCACCGGCGTGCGACAAAACTGCGATGCGCTTCGTGCCGGTGACGATGGGCGTCATGCCCTGGGGCGAGAAGGCCGAAGGCGCCGAGAACTGCGGGTTGGCCGAAACCTGGGCGATTTTTGCGCGGGCGGTGGAACCGGCAGTGAGCGCCCGCTCAGGAAGCTCAGCCCAGTTGACCGGCATGACGAACACCCCGGAGACGACCCCGCCCAGATTGGAAAACGCGCCCTGATAGTTGGCCAGGGTTCCGGGCAGGATCACCACCGCCACCCCATTCCAGGCCTGCATGGTGGAGAGCACTTTCAACAAAGGGTCTGCGCCAGGCGAAATGGAGGCATGCACCACCAGCACCTCGGGTTTGGACTGCTCCAGGGAGGATTGGAGCACATCCCAGGTGGTGGCGTGCCCGGCGATCATCAACTGGGGGTTGGCCAGGAAGGGCGGCTGCATCTGGTAAAAGACCAGCTCGTGCCCCGGCCCGGCCAACAGGACGGAGATTTTTTCAGGTGGCATCGTTTATTTGCCCTTCTTGTTCATGCTCTCGTACAGATCGCCTAGATTGAGGGTCAGGACATCGCCCATCTTTAGGCCGTCCACGGGTTCAAGCGCCAGGTGCAGCTTGCCGTATTCATCCAGGGCGGCCAGCAGGGTGGCCGGGTTGACCATCAGCCCTGGAGCGATCTCCACCGGCGTAGTCGGCACGTCCAGCACGATCACCGAACCGCTCTGTGCGGAGGAGCTGTTCATTGACGAAGCGAACATCTGCTCATTGGAGCTGCTGCCGGGCGGCAGTTCCTGGTAACGGAAGGTCTGAGGCACAAGCAGCACCTTCAATCCGGTGATGGCGATGCGCGCCAGGGGCGCCTGCAGCGGCTGGGGGGTAGCCGTGGCTTCCGGGGTCGGGTTCAGACCGGGGATGGTCGAGCCGGGTATGGGTGTGGGCAGCAGCAGACCGACCGGCAGGTTTTGGGTGGCGGAGAAGGCATTTTGCAGCACTTCCGGGCTGAGCATGCCGATCACAGAGATGGTCTGGCCTTCGCGGATCAGCCCGGCCACGCCGGATGCCAGGTTGACGCGGATGGCCAATGCGAGATGTCCCGCTTCAAGTTGCGAGGGAATGCCCGAGGCAGCCGTCTCGCCCAACACGGAGGTAGTGATGAAATCACCCGAGGCGCGCCCGACCGTGAGCATCTTGCCGTTCAACGCATCCACGCTGCGCACGGCATCGTTGGGTACGCCACCGGCGGGGATGGAGCGCATCTCGACCAGTTCGCTGGTCAGCAGGGTGCCTGGCGCCAGGCTGGTTTTGGCCACCAGCACCTGGGTCGGGCGGATGGTTGTACTTAGCAGGGCGATGACCAGGAAGCCGATCAGGACGGCGAAGACGATGACAGTAATGGGGGAACGTTTCTTGTTTTCCATGTGAGTTAGCCTTTCTTGATGGTCTTCTCGACCTTGCTCATGCTGATATCAAGGGCATCCAGGACGGATGTCAGATGCAACCGCAGTTGGTGGACATCCACCTTTTCAACAGCAGCCTGTTCCTCGGCTGGCATTTCCACCTCAAATTCCGGGCTGCGGAACAAGGCAGTATTCTTCAGGCGCTGTTCGACCACTTCCGGGGTGACTTCGAACATTTTCGCAATGACACGGGCGTATATATCTTTGGTTTTCATGCTTTGTTTTTCCTTTTCGTTTTGGAATGGATCGGATGACTGATGTTGCGTGACAGGCGCATCCGGATGCGGTTGATGCGGGCTCCGTTCTTCGGGGAAACCCACGCCTTCGATTTGTGCCAGATTCGCTTGAACTTTGAGTAACGTTGTTTGTTTTTCCTTTTCATACAGCTTTCTTTTCAGGGTGCGGAGCCAGCCAGAGAAGAATTTCCAGACCGACCCGCGAAATGAATGGATGGGATCCATTACCGGCCCAACCGGTGAACAATTTCAACATCAGAAGGCTCATGGGCGATGACCATCAGGGGCTGGATCAGGACTGGCTCCAGGTCGAGCACCTCCGCGCTGTAACCCAGCTTGACGATGGCGTAGGTCTTGGGCAGGCGCGCCAGGTAACGCTTGTATTCGGTGTTGACGATGCCCTTCTCGCTCTTGCCCAGGTGCGGCAGGATCAGGTCGCGATCCGCGCCGCCCTTGGTCTGGAAGACAAAGACGTTCGCGCAAGAGGCCAGGATGCCGGGCGGCAACTGGCTGACCGTCTGGGCCATCAGGTGCAGGAAGATGTCGTACTTGCGCGCGTCGCGCCACATCGATTCCCAGATGGCCGAGACCATCGAGCCGCCTTTCTTTTCCGAGTCCGAGCTGGAACTGCTCACCCCGGAAAGCACCTTGTTGGCTTCCTCGAAGAAGATCTGCAGCGGCGGGAAACGCACCCCGGCCAGGGTCTCGCGGCGGCGCACGACCGCATCGCCGTAGACGACCGCCGCCAAAAGGGAGAACAGGGCCGACTTGGCAAATTCATCCATCTCCGCGCCGCCTTCCACAACCGTCACGCCCCAAGGGTCATCCTGCGGCCCAAGCAGACCCAGGTTCTCAATAGCTAGCGCATCCGGGCCAGGACCGTACTGGTTTGACATTTGGCCTTCTTCGAACTGTTCCAGGCGCAAAAGCACACCTTCCAGGCTGGTGCGGCTGGCCTGGTCGCCCTTGCGCGAGACATCTTCATAGAACTCGCGCAGAATCCCGATCCAATCCTTGACGCTGACATGGGCGCTGCGCAGCACCGCCAGGGCCTGCTGTTGATCCGGCAGCAACTCGTAGATCGAAGTCCCGCTGGTGAAATTCAGCCAGCTGGCTTCCAGGCCGGAGACCACCAGCAGCTCATCCCGGCGGCGTTTAAGCGCTTCCACGGCCAGTGTGGCTTGCTCAAGTTGCTTTTGTTTTTCCTGCAGCTCGTTTTGCTTTTTGCGCAAATCCTGGTTGATCCCGGCCAGCTTGTCTTCATCGCGATCATCCTGCTTCTCACGCAGCTTATTGGTCACGCGTTCACGTTGGGTGCGCAGCTGCTCGATCTCGTCGCTGGCCTGGCGGATTTCGCGCTTGAGCTTGGCGATCTTCTCGACCAGCGGCCTGATCTTCCCGTTGAAGTGCTCCTCGATGTTGAAGAGCAGCACCCCGGTCTGGCTGTACAACTCGGTCAGGGCCCGGCGCATGAAGCCAAGCTGCCTGGGGCCCATCTGCCCGGCATTTGCAAACAGTTCGGCCACCAGGGTACGGTAGCGCCCAACCTCGATGCGCTTTGGCACCTGCAGGAAATTCCAGCGCAGCGGCCGTTTCGCGCCCGGAAATAACTGGCGCACATCCACCCGGCCATCCATGCCCGGCCGGTTCAAAGCCTTGCGCCAGCCCTGGCCAAAATCCAGGATGATCGTGCGGTAATGCCATTCGCGCGTGGCGCCATACGCCAGGGCCTCCGCAGCCACGGTCTTGCCAAAACCGGTGTCGCCGATAAAGGCAGTGTGGAAGTGGCGTTGGCGCGAGAGGCGCAGGAAGGCATTCGTCAGGCTGCCGGTTTCCACCGAGAACTGCTTTCCCAGGGCGACTTCGCCGGGCATATCAGGGAAGAAGGCGAACTGCGGCGTCTCTTCCTGGGTGGTGATGGCCGTGCCCTGCTCGAAGATACCCGGCGCGGTATAGGCCGCCAGTTGCAGCATGGTCAGCAAGGTCGAATCCATATAGCCGGAGAGCGCGCCCGGGATGCTTTCGACGCGGGTGGATGGCGTCCAGGCTCGGGCATGCAAGCGGATGTATTCCTGTTCTTCCTCAGCCAGGGTGCGGCACTGCACACCGGTCACGACCTCCTCGGTGCCCTGAAAGGACTCGGGGATCAGGCCGAGCATGGCTTGCAACCCGCGTTCGGTGCGCGCCAGGGCGTAGACATCCGTGTAAAATGCGCCCTCGATACTGGCGGTCTTGAGAAGGCGTTCCTGGGTGCGCATGATCTCGGTGATCAGCATGGCCGGGTCGTTCTGCCACTGGGCCGAGTTGCTGATCGAGAAGGACGGCGCGATGCCCACCGACAGCCCATTGCTGGCCGAGCGGCCCAGCCCGGAGGACAGGTTCTGGCCGGTCGATTGGGTGGCAGCCTGACTGGTGGTGTCGGCCTGCGAGGCAGTGTTGCTATGGCTCTGGGTGTTGGCCACGGAATCGCTGACTGAGCCGCTCTCGCCCCACGATTCGGAGCTGGAATTCGTCACCGAACTGCTTTTGGTGACGCCGTGCGAAACGCTCTCGGCATGGCTGTCGGTGCTGGCGCTGCCAGTCGTCGTCGAAGACATGCTGCCTTCGCCCCAGCTCGACATGCTGCCGTTGGCCACGCCCGAGTTGTAGCCAACACTGACCTTCGGGTCGCCGAGGCCAACCGCGCCAATCAGCCCACCAATGATCGGGACATCCTTGATGTTGGCCGATGCGCCCACATTCCAGCCGGTGGATTCAGTATGCGAACTGCCACCACCCACCGAGGATGAATGCCCGCTGGTATGCGACGAGCTGCTGGTATCCGAGTGCCCATCGGTAACGGCCGTTCCGTCTGAGATAGCGGTTCCTGCGCTGCTGGCGGTACCCTGAGAGGTCGAATGCGACCAACCTTGCGACACGGTATGTCCGATGGTCGTGGCCTGCCCGGTCGATTGGGCCTGGCCATCCGTGTGGGCAGCGCCGGTGCTGTGTGAATCGCCGGTGCTGGTGCCGTAATTTCTGGATGCGGATTCGGCCAATGCCCCGGAGAGCATGGCGGGCAGGCTGACGCCAAAACTGGCCGAGCGCACCCCGGTTTGCTGGCTGGCCCAGATGGAGGTCTCCTGGGCGTATCCAGCAAGTAACGAACCGATGGAACTGATCGGGACGCTGTAGGCCAAAACCATCAGCAGGAATTCCTCGTTCAAGGCGGACATGCCACGGTACAGGATTTCGTTCTGCTGGAGCGAGTAGCCCTGGGAGGCCTGGTCGCCGCTGATCAGGGGGTTCTGCATGGCGTGGCTTCCGGAACGCGAGTTCTCGCGTGGGTCGGGATGGCCAACGGTAATAAGTGCATGTGGCATCTCTTCCAGCGACAGGTACAGCCAGTGCGCGATGCGCGAGGTGAGCGGTTCCAGGCGCAATTGGCGGTACTGGCCTCTCATCCCGGCTTCCAGGACGGTCAGATCGTGCAGGGACTTGAGCACGGCTTCATCCTTGTTTTCGGCAAAGCTGGCCACCCCGTAGCACTGCACGATCCCGAGAGGCGGGTCAGCGAAGATCCCGGCTGCCAGATAGGCCAGGTTGACCCTGGCCCCACCCAGGCCGCGCAGGATGGCGCGCATCTTTTGCAGCAAGCCTGCATCCGAACGGACTTCGACCGGGATCGACCTGAGCTGCAGCAGGCGCACAACGCGGTAGCCCTTGAATTCCCTTCCGTTTTCGCGTTCGGTGAGTTCCAGCCAGAGATAGTCCAAATGATCCGTGCCCTGGGCAAACGCCATCCCACCGCCGTGGAATTCGAGATCCGGCGGTGCCAGGTTGGCTGTTTTGGTCTTCAGCCAGGTGGGGAGAAGTTCTTGAATGCGTTTGATCATGTGATTAAATTCGGTAGCGGGTTGTCTCTTGAAATCCTGTAGGACAGATGAACGATGACTGCATGGGTGGTTCCACGCCTGCCCACAAATGGGTTTGTGAACAGGGGTCGAAAAACATGCTCAGTCTTCGGCGATATAGATGGTGGGCGACTCGATCCCGGCCAGTTGGAACAGTGTCAGGATTTTGCGCCGGGTCCAGCCCAGGTCTTCGCTGCGGTTGCGGATCGACTGCTTACCCAGGCGGGCGGCAATCGGTGATTCGCTGAACTCGGCCGGGAAGCGATCTGCCAGGGCATAGGCGCAGGTGGAAACTTCCAGGCCGACAATGGCCTCATCCTTCCATTTCCAGTGCACCGAAGCGACATATTCGGCAGGCTTGGCGAAGGCACCGGGAAACATCTGGACTTCGTTCCATTTGCCGCTGGGGTTGTCCTGCGGGCTGCACCAGATCTGGAAACCGGCGCTGCCAGCTTCGTAAAGCGCTTCAACAGCCGGGTTGCGGCCCACATCCAATCTGCGGGCCACATCCAGGACCGGCTTCATCCGCCGGTGTTCGGACGAGTACGAGGGTTGCAAAACAGGTGGTATCTTGTAGCGAGTGTTCATTTTTTCTCCGTGGTCAGCGCGAACCGTTTTGCATCCAGTTCGCCTTCATCTGTATTGGGATATTCGGCCAGCAGGCTTTCCCGGCCGTCTTTGAAATAGTGGAAAACCACCACAAATCGTTCTGCTTCGCGCCGCACTGTCCATCGCCCAGCTTTTTCGGGCGGGACATGCGGGGCGGTGTTTCTTGCGTCCCCACCGCCAGATATGGGGAAATCCGTTCCCCATATCTGGCGGTGGGTCTTTACTTCGGACATGGTGACCACCTTGTGCTGTCTTCCTGGAGCAGAGCAAGCTCTGCTCCAGGAAAAACCTATTTGCGTTTCTCGGCCTGCTTGACGGCATCGACCAGGATATGAGCCCGATTGACCTTGCAGGCGATACTGTAGATGCCGCCCCCGTAGGGCGTGACGGCAAAGAACATGTTGGCCGTAGCCAGCTTCGCCACGACAGCGGGCAGGCTGCGGGCGGCGATCAGGATGCTGGCGGTGCGTCCAGCGTGGATCGGGTCATCCGAGAGCGCGACGCGCTGCTCGGCCGGAACTTTTGACAGATCGCCGGACATAAGTTAGTCCACCAACATGCCGCACACCTGGTCTTCGTACTGCATTTCCAGGTGCGCATCCTCGGCCGGGATGACCATGCTTTGCATCCGCCGGGCGCGTTCGAGGCGCTCTTTGAACAAATCGGCCTGCATCTGGAACTGGAAATCTGCCAGAGGCACAGCCAATCCGCTGCGATAACGCGCATACACGCCAAATTCAGCCTGCGGGTCATGCGGCGAGGCGGGTACCACGCTGCCATTCATGATCTTGAAGGGCTGCACGCAGAACTCCGTGTACTCGGGCGTGCCCGCGATCTGGCTGATCAGGTGCTGCTCGACATTCACCCAGGGTGCGCCGCCGTAAGGCTGGCCGGTGCGCCAGGCTTCAGGGATATCGCACAGGGTTTCGGGCCGGGTGACAACATCTACGTCTTGTGGATTGTTGTTGGCGACCGCCAGGGCTTTGGCGCCCTGCTCGTCATCCGCGACGACAAAGCGGGTGATGGTGACTTTGTAAAGGTTCATGGTTTTGTGTGTCCTCGTTGTGTTTGAAAATTAAATTTCGATTTCGAGCGGAATGCAGAACAGAATTTCTTCCGCCATCTCGTTGTGTGGGGGCAGGTACAGCAGTGGTGAAACTTCCACCAGCAGCCCAGGTGGGCTGCTGACTGCGAGTGCAGGATGATACGAAGCGCCAAACTGCGGGCGGGCCGGGGTGATTACTCTCACCGGCTGGAAACGCTTGCGAGGCAGCAATCTGCTTTGCAGGAAATTCCAGAGTGTGAAGAGCGCTTTCCAGGCCAGGCCAAGCAGCAGGCCGCTCCAGATGATCAGCAGCACGCTTGTGACAATGCCGTGCGTGACCGGGCGCAGGAACTCATCCATGCTGGCGCTCCCGGAAGGTGAAAGGGCGCAGATCGCAGTTATTGGCGGGGCATGTAACCGTGTCCACGGTTTCGCCCTTGCCAACCTCGAGCTTGCCTTTTGCAAGCGGCTGTCCGCAGTTCGGGCAGTCGCAATCCAGGGTGTCGGGTGCCAGTAAAACAGGCACAGGTCCTGTGAGAAGAAGTGGGATTGCCATAGTCGTCTCCTTGTGGAATGGGAAAAGGAACAGGCCAGGCGCTTTGCCTTTCCTGTTGAATGGGTGGCCAGCGGAAGCGCGGAAGACCGCGCCGCCTGGCATCTGCTCGTTGTGTGGGATTCGTTGTGGGAGTAGAAAACTTGTGAGAACTACTTGTGGGTGCTTGAAAAATATTCAGTTTTATAAGGTTCTTTTTATTGAACCAACGTTTGAAATGAAGCCAGCGTTTCGTAATGCATCCAACGTTCGTTTTCGATCAGTGCCTTTCACTTCAGTGCAAGGCAGCTAATTGATCCCGCCCACCGGGGTGAGCGGAACGGATAAGCTGTCTTACTCGGGCGTGCCAGTGTTGACAATCTCAGCCAGGTAGCGGACCCGGTCGATGATCTCATCCAGCGCCTGTCCCAGCCCGGCCAGGCTGCGCACGGCGCGCGGAACAGGCATCCCGAACAGGGCAATTTCAAAGTAGTCATCCTCGGGCGTTGCGCCTTCAAAGAACAGCAGTTCCATGTTATCCAGCTCGAAAAGCACACCTTCGTAATCTTCCAGCAGGAAGGCATATTTGGCATCCGCGCCCAGGATAGCTGTAGCAGCTCATCGCCGCGGTCAAGGGCGCTTTTGTTCTCGGCTTCACGCGCAGTTCGGGCTGTATGGAATTCGCCCAGAGCCTTGCTTACGATGGACAGGCACACGGGTTCTTCGACTGGGGCGGGTTTGGTTTGTGTCATACGGGTTCCTTTTGCGTTTAGGTTATCTCCCGCCCCGGTCGCGTAGGCTGAGAAGCATCTGCTCGTAGGTGGCGAGGGGGTTGGTAAGAGAAATTGGATTGAGAAAGACCTGCTGAGCCAGCATCGAGAAGTAACCGAGTGGTACCACCAGCCAGAGCGCCCAGATGGCCACCGTGGTGGTATTGGCGCGCGTGTTGGCGATGATCTGCGCCGCGGCATCCGCCGAGCCAAGCATGGCGGCCCATTGCTCCGGGCCGATCTGCGCGGTGTAGATCAGGTAGATCCGGCTGATGATGACTGCCAGGGCGTAGGTGGCGATACCGACCTTGACGCCGTTCAGTAGGCTGAAGCGTTGGGCCGGGACGGCCAGGGTCGCGAGTAAACCGGCGATCCACATAGCCGCCCCGATCCAGGGAACTGGCGCGCCCATTCCCCACTGCGCAACGATCCACAGGGCCAAAACGATCCCGGTCACAATCTGGGATGTTTTTTGGGATGTCTGGAGACCGCCGCGGCCATCGCGCAGGGGGCGGGCCGACGCAAGTTTCTGGACTGCATCGTCGACGACCAGCATCATCACCCCGGCTACAGCCACGCTCACCAGGGCAGGCAGAATGCTCATGAGCGCATAAAGTAGCCAGAGCAGCCCGTTGATGGCGTAGATGGGCGTATCAAGAATGAGAATGTTTAATTGGTCGAAGGTCATCGATGCTTTCCTGGTGATGGCGATTCACTGGTTCGGGGGTGGATTACTGGTGCAATCTTTCAAAAAGTTTTTCATCTTCCTGCCTGCGTTCGGCTTCGCTGCACATGCCTGAGACTTTCATTATCGACAAACCTACACCTATGGCGCCTAGCCAGAGCAGGCCGAAGAAGATCAGCAGTTCCATTACGGCGCCGTTGAAGCATCGATCAAGGTAGGCAGTACCACGTAGACTTTGATCTGGCCTTTGCCGGTCAGTACCCTGGGTGGCGTGATCTGCTGGCCGCCCCAGGATGTGCCATTCGTGCCAACCGTGATGGTCAGGTTGAACAGGCCTGGGTCGGCAAAAGGCACTTTCAGTGCCTGCAAATTGGCGCTGCAGGTTCCGCCGCCCGAGCAGCCCATGTCGAATGAGCCGTATTTGGGCAGGTTGAACGAACCCTGGTGGACATAGGCGCCGTACCAGCTTGCGCCCAGGTCATTCACGATCCAGCCGCGGCTGGCTGCGCTCAGTTCCGCGCGGGCGTTGGCAGTGTTGATCTGCTCCGGCAAGTGTTCGACATGCACCTTGCATTCTTTGAGCTCCTGGCCGGTGCGGGTAACGCCGGGTTTGCCGTTAGGGCGGGTGCAGTTGGAGACTTGGTTCGGCCCTGCTGCCGAGCAGGAAGTGACTTCTTCGTAGACTGGTTCGTACCAGGTGAAGATCACGGGCGGGATGTTGACGCTTCCGCTGATATCTGCGCCGCGTTTATCGGGGTCCTGCCCGACTGCCAGTGGATAGGGCGGGGCGGACGGTGAGATGTTCAGCGAGGGACTGGTCTGCGAAACCGAAGGCGCCGGGCAGGTGGGCGGGGGTGTCGGGGAAGGATCTGTTGGTTCGACCGTGGGTGGCAGATCGCAGGCGACAGGGTTGGCGGCGCACAGTTCGGCCGGGCAGCCCGCCGGGGAGTTTGAGCAGGATTGGTACAACAACGCCAGCAGGTAAACGTTGCCGTCATTTTGGGAGAGCTGATAAAACAGATTCAACAACCGTGCAACATCAGAATCCGGTGAAAATAAAGCCCAAACGTTCTGGCCGTTGATGGCCGCGTCCGCAAACTTGTCCGCGTCCACCTGGCTCATTCCAGCCAGGTTTTGGAACAGGGTCGAGATAAACTGCACACCATTACCGGCTGCCACCTGCCCGGAAAGTTCCACACCCATTCCCAGCCCGGTGCCCATCTGTCCGTTTGAATTGACCAGTCCGGAAGCGGTGGGGTTCATGGCCATGAAGAACAGGGTCGTGGTGGACGGGATCAGGATGGTTTCACCGCTGGGCGAAACATACTGGTGGTAGGTGGCTTCCGCTGACATCCCGGTCCAGGCCGGAAAATCTGGCATCCAACCTGCGGGTTGGCTGACTTCCCCGGCTTCGATCACGCCCGGCAGCAGATTGCCGTTCGCATCGAAGAAATCGCCCCAGCCGCCGCCGTCCGCTTTTGCCGCGCCGATCGGCAGGGTGGCGATAATGACAGCCAGCACCAGGGTGGCCGTGATAAACAGGTTCAGGTTACGGCGCAGCATTACCGCGCTCCTGCGTGAACATCACGCGCTCGAACTTCCAGCCATTCTGGTTTTCCGAAACCAGTACCTGGATATCGCCGGCGTTGGCTTTGCCGGTTTGCAGGTTCTTGCATTCCAGGCTGACGGACCATTCCTGGATATGCAGGGCATCGGCAGTGGTGGGGATGTCCTTGCTCAGGCTGGCTTTCATAGCCTGGCAGGCCTGGCGCACTTTGCCCTTGGCTACCGTCGGCCACAGCATCGGCGACAGCGATTTCTTGAGCACCGCGCAGCCCTGTTCGCTGGCAACCTTGCAGACGCTTTCTTCCCAGGCCGCCTGGCCTTTTTCGCTGTCGGTGGACAGGAAAACCTGGGCGCCTTCGCGCGCAGCGATCTCGGCGGGTTTCGGCGCAGTGAGCTTTGTGATGGCCTGCGGGATAATGGCATACCCGAGCGCGGCCACTGCGATAAAGACCAGCAGGCCAGTGATCAGGTGCTTGGGAAGGATGACGAATTCCCTGGGTTTCATGGAACCTCCGTGAATGGTGACCCCATTGCTGGGGGAGAATCAAAAAGCGGCCACCAGCACAGGTGACCTTTGCATCCCAAAGGTACTGTGTCAGTGGCCGCTTCGTAGGTATAAATCTTGCAACGGTTGTTTGGCGACCGGTTGGCTAACGATTATTCAGTTGTGGCGCAGATATTACCAAAGCTTTTTCAGGTTTGCAAGCAAAGTCGAGAAATTGGTAGTTATCTTATTCCTCAGTTACCAACGTGGCGTCAGGGAATTCAAGCGGTTTTCCTTTCCTGCGCGGCCCGCGCCGGTCCATCGTCAGGTCTTCCAAGCAGAAGATTAATTACCCGTGTTCGCGGTTGTTGGGTAAGTGGTAGAGCAGGCGCGCCGCTGATTTAGAGCTTTCAACGGAAGGCCAGGGTCGTGAGCATACTCATGCCAGGTGGAATATTCGACCATTGACCACCATGCTTCTATAAAACCTTTCTCGTACAACAAATCGTTTGGCGGGACAACACCATTATTTGCATCAACCAGCTTGCGGGTATATTGAGCATCCTGTTCATGTGCCCGCAGATCGGCGACAAATGGCCCCGAAGCAATAGCCCTCATCGCAAAAAAGACATATCCACTATTTTCACAGGCGCCATTCTTGCCAACACTTTTTAGTTCGTCGTCCCATTTTTTCCATTGCTCCACACGGCTTTGCCAGAATTCCAGGAAGGTAATTCCGGGAGCCCTGCGCTGAGCTTCTTCGACCTGCATTGGCTGGCCAGACTTGTACCAGAAGTATCCGCCCAACCCTAGGATCCCCAGCACGCTCCCCAGTACAATCAATCCAAATAATTTGCCAATCAGCTTCCCAATCATCTTGTTCGCTCCTCGTGTTTTTTATGTCCGGCTGTCTACCAACCGGTTTACTTTTCCTGTGACGAGCATTATAGAACAGGTTTTGTTGGTTTAGTCTTAACATTTCCTCAACAGTTTGTTTACCTGCTTGCAAAAAACCGAAAATCCTGGCGACCGAATTACAAAGACAAAAATTCCTAATCAAGAGAATTCGGCGAAAAGACTTAAGCTCCACTCCCCTTTTCGCCGGCGAAAAGCCCTGTTTTCGATCCTTTTTTCTCGTTCTCAGGCGGCTTTTCGCCAAATTTGCATACTTTTCGCCGAAATAATATGAGGGCTTTGGGGTTTTCGCCAATTTGCGAAAAGGCTAAGTGGCTTTGTCTCGGATAGTTGTCCAGATATCGCCATTGATACGCAAGAAATCATCATCGATCACGCTCAAATCACAAATTGCAATGCGCGCCTTAGGCAACATCTCACGCAACGAAGAATTGATTTCCCGTATAACCGATCTTTGTGCATTCGTGCTTTCGCAGAAAAAATACAACCGTCCGCTGGTGAATTGGCAAAAGTTGCGAACCTTGGCTTCGCTATCCTGATTCCCTTTTCTGGAATCTCGTTCCACTTCAATGTAAATTACTTCATCACCTCGCTGGGCGATCATGTCTGGATTAAACACATGAACTGCATCCACCTGAAGAACAGGAGCATGCTCCAAAATTTCATAACCGGCTTTCTTCAGCCAATCCTGCGCCATCAGGTTTAAAAGCGTATGAGCATCCGTTTTATGTTCTTTTTTGATGGCGTATTCACTGACAACCGGTTTTTTGCCGGTCAGCAACAAATAGGCTATCTGTCCGAGTGTTGTCAATTCAATGATGCCTTGCGGTCTTCTGGCCAGGCCTTTCTCAGTAGCATAGTCATCGGCAAAGCCTCTTTCGACAAGGTCAGAAAGTACATCTGCTGCGCCCTTGCTCCTTGGGCCCATTTCAAATTTTTCTTCGATCCTTTCCTTTAGTCTGGGCGCTCTAGCCAGACCAGTTTCGCCCATCAAACACAGGGCGAAAGACTGACGATCAAAAAATTTATCCCGAGCCCAATCCTGGTAAAAATCCGGCAGAGATGCCGGGTCCAGACCCCGATAAGAAGTGTTCTGATCAAGGGATTTGCTTTCCAGCTTTTGCGCATGTTCTGTCATTTGTCTGACTGCATCCGTCAGATTCGCTTTTTCTTTTTCCAGTTGATCCAGTTTTAACCCGGCCAGGCGGTAATCTTCGGCGAGTTGCTGAAATTTCTGACGAATATCTTGCTCAGGGGCGCTCAAAACTGGCTGGTTTTGCATCGACAACCGGGAAAGGCGCTCGCGAATCACGCCGGACAAAACCTCTAGTGGAATTCGATCCACATTCACACCCAGCGTTTGCTTTTCATTCAGCCAGTCATTGGCAACCAGGCTGGCAATCTCCTGGATGACAATGCGCGCAGATATCCATTTGCGCTCGGCCTCATCGCGCAAACGAGTCTGGGTCTCCAGCATGTCTGTAAACATACTTTTGGTGATCGGGCTCAGGGACGGATCCATTCACTCTTCTCCAATTCGCCCACGGATTGTTTCGCCAGATCAAGCGCCTGCCTGGCCGCGGCCAGGTTGGTGTCAGTTGGCGCCGAAACCCACAGCAGCATGGCGCGCGAGGCTTCAAGATAAGCATTAGCAGCTTGCGCCAACAGTGTCTTGGCCGGGATGGCAGCCGTGGGAACCGACTGCCTGTCCACCTCCTGTGCCAGGGCGATGGCCGTATCCACTACCTTTTGGGATTCGCGCGACTTCGCGAACAAGTCACTGCCGAACTTGCCCGAAAGCACGCTGGCGATCTGCGCATCCAGGCTGAGCATGCGCTCATGCCAGTTTGCGATGGAATTGCGGTAGTCTTCCAAGGCCTTGGTATCTGGCAGCAGCAGGATTGGGTGGTTGGCCTGGTCGCGCGGTGAGTTGAAAAAGCCCAGACACAGCAGCGCCAGAAGAGCCAGGCTGATCCAAATCCATTTTGGGATAACCAGCGGTTCACCGGTCATACGGTCACGCCCGCCGAATCATCCGGTAATTCGGGCAGCAGCGTTGTGAAGGCCACCTTATTCCCTGGTAGCTGTCCCCTGGCCTGCATTTCTTCTTTGCGTTTCTGGCCACGCTCCCGGGTTTCATTCCGCAAATAATCCACATCTTCCGCGACAATCTCAAAAGTCGGTTTGCCGTTGGGCGCCCGGCGCATCTGGATATGGCCTTCCACATGAATACGAGTGCCCGTTTGCACAAAAGCCTCGGCTTCTTCGGCCTTGTTCCCGTAAAACACTACCCGCAGGCCTTTGACTTCTTTGGTTTCAGGCGTTTCGTTGATCATGATGTACACCCGCAAAAAGGGCATGGGTTTGCCATTAATCGTAAAAACATCATAATAAATATCGCCGGTGATATCGCCTTTGATCACAACGCGGTTGGTGAGGGTCATCGTGTTTCCTGCCCCTTTTTCTGTTCGTTGATGGCTTCGATAACGGCCAGCATGGCGGTGGCTTCGTCCGGTTCTGCAAACTCGAAGCGTTTCGGTGTGTCGTGTTCGAGATAGATGAGCACGACCGGAATTTCACCATTGAGAATGGAAGCAAGTTGCGAGATTTTTGGCATGGTATCTGATCCTTTGCGAGTGCGAGAAATAAAAAATGCGCTCCCGGTAAGGGGAGCGCATCATTCAGCGCAAGGGGTGCAGGCACAATCCTCCCTGGGAACGCGACACAGGGGCGGATTATATGGAGATGGAGAAATCTGTCAAGCGGGGTTGACGCGAAAAGAGCGGATTGCCTGGCTTTGGTTATAAAGATTCAAAATGTCACGTCATGCGCAACAATTACCTAAAAATGAGATTTCGTTGCGTTTTTCATACTTTTGCTGTAAAGTAGATATCAACCAGGAGGATTTCCAATGGCTGCAAAATCAAAAAAAGAGGATACACAACCCGCAAAGCAGGTGTTCAACGTCAGGGGTGGCATTCACGCCGGGCGCGATGTGATCCAGGGCGATCAGACCAACTACATCACCACAAACCAGGTTGCCAACATCCAATCCGCTGCTGAGTTTGTGACTGCGCTCCAACAGGTGCGGGCACAGATTGCCGGGTTGAAGGCGAACCCTGGCCTGGACGATGATGATCGCAAGACCATTGAAGTGGTCGAAGGGCGCATCGTCAGCGCTGAAGAGGAAGCCAAAAAAGAAAAGCCCGCCTCCGACCAGATCGTGCCAAAACTGGAGAAAGCCAAAGCCACGCTGGTGACCCTGACTGCCAGCCTGGGCGCTGCCGCCGCGCTTGGCACGGTTCTGGGCCAGTTGGGAGTAATGGCGATCAAGCTTTTTGGCGGTTGATTCCTGGCCGCGCGGGATGATTTCAGGGAGGGGTTATGCCGGGTTCATCGCAAAAAATTGATATTGACGGCGGCGTGCATTGCGCCGATTTCATCGGGCGCGACCAGAAAATCACCTATGGTTTCAGCGCCAAAGAAGTGGAAAGCCTGGTTGCGCGGGTGCTGGAATTCGTGCAGGCCAAAGCCGTGTTTCAACCCGCGCCCGGTCAGCCAGATGCACTATTTGCCGAGTTGAATGGTCAGACTCTGACCTTTCAACCCGGCGCGGCGCAGCGACTGGGGGGCCTGGGCAGTTTACAGGCCTACTTGCTCTCTTTGTTGATCGACCAGGATTATCAGCGCTGGGCTTCGCGCTTTGTGCCGCTGGCCGGCAAGATGGACATCCGGCAGGTGGTGGAGGGGGTGCTGATTTGTTTTACCGAACTGATCATCCCAACAGGTGAGGGCGGGCAGGCGACCCATAAGCCACTGGCCAGCATTGCCGAAGCCATGCAGACGCATGACGCCTTTATCATTTTGGGGGAGCCTGGGGCTGGGAAAACCACCACTCAACAGCGCATCGCCTATGACGCCGCGCGCGACCTGCTCGAAGGCCAGGGCGGACGCGTGCCGCTCTTTGTGCGTTTGAGCCAGCAGAGGGAGCAGGATCCGTATGCCTTTCTGAAAACCGAATGGGAACGGCGGACCGGGACCCCCTTCGATGAGGCCCGGCGCGCCGGACGGATTCTCATCCTGGCCGACGGGCTAAACGAAATTCCGCGCGAAAAGCGCAACGAACACCTGAAAGCCTGGATGCTGTTTGAGCAGGAATATCGCGGCGCAAACCAGTTGATATTCAGCGGGCGCGAAAAGGATTACGACAACCAGCTCAACCTGCCGCGCGTGCTGGCGCAGCCGCTGGATGATCCCCGGATTGACGATTTTCTCAAGCGGCACAACGCCGAAGGCCTGCGGGATTTACTGGATGCCCCGCCGCACCGGCTGCGCGAAATGGCCGCGAACCCGCTTCATTTGTTCGTGCTGACGATGGTTTATTTGCAGGGCGGCAAGAACCTGCAAACCCTGGCCAACAGCGGACGCTTGTTCGAAACCTTCACCAACTGGCTGATGCAAAACGAGCAACGCTGGCATCCTGATGACCTGCCCGTGGAGAAAAAGGCCGAATTGTTTGCGGGTGTGGCGTATGAAATGCAGAACCGCGGGACCGGCACCACCTTGATTCTGGCAGATGCTCGAAGCGTCCTGCCGTTTGGCGTGGAAATTTTGGGCGTGGAACTGGCGCTCGACCCGGCGGTTCTTTTTCGCTTTGGGCGCGGCGCGTCCATCCTCGACCCGGCCACCCTGCCGGACGTGCGCTTCTACCACCACCTGCTGCAGGAATATTTCGCGGCGCGCGAGCTGCTGCGGCGTTTTAACAGCGGCGAGGAGCTGAGCGCCTTCTGGAAAACCGCGCGCAGTGTGGATGAAATGCCGCCCGCTGAAGTGGGCGAATGGGACCCGCTGCCTGAACCGCTCACCACGGGTTGGGAGGTGACCTCCATCCTGGCCTGCGGCCTGAGCCGCGCGCCGGAGAAGTTGATCGAAGCCGTGCGGCTTGCCAACCCGGTTCTGGCCGGACGCTGCCTGGACGAAGCCGGGATTGCCAGACCGGAGGCTGTTGCCAAAAAAGTGCAGGCCGACCTGCTTGCCGACTTGTACAATCCCCAAATTCACCTGCGTGCCCGCCTGCAGGCCGGGTACACCCTGGGCAAGATTGGCGATCCGCGCTTTGTTCCGCAGGAAATCGACGGGGTGAAGGTCATTCTGCCACAAATGGTGGATGTGCCTGCCGGGGAATATGTGATCGGCAGCAACAAAGGCGAAAAAGATACATTCGAACAGGAATACCCGCAGCACAAAATAAAGTTACCTGCTTTTTCGATTGGCAAATGGCCGGTGACAAATGCCGAGTACGCCTGTTTCATGGCGGCGAGTGGTTATGCCAACGAGGCCTATTGGCAAGGCGAAATGGCCAAACGCTGGTTGAAAGGCGAAGATGTAGCTGGCGGGCAGTTCAAGACCTGGTTGGATCAGTGGAAAACCCTGCAAACATGGAGTGACGTGCGCAAGACTCTGGAAGAAAATGGCAATTTTACGCCAGAACAAATCGACGATTATGTATATATCGCGGGCTTGACTGAGGAAGAACTCAAAGAGCAGCTTGGCGAACAGCTTTCGCAAAAGTCTCGGAGCCAACCGGATAAGTGGAACGATACCCAATATAACAACCCGTCGCAGCCTGTGGTGGGGATCACCTGGTTCGAAGCCAATGCCTACTGCGCCTGGCTATCTTCGGTCACGGGCAAAACCTTCCGCCTGCCGCGTGAAGTCGAGTGGGAAGCTGCCGCGCGCAGCGGCGATGGCAGGAATTACCCCTGGGGCTCGGATTGGGACAAGGAAAAAGCCAACAGCATTGAAGGCCGTGTGCTCAGGCCCTCGCCGGTGGGTGCTTACGCCGCCGCCGGAGCTGTGGGGCTCTTTGGCGCGGAAGACCAGGCTGGAAATGTCTACGATTGGACCAGCAGCCTGTACCAGCCTTATCCTTACGACTCCGCGCAAAGTGAAAAAACTGAGTCTGCTGGTGAGCGTGTCGTGCGCGGCGGCTCGTGGAGCTACCTTCGTGACGTCGCGCGCTGTGCGTACCGCCACAGGTACGTACCCGACAACGTCGGCTTTATCGGTTTTCGTTTAGTTTCCCCTGGGCTCTGATCTTGGCCCCGTAGGGATAGTTCTGGTTTCTGATTTCTGCCTCCTGCTTTCTGAAAACTGCATTCTGAGGAGGGGGCGTGGGGGAACGACGTTCCCCCACAGGTTAAGCGAATTTTTTTGAAATTTTGACCGTTCCTGGTGAATCGGATGAAAACTTACAAACATCTGTACGATCAGATTGCCAGCTTTGACAACCTTTTCCTGGCCTTCAAAAAGGCCAGGCGCGGCAAGCGTGCCCGCCCGGATGTGGCCGAGTTTGAGTTCAATCTGGAAGCCAACCTGCTCAAACTGCAAAACACGCTCGAAACGGAAACCTACCGCCCGGGCCGTTATCACAACTTCTATATCACCGACCCCAAGCTGCGCTTGATCTCGGCTGCGCCCTTCAGGGACCGGGTGGTGCATCATGCGCTTTGTAATCTTATCGAGCCAATTTTCGAGCGCAGTTTTATTTTTGACAGTTACGCCAACCGGTTAAAAAAAGGCACACATGCTGCTATTGACCGCGCCCAGAACTTCAGCCAGAAGTATCCCTATGTGCTCAAATGCGACATCGAACATTTCTTCCCACGCATCGACCACCAGCTTCTTTTTGCGCAGCTGGCTCACCGGCTGGCTGACTCGCAGACGCTGCGCCTGTGCCGGCTGATTCTGTCCAGCGGCGCGGGCGTTCACAAAGATATTCCGCCCGTCCTCTTCCATGGTGACGACCTGTTTTCCACGCTGCGCCCGCGCGGGCTGCCGATCGGCAACCTGACCTCGCAGTTCTGGGCGAATGTCTATCTCAACCCGCTCGATCACTTCATCAAGCATGAGCTGAAATGCCCGGCTTACTGCCGCTATGTCGATGATTTCCTGCTCTTTTCCGCAAATAAAGCGGCCTTGCATGAATGGCGCGCGGCTGTGATCGCATACCTGGCCGGCTTGCGCCTGACTCTGCACGAAAACGAAGCCCAGGTCTTCCCCGGCGCCACCGGCATCCCGTTTTTGGGCTGGCGCATCTATCCCCATCATCTACTGCTGCGCAAACGCAATGGCCTGGCCTTCCAGCGTCGCTATGCCCGCATGCGCCATGATTACGCTGCCGGAAAAATCAGCTTTGCCCATCTGGATGCCAGCGTCCAGGGTTGGATTGCCCACGTCCGGCATGGCAACACCTGGGGGCTGCGCCGTTCTTTGCTCGCGACGCCTCTCTCCTTGCAGGCGATGGGCCGGGGGTGAGGTCAAAAATTGAAACAATCACCGCTCTTTAGCAAAACCTATGATTTTGTGACCTGGGCCATCCCGCTCACGGTCAAGTTCCCGCGTCACCAGCGTTTTGTGATGGCGGCCGCCTTGCAGCGCGAAACCTTGCGCTTTCAGGAGTTGATCATCGAAGCCGCCCACCAGCCAGACCCGGCCGAGCGGCTGACGGATGCGGATGCCGAACTGGACAAGATTCGCACCCATATGCGCATCTGTCTGGATATGGGTCTGGTAGAATCAGGTCAATACCAACACGCCGCCGGGTTGCTGACTGAAATGGGCAAATTGCTCGGTGGTTGGATTCAAAAAAGCCGTTCCGTCTTGCGCAAGCGTCAGGCTTTCACAAGACATTTACGGAGGGACAGGTGGATTCGTGCGCGGCGGCTCGTGGAACAACAATCGTAACAACGCGCGCTGTGCGTACCGCAACAGGAACGTACCCGACAACTTCAACAACAATATCGGTTTTCGTTTAGTTTCCCATGAATCTCACCTTCTGGCCGGCAAAGCCTGCGTCTTCTGTGTAAGCCCGGCGAGGCCCCAAGATCAGAACCAGCGCCGCCTGTTCCTGGTTTTACCTTTCCCCACCATATTCATCTGGGAGATGGCCGGACATGAGGTGGAGCCAAATACTGCCACAGGCCTGCCTCCTCTGGTAACCCTGCGCCTGTCGCAGAGCGAACGTTGAGGCAGGCCACCTTCCGGAGAGCACGATGTCCATAAATAAAAAAGTCAAAATCGGCGATATAGAAGCAGCCCGTGATGTGATTATGGGCGATCAGACCAACGTTACCGCCGACCTGACCCGTCTGGAAGACCGGCTAGAGCAAATCATCACGCTGCTGCGCCAGCCGGGAACCAGCATCCAAATCAACGGGGATGTGAGCGATGCAGTTGTGCTAATTGGGGGTGGAAACAGCCTTCAGATTTCAAAAGCGGAACTTGAAGGACTATCAGCTTTGCAATCTAGTGCAAACAGCAACGGGCGACGCGAACAAATTTACCTGACAAGTCTGCTTTTACGTGATACCTATGCCCCTTGGGAGCGGTTGTATGTCCCATTGACCGGAAACATGCTCGTGCGGCAAGCAGTTGAAGATTTGCCGGTGAGATATTGCGAATTTATAGTGCCAGTTGATACGCAAGTCGGGCAGGGCCAACTGATCATGCGCCCGCTAAAAGACATCACCGAAGCCATGCAAAGCCACGCAGCCTTCATCATTTTGGGCGCGCCAGGTGCAGGAAAAACCACAACCTTGCAGAAGATCGCTTTTGACATGGGGCGCGCCTACCTGCAAAAAAGTTCGAGTCGGGTGCCGTTGTTTGTGCGCTTGAGTGAACAACGTGAGCGTGACCCTTATGATTTTTTGCAGGCGGAATGGGAACGCAATATTGGTACGCCCTTTGAACCAGCCCTACACGGTAGCCAGATTTTGATTCTGGCCGATGGCGTCAATGAAATTCCGCGTGAGAACCGCGCCGCGCGTCTGAAAGAATGGGGCAATTTCAATACCGATCATCGAGGTGGGAATTTGCTGATTTTTAGCGGCCGGGTTCTGGATTACGAAAACGAACTCGGCTTGCCGCGCGTTCTGGTGGAACCGCTGGAGAAGGGGCAAATTATCGATTTTCTGGAAAGACACAAGGCCGATGGGCTGGTTGCCATGCTGCATGAGCATGCCGGCCGCCTGATGGAAATTGCCAAAATCCCGCTGAACCTGCTGGTGCTGGCCACCCTGTACAAAATTGATCCAGCCCAGAGTTTTACGAACCTGGGCAAGCTGTTTAAAGCCTTTAGCGACTCGTTATTCAATCGCGAAAGGCTGAATCACCCTGAGAAAATGCCAATGGAGGCCATGCGCTCGGCATTGGGGCAGATGGCTTTTAGCATGCAGGAACAAGGCGAGGGGCTGACCTTTGCGCTGGAAACTGCACAGAAGGCTTTGCCCCTCACACTTGTCATTAAAGGCGAGACGATTGCTATTGACCCGGCGCGCCTGTTTCATTTTGCGCGTGGAGCAACCATTCTTGACCCTAACACTGATACAGATGTGCGCTTTCGCCATCAAGTTTTGCAGGAATATTTTGCGGCGCTGGAATTACAACGGCGCTTCGATATCGGCGAAGATCTGAGCCGCTTGTGGCGCGCCAGACGCACCATGGAAGAAATGCCAGCGACTGCCGTGGGCGACTGGGACCCCTTGCCCGAGCCGCCTTCCACTGGTTGGGAAGTGACCACCATCCTGGCCTGCGGCCTGAGCCGCGCGCCGGAGAAGTTGATCGAAGCCGTGCGGCTTGCCAACCCGGTTCTGGCCGGACGCTGCCTGGACGAAGCCGGGATTGCCAGGCCGGAAGGCATGGCGAAAAGTGTACGGGCCGACCTGCTCGCCAATCTGTACGACCCCAAAATCCACCTGCGCGCGCGGTTGCAGGCCGGGTACACCCTGGGCCGGATTGGCGACCCGCGCTTTGCGCCGCAGGAAGTAAACGGCGTGAAGCTCATTTTGCCACAGATGCTGGAAGTGCCTGCCGGAGAATACATCATTGGCAGCAACAAAGGCGAGAAAGACAGCTACGATGATGAATATCCACAGCAGACCGTGAAGCTGCCTGCTTTTTCGATTGGCAAATGGCCTGTCACCAATGCCGAGTACGCTTATTTTATGGCGGGGGGGGGCTATGAGAACGAGGCATATTGGGAAGGAGATCTGGCTAAATGCTGGTTGAAAGGCGAAGATGTGGCTGGTGGGCAGTTGACATCTGCAATGAATAATTGGAAAATTGTCCACCCTTTACCAGATATTAAGCAAGCTTTGTTGCAAACCGGGAGTTTTTCACCAACTGAAGCTGACTCATATGCTAGGCTTTTTGGATTGGATGAGGATGCATACAAGGCAAAAATATCAAAATCTTTTGGTCAAAAATCCCGCACCCAGCCGCATTACTGGAACGACACGCAGTACAACAACCCATCCCAGCCGGTGGTGGGCATCACCTGGTTCGAAGCCAGGGCTTACTGCGCCTGGCTATCTTCGGTGATGGACAAAACCTTCCGCCTGCCAAGTGAGGTCGAGTGGGAAGCTGCCGCGCGCGGTTTTTCGGACGGGGGTAGGGTTTACCCCTGGGGCGATGACTGGGACAGGGAAAAAGCCAACAGCCTCGAAGGGCGCGTGCTCAAGCCTTCGCCGGTGGGCGCATATACCGCCGCGGGCGGCGTGGGGCATTTCGGTGCGGAAGACCAGGCCGGAAATGTCTACGACTGGACCAGCAGCCTGTACCTGCCCTATCCCTACGACCCGGCCCAAAGTGAAAAAACTGAGTCTGATGGTGAGCGTGTCGTGCGCGGCGGCTCGTGGTACCTCATTCGTCTCAACGCGCGCTGTGCGTACCGCTACAGGAGCGTTCCCGACAACTTCTACAACAATATCGGTTTTCGTTTAGTTTCCCCTGCGTTCTGATCTTGGCCCCGTAGGGGATATTCCTGGTTTCTGATTTCTGCCTCCTGCTTTCTGAAAACTGCATTCTGAGGAGGGGGTGTGGGGGAACGACGTTCCCCCACAGGTTAAGCGAATTTTTTTGAATGGCCAACTGACCCACATTTCTGGAAAAGTGTTTTGCCTGGCAGTGTCCGCTTCTGATTTTATTTCAACCCGGCACACATCAACTACCACTCGCCTGGCTCATAAGGTCGCAGGTGATTGGTCACCGGTTGTGTGATCTTCTTGAACGTTTTAGTACAGCAGCCAAAAAACGATTGCCCAGACTTCCACACGGGTAAGCTTTGCGCGAATATTCGGACTGAAGTGCAAGTTATGGGAATTTTAAGCGAGCTTATTGCTTTTAGTATAATTCAAATTATAATAAGGTGAATTATACTAATTGCAAAAGGAGTTTGCCATGTTTGTTAACCGTCGCAAAGAGATGGCTTTTTTGAATGACTTATTGACGCGGGAGCGCCCAGGCCCAGCTCAATTGGTATTGCTTTATGGGCGCCGGCGGGTTGGAAAAACAGAATTGCTCCTGCACTGGGCGAAAAATAGCGGGGTTGACTTCACCTACTGGGCTGCTGAACGGGAAAGCCCCAACATGCAGCGCAATAGTTTATTTGCCCGCTTGCTCAATGTTCCCGAAGACAGCGCCCCAGTCCATCGCTCCTGGTCTGCCTTGTGGCAAGCAGCCGCTAATCTACTGGGAGAGAAAAGACACATCCTTATCCTTGATGAACTTCCCTATGCAGCAGAATCTGATCCAGCCATGCTTTCTGCCCTGCAGCATGCCTGGGATCAATATTTTCAGCACTCCAACCTGGTGATCATCTTGTGTGGTTCCCATGTCAGGGTGATGGAAACCTTGTTGTCACGCCAATCGCCTTTATTCGGCCGAATGACGGCGCAATGGCACCTTGAGCCTTTGCCTTTTTCCAGTTTGAAGGAGTTTTTCCCGAAATGGAATGCGGATGAACGCGTGGCAGCCTATGCGATTGTTGGTGGAATACCAGCTTATTTGAATTGGTTTAACCCCAACCAATCACTGGTGGAAAATATTCGAAATGTGGTTTTGGCTCCTGGAGGTATGTTTCTGGCGGAGCCAGCATTTCTTCTCTACGATGAAGTTCGTGAACTAAAAAATTATCTGGCTGTGCTCAAAGCGATTGGCGCGGGAAAGCATGTATTAAGTGAAATCGGTGAACATGCCTTTTTGCCCAGCACGGCAGTCAATGCTTACTTATCCACCCTGCAAGAATTACGCCTGGTAGAGAGACGTTTACCCGTAACAGTTCGCCCGGGCGAACGTAGCAAATCCAGATCCGGGCGTTATCACCTGAGTGACCCCTATTTTCGTTTCTATTTTCATTTTCTTGCACCTTTTCAAGACAATCCCCTGATGAGTTCAGATCAAATTCTTGAGCGTATCCAGCAGAACCTGCGGGCTTTCATTGGAGCAACAGCTTTTGAAGAACTGTGCCGTTTATGGACGATAGAAGAGGGAAAAGCTGGAAATTTACCATTCATTCCCAGCGCGGTGGGCAGCCACTGGAGTCGCCGGGTTCAAGTCGATGTCGTTGCGATTAATTGGAACGATAAGCAAATTCTCCTGGGGGAATGTAAATGGGGATTGGATAAAATCGATCTTCAAGTAGCCCGCGACTTAACCGGCGATAAGGCGCGTCTGATGCTTCTTGACCTGCCAGATATGGGGCAAGACTGGCGAGTATCTTTTGCCATCTTTGGTCGCCAGGGTTTTACTACTCCGGCTTGCAGTGAGATACAGGCTTCAGGTGGATTATGTGTCGATTTGAAAGAATTGGATAAGGTATTGAGCCGGGTAAATTGAACGATGTCTTCCAATCATTACCTGGAAGCTATATCGAGTCGTTCTCACGATTATCCAGCTCATACACATCCAGATAATGCACCACCGGTCTGGTCACGCTATTAAAGGTCTTCAGCCCGCCTTCAGCCAGGGCATGAAAACCTTTCGGTTGCTTTTTGAACCACTCAAAAGCAATATTAGCTGCCTTGCCGGTCAGCAGAACTGGGTGGACTTCGCCGGCATACGCTGGTCCGGTCTTGATAAAAGCCTTGGCGTGCGGAATTTCTTGCACCAACACGATCGGGTTGTCCTCCTTGGGGGCAGGAAATAAGAATCCGAACAGGATGAAATTGTTTTGGCCCATAAGTTTTTCTAATCCGGTTTGCGTTCAAACGCTCACCCTACCCGACTCCTGTCAAAAACGGCAGGAGTTTTTGCGCCCTGTCATTCGAACTTCCCATGCTGCGTTCCCAGGAACGCAGATCAGTTTCACGTCCATCGAAGATTCCCAGGATCAGCCGTACCAGGTCGACTGGAGATTTTCTGGCAAAATCGTCATAATCACCGCCGGCCCCACAGCGATTTGCTGCAGCTCGCGAAAGCGCATAATTTTCGGGGCTTTTAATTCCAGACCCGACCGGCGAACTGGCGTACAGCAACCAGGAAACGATTGCCCAGGCTTCAACGCTGGTAAGCTTTGCCCGAATCTTGGGGCTGACTCGCAGATTGTTGAGCAAAATCGTTTTATCCCAACTTCCCAAATTGGCAACCGCCGCCACCTGTTCGTTCTGCAAATCATGCGAATTATTTGCGGAACCGGTGGTGGTTTTAGATTCAGGGGTTATAGAGGTTCTAAATAGAGGTTTAATGAGGTTATTTAACAGAGTCTCACTTTGTCCAGATTCGAGTCTCATTTTGTCCAAAACCGGAGTCTCACTTTGTCCAGTTTGAGTCTCACTTTGTCCGAATTCGAGTCTCACTTTGTCCGCATCCGGAGTCTCACTTTGTCCAGAAGCGCTACCAGAGTTGTCCATCTCCGGACGAAGCCCCCGTGCACTTCGAGGGGTTTCACTTTTCCCAGCGAGATCGCTCACCAAAAGCTCAAGCTGGCGCACCCGGAACACCAGCGTGCCGTTAGCCTTCCAGTTTTCCGGCAGATCGGGCACATTGATCAGGTTTGCCAGGCAGGTAAAACGGCTGTCTTCCAACCAGCGCAGCACCGACTTCTCCGAAGCGCCCACCCACTTTGCCAGGGTTTTCGTCCCGCCGTGAACAATCGCAAAATCATGCTCGGCCTGGGTCTCGTAGTCATACCAGCAGCGATCCCGCAGCGCGATGATCGCCCAGGCCTGAGCGTGAGATAACCCAAGGTACGGCGCCAGGGTCAGCAAAAAATAATGCCGGATGACGACATTGCCAAAAGCGCCCAGAACGCGATCCTGCACTTTCTCAGCGGCATTCGCCAGGCTGGTGGGCATATCGCCCTTGATCTCCAACACCTTGCGCACGATCTGAATTACACGATGGGTGGAAATTTTTCGACCCACATCCTGCAGCCATCCGGCTGGATCTGTGCCGGAAAGCCGCTCCAAATGCGCCTGCACTACCTCGGCAGCTTCGGCCCTGGTGACACAATCCTTGACGGTTTGCTGCAAGAGATCTTCGATGCAGGCTGCGTCCGCGGATGCCAGGAACGGCATGGCCTGCACCCGGTAGGCATTGGCGCTCTGATACCAGCGGCCTTTGCTGTCGGTAGATTTGGTTTCCGGCAGTTCGATGTGTTCGACCAGTCCCCTGGCAATATTATCTTGGCCATCGATCTCGCGGAAGAAGGCTGCCCGGCTCATCATAGCGAACTTAATGATCTCCTGGTTGCGGGCTTTACACGCCACCGGTTTGCTGCCTTTCCAGGCTCCGGCCGCCTGGCGAAAGCCGATCCACAGCGAAAGCTGCTTGGGAGTGATGTCCCCCTGCTCCATCAGGCGCAGGGTGTAGCCCGGGATAACCACGACGCGTTCCGGATGCACTTCATCCGCGTAACGTGTGGCATCCACCGGGATCAGGGTGCGGGTGCCCTCGGCATTGTCAGCAGGTTCATCGTCTTCGGGCTCATCCTGGTCATCTTCCTGGGCGCAGACGACAAAGCTGACCTCGACTGCCTGGTTGAGCATGCCGGCCAGCAAACGCGCGAGCGTGCTTTCCAGTCGGTTGGCCAGCCAATCGACGGCGTAAGCGCTATGGCAGGCGATGGTGACGATGCCATCTTCGAGTGACAAAAACTGTGTGTCGCGCACCCAGCTATCAAAACTGGCGCGCGGCATTTCCATCTGGAGTTGGGATTGAACGGATTGCCATGCGAGTGCGGGTTCCATGCAAGCTATCCTTTTGGCTCACGGGGTTGGGATTTCTGGTGTGTTTTCACGATCTTCTCCTCGGAAAAATCTTCAATCTGCCTGTTTCGAAAAACTCGTTGTGAAGGGTTTCTGCGGTTGGTTTTTGGGCGCCCATGCCGCAGGTCGTTTTGATCCCGTCAGGCGGCTCTGCGGGCTTCCTGAAAGGCTGTTGTCGGCGGGCTTGTCGGCGTCATGGTCGGCGGCCTTGTCGGTCAATGTCGGCGGCGTTGTCGGCATTGACGCCGACAAGGGTCATTTCATTTAAAAACAACTGTGAATATTCCGCAACTGCGCCAGCAGCGCTTTTGGGGCCTGCTCGAAAAACCTTCATTTCAGCCTCGATTTGACGACCACCGGGCAGGGGTTTAGTGGCAGCCGACCGGCCTTATAGGCTTCCAGGCCATAACGCAAAAGCATGGTCAGCACCTGGCCCTTGCGGCCTTCGCTGCGCAAAGCGGGTTGGTTGATAGGCAACCCAACCACGGAGGTGGTCAGTTCTTCGATTTGGCGGACCAGCGCATCCGGCCAGCGATAATGCACCCGCAGCCGGTTGCGTTCCTTCTGGCGCTGGGTCTTCTCGAAATCGGTCAGGGGTTTGGCCTTCTTACGCGTAGGGATAACCCGCGACCAGTCTACTGGTTCGTCGTGCACCACCCACTTCTCGCTGCCGGTGGGGAACAGGCTCATTCGTCCCTGGCTGGGGCGCACTGCGGCAAAATCGAGCTGGCCGGCTTTCGCCGCGCGCAGCCCAGCTTCCACGAAGGCCCGCGAAACTTCATCGGCTGCAACGGTCAGGCTCTGGGCGATGGCCAGGATCTCGCCGGCTAGGTTCTCATCCGTGACCCGGTAGGTGGTCTTGGGGTGGCGCTTTTCGTAATCCCGGTTACGCGGCCTGGATTCAGTAGCCGTCGGGATCATGTTGATCGGATCGGTTGGCAAGGTGGGTAAAGATGTGGTTCGGTTCCATCCGCTCATAAGTGCCTCATTGGGTCTTGCTGATGGTTTTGACGAGCGCTTCGTAATCGCGTCCGGGCTGACTGTTGGGTGCCTTCTCCCAAATGGTCTGCCCATCTGCGGCGCACTCGCGCAAAATGGTGGCGCGGTGAATAGGCGCCAGTAACTGCTTTGCGAATTCTTTCTGCAGATAAGCCATGGCATTGCGGCTTTCCTTGGTGACCTGGTCGTAGAAGGTGGGCAGGATACCCAGCAGCTTTCCTTTCCAACCGCGCTGTACCAACAGGCTCAGGGTCTCAAGCGTCTTGCCCAGGCTATCCACCGACAAGTATTCGGTGGCGACCGGGATGATGACGTAATCCGCCATCCAGATCGCGCGTTCCTGGATACCGCCCACGGATGGAGCGGTGTCCAGGAAGACCAGGTCGTATTTTTGGAGCAGCGGTTTGAAAGCCAGGCTGATGGCTTCGAGCGGGCGGTTCTCGGCATTCAGCACGATCTGGGCAGTAGCCGTGCTGCGGTCGCCGGGCAGGATCGACAGGTGTTCGCGCCCACAATCCCGCACCCATTGCTGGGAAGCGGGGGACGGTGCGACCAGGGTGTTGAACACGCCCGGCTCCGGGTTCAGCCCCAGCGCGATGGCGGATTGACCCTGTGGATCAAAGTCGATTACCAGGGCGGGTTTGTTCTTCAGGGCAAAGGCATGCGCCAGGGTGATGGTCGTGGTGGTTTTGGCCACCCCGCCTTTCTGGTTGGCAATAGCAATGATCTTGGTCATGGGAGCTCCGGGGTTGGGGTGGGGCACAGATAGCGGCTGTTGACCCAGCCATGCAGGGACGCAGTAGCATTGCGGACTTCCAGCCACTTTCCGCCATCTGTTGAGACACGCATCGATAGCGCACTGCCACCTGGGGTCGAAACGGGAAGCAAGCTTTCGCCATCCGGCAGCGTGCCCAGGATGGCTGCTTTGACGCTTGCATCCGAACGGACATTCAGGTTGCCGCCTGCGCAAACTGTCCGGGACTGAGCCACTGGTGTTTGGATCTGTTCGGGTGTGGTGGGTGAGGCTCTGGCAGCAGGCGTTCCCGAAACCTGCCTGGCCTGTGGCGCACATCCAAAGATGGCAAGCGCCGAGAAGCAAAACAAAAGAGCGATCAGGGTTTTATTCATGGCTTTCCTCATGCGATAGGATTGCATCGGTTTCATTCAAAGTTGTGTAACCTGTTTCATCTTCGCCAAACTGCGCGCCGCGCAAAATGGCGATGGCCAGCGGGGCGCCGCTGCTGTCGTAACCGTTTTTCCAATGAACGCCAGTCCACCGGTTGGCCGCGCCCAAAGCGGCAATGATCAGCGCCATGGTTTCTTTGACTTGCATGGCGCGACGCCTGCCACCCTGGCGGGCCGGGGCCTGCGCCTGGATGCCATCGGCCTGCAAAGGCTTCAGGTCATCCAGGCGCACCGGGGTGGGGGTGGGCTGGCTCAGGGAAAATTTGGCGTTTGCGGGTGGTGTCCGTTACCGTTCGAACTGGTTCCGACCGGTTCGGGCACGCTGAGCGGGATCACTTTTTCATCGCCGGGTTGTTCCTTTCCTGCGGGTGAGGTGAACAGGCCATTGGCCTGACTGCTGAGACTATCGACCCGGTTACGCAGCGAGAGCATACGATCCTTGCCATCCGTTCCATTGCTGGATGTCGTCAGGCCGTGGATGCCGGTCTGGTCGCGCAGCGCCAGGCGCATTTCGCGTTCGGTCTGGTCTTGCATCATCTTGATCTGCGCCAGGGCAACCGATTTGTCCAGCACTTCCTGGCGCGCCAGGATAAAGGATTCGGCGTACTGCAGGTCGCGCTCCAGTTTGCTGACCTCATGCATCTTTTCGCGGTGTTCGTTTGCCGCGCGCCGCAGAGAACGGCGTTCTTTGGTCTGCGGGCTGGTCATGTGGTAGATAAAGCCAGCCACCGCGTTGGCCACCACGATCAGCGGTACCGCGATCATTGCGATCCCGCCCAGCATTTTGGAAAGCGCGGCGTCCGAGTGCCCGTACATCAGAGAATCGGTCAGGGAGGTCAGCACGACACCCATCAGGTCGAACACGAAAAAGAACATGGATGTCCAGTCCTGGTATTTGGTGGACGAACCGAAAATCCAGACCAGCGACCAGGCGACCGCGCCGATATCCAGGCCCCACAGCCCGACCAGCGCCAGCAGTTCGTAGCCAGCCGGGACGGAGGTGGTCAGAAAGTCATAAGAACGCCAGCCGGTGTAGATCAACAGCACAGCGTCCAGGATCAATACAATCACATCGCCGAACGTCAGACCACCGTGATCGGTGTTGACGTCGCGGCCAAGCAGGGAGTCAATCAGGTTGTTTGTTTGAGTGGCTTCACTCATGGTGTCCTCGTTGTTGAATGGTTTCTTTTGCCTGATGAACAGCCTTTGGCAGCCAGAGGAAGGCCGGATTTACCAGTATTAAATTTCCGGTGGAGCGCATCCTGCGCAAACGCAGCGCCTGGTAGAACATCGTCATCGCCAACAGGGTAGGGGGTAGGATGCGGAAAAGAAAATCCGCATTCGCCCAACCCGCCAGCATGGTCGGGATGACCAGCCGCCTAAGCCAGATCGAGAACAGGCCTCCAAGCAGCAACCCGCCCCACAAGTGGGTCAGCGACTTGAGCAGCAGACCGCCAACCCAGGCGACCATCATGAAGATGACCGCGAACTGCAGGGCAAACACGGGGACTGCCGGTGAACTTGGGCCGTAGATTTCCTGGATTGCTTGAATGGCGAAATATCCGCCGATCAACCAGGAAAGAACCGATGTGATCCGTATGAGCCAGGGCAGGGCAGTAACAATGGCAATCATCAACCCCAGCGCCAGGATGGTGATGAACTGGGCCAGGGTGATGAGAGCCTTCACAAGTATTTGTGGTAATCTGCCGATGACTTCAAACAAGTCTGTGCTCCGTAACCGAAAAGATAGGTTTGAGGTAAATGGTACAATTGCGCGCGTAGCGGAGCTTTTTAGCTCTTGCTATGCACGAGCGTCCTGGCCGCCAAGCTTGAAGGGCGCTCGTGCTCTTTAACTCCGATACGCGGCTGACACATATTTCTACTGAGTAGCACCTCCTTCCTTTGGCCCAAGAATAATTACAAGGATTCCGTCCAGGGGCAGGTATCTGCCATTCTGGCCCTGCAGTTTTACGTTCAGGGCAGGATGCGCGCGAAACGCGCCGGTGGCGCGGTATCTGTAAGCAAAGGATGGGATGGTGGCCGGGTCGTTCAGATCCACCCGGTGCACGCGCAGGGTCTTGCCGTAATAGGGCCTGGCGTTTTTCCAATCATCCGGAGTAAGTTCTGGCATGCTGATAACCTTTCTGCGAATACCTGTTGAGATGGCAGCGCTATTGCGCCGGTACTTCGGCGATAAGATATTTTGAAGAAATTTGGACACAGCCCCACTCGGGCACGTTGTCCAACCGCAAGATGTAACCGAGCCGGGCAATTTTCTGTTCTTGCATAAATTTCTTCAGCAGTGGGCGCTGGTCTGCAACCGGGCCGTGCGTGATCCAGATGAAGATCTTCTGGTTAATCAAAACGACATTGTCCTGGATCGACTGAACAGTCAACCCGGCCTGCCGAATGCGCTTGGAAAATTTATTCTTAAAGTCAACAACCTGGATGGTTGTTGAACTGGTAAAGAAGGCTTCGCGATAAATGGCAGGAAATGCCATCTGGGCATCCAGCCAGAGCAGGTCAGCCTTGGCGGGTTCGAAGTCATAGTTCATTGTTCTCTCCGCCATCTGTGGTGTTGCTTCTGATGAAGTTGATGAAATCTTCCCTGGCAATGCGGGTGATATTCTTGACGCGAAAAGCACGCAACGCCCCCTCGCGTATCCATCGGGCAAGCGTGCGCTCAGAGACAGCCAATCTTTCTGCCGCTTCAAAAAGGGAGATGAAATCTGGAATATCACTTTGCGAATCGTTTTTCAGTCTCATAGACAGCGCTCCTGGGTGGGAAATAAAAAAAGATCACAGAAAATTCTGTGATCTTTTAAATAGGTAACATGGGTGTGTCTATGTCAGATCGGGTTTACCCGCCTTCCCCGCCAGTAGACAAACCGCCTGAGGTTTCCAAATCCACAAGCTGTTTGTCACCCAGAGTGTCCGTTTTCGTAGAACGGACACTCTGCTTTTAATTCGCACTATGGCCCGCCTG